>Ga0209299_1000697_pt1 | contig 18977 bp, 16 predicted proteins | sample S_140806_MF_Meta_FD_187326 | JGI IMG/M metagenome (GOLD analysis project Ga0209299, IMG submission 187326) | Freshwater microbial communities from Lake Simoncouche, Canada to study carbon cycling - S_140806_MF_MetaG (SPAdes) (version 2) | ecosystem: Environmental > Aquatic > Freshwater > Lake ...
AACGGCGGTTGGTTCATCAAAGATCAGAATCTTTGCTCCGCGGTATAAAACCTTGAGAATTTCCACTCGTTGACGTTGGCCAACACCTAAATCTGCGACAAGTGCGTCAGGATCTACTGTAAGACCGTAAGCCGCAGCCATTTCATTAATCTTTGTCCGAGCTTCATTGAAATCGATTACTCCACCATGTGATGGTTCGTATCCAAGAACGATGTTTTCTAGCACTGTGAAGTTATCAGCCAACATAAAGTGTTGGTGAACCATTCCGATACCAGCATCAATTGAATCTGCAGGTTTCTTAAAATGAACTGTTTTCCCCGCAACCAAAATTTCGCCACTATCTGGGCGTTGCATTCCGTACAAAATTTTCATAACCGTTGATTTGCCAGCGCCATTTTCACCAATGAGGGCGTGCACTGATCCAGATTCAACCTTTATGGAGACGTCTTTATTTGCGACTACCCCAGGAAATCTTTTGCTTATATGCCGAAGCTCAACTGCTATCGCCACTGCAAAAATCTCCTATTCATATTCGTTTGCTAGCGCCAAAGAGAAGCGCTCGGTCCTATAAGTGAATCTAACTCCACTTTCAGACCGAGCGCCACTACTTTTATTAAGTTTTTACAGATTTACTGCTGTGCTTTGACTTACTTCGCTGGAGTTGTTGGTACTTTAATTTTTCCAGCAGTAATTGCCTTAGCAGCTGCATCAATCTTTGACTTGTACTTGTTGATGTATCCGCCAGAGTATGAAACTCCAACTCCACCAAGCTTCAAGCCATAGGTACGGCCAAATGCTCCGCCACCTAGTGAATCATTAACCTTCTTGCCAGCACTTGCTGCTGCAAGAACGTCATAAACAGCATTGTCAACGCGCTTTAGCATTGATGTAAGCATGTTCTTCTGTTCTGCTGCTGATGCTGTGAGGTACTGATCAGAGTCAACACCGATTGTCCATACCTTGTTACCGTACTTAGCAGAGTCAACTGCAGCTGCGAAGTTACCCGCACCTGAACCACCTGCTGCTGAGTAAATAACATCGATACCCTTATCGATCATTCCGTTAGCAATAACCTTTGCTTTCGCTGGGTCATTGAATCCACCGAAGTCAGGTGGCTCTGTAACGTACTTAACGTCAACTGTTGCGTTCTTATCAGTTGCCTTAACACCTGCAACGAATCCTGCTTCAAACTTCTGAAGTAGAGGAATACGGACGCCACCGATATATCCGATGTCACCAGTTACTGATGCAAGTGCAGCAGCTACGCCAGCAAGATATGAACCTTGCTCTTCAGCGAACACGAGTGATGAAACGTTAGGCAATGCAACTGATGAATCATCAACAATTGCGAATTGGATCTTTGGATATTCAGTTGCAACCTTCTTGAGTGGTCCTGCATAGAGGAAACCAACTGCGATGATCGGGTTGTAACCAGCCTTTGCAAGAAGACGTAGTTTGTCTTCACGCTCTGAATCTGTACCTTGTGTAACTGTTACTTCTTTAACAGTTGCGCCTAATGCTTTCTTAGCTCTGTCTAGACCGGCTGCAGCTGAGTCATTGAATGACTTATCGCCACGTCCACCGATGTCGTAAGCAATTGCTGCCTTTACTTTGGTTGCTGCGTTTGCAGTTGGAGCAACGAGTGCACCAGCTGCAAGTGTTGCAGCTGCGACGAGAGCCGCAATGCGAATTGACTTCTTCAATTTTCCTCCAAGGGGTCCCAGTTTTATGTTTTGTACATATAACCAAGGGGGTTGTCGTTAGGGGCGAGCCTAGTATTTTTACGAGCAGAAACCCAAAAATCGTAGAAGTGTTTGTGGCGCCGTTTTGCAGCACGAATTACTTTTCTAAACTCTCAACCTTACGTTGAAACTCTTAGGTTACTTAGCGCACCAAACCTAAGTTGGAGTACGTCTTTGCAAGGGTTGTGGATGAGACTTCATGGGCCTTTGCCGCCCCTTTTGAGAGCATTGCCAGCAAATGCGCCTCATCAGAGAGTAACTCAAGGGTTTTCTCCCGAATTGGTTTGAGATATTCCACAACGACATCAGCCACTTCGCTTTTGAGGTCACCATAGCCCTTACCTGAAAAATGATTTTCAAGATCAGCAATTTTTTGCCCTGAAAGCGCACTATGAATTGTTAATAAATTACTTACTCCAGGTTTTTCTTTTTCATCAAATTTTATTTCGCGCCCAGCATCAGTAACTGCTGACTTAATTTTCTTCGCATTAACTTCTGGAGAATCAAGGATTTCAATTAGTCCTGCGACAGTGTCTGCGGACTTACTCATTTTTGCAGTTGGATTCTGCAAATCATAAATCTTGGCACCTTGCTTAAGGATGAATCCTGATGGGATGTTAAAAGTTGCCCCGTAACGTGAATTAAATCGTTCCGCTAAGTCTCTCGTTAGTTCAATATGTTGACGTTGGTCTTCACCGACTGGAACTAAATCTGCTTGATATAACAAAATATCCGCAGCCATCAACATTGGATATGTAAATACTCCTACTTTTGTTGAATCAGATCCGCCTTTTGCGCTTCGATCTTTAAATTGCGTCATTCGGCTAGCTTCACCAAATCCTGTAATGCACTCCATGATCCACGCTAATTGATTGTGTTCTGGAACTTGTGATTGAACAAAGAGTGTGGATTTTTCAGGTGAGATACCTAGTGCCAGTAATTGGGCTGCAGAAACCAAAGTTCTCTTGCGCATCAATGCAGGATCAGTCTCGACGGTTAAGGCATGAAGGTCGACGATGCAATAAAAAGCATCATGGCCATCTTGCAATTCAACCCACTGTTTAACGGCGCCTAGATAATTACCAAGATGAAAGGAGTCACTAGTTGGCTGAATGCCCGACAGGACTCGCTTTGTGCTCATGGTCTCAATTCTCGCACGAACTAGGCGTTTCGAGAGATCAATAGTTGACCAGCGCGCTTACCTTCTAGCGTTAAAACCGTAATTCTTAATCCATTGATGCTGACAACATCATTGAGTGCTGGAATGCGACCAAGGACGTGCATCACAAATCCACTGGCAGTTTCATATGGACCTTCTGGAATTTCAAGTCCAGTTTGTTCGCACAGATCTTCAATCGAAATAAGACCATCAACTTCAAAATCTCCGGTGTGCGATTCAATCTGAACTTCCATGTCGTCGGAGTCATACTCATCTCGAATATCTCCAACGAGGCATTCAACAAGATCTTCCATAGTAATAATTCCGTCAGTTCCACCGTATTCATCTAGAACAATTGCAAGGTGTTGTCTTTGGTTGCGCATTTCAGTGAGTGCAGGGAGAACACCTTTTGTACCTGGCAAGAACATAATATTTCTCACGAGCTCTTGTACTTTTCCGCCAGTTGATACCAATGATGTGTCTAGCAAATCGCGAACGTGAATGAATCCAATTACTTCATCCGTAGAACCACGAACAACTGGGTAGCGAGAGTGTGCTTTATCGACTGCGAGCGCGATTGCTTTAGAAATCGTCAAAGATGCGTCCATAAAATCAACTTCTGTGCGAGGCACCATCAGCTCATGGATTTGTCGTTCGGATGCGTTAAATACTTCTTCAACGATGTCACGTTCTTCATCGGTTAAAGCAGCATGGCCTGCGACTAGATCCAATAATTCTTCTTCAGACATCGCACTGCGTTGTTCTTTCGGATCGACACCGAAGATTCGAACGACTAGGTCAGTTGAGTGCGATAACAACCAAATAATTGGTCGAAATAGAGTTGCGACGACATCGATAATTGGTGCAGATGCGAGTGAAATTTGTTCGGTGCGAAACAAGGCCAATCGCTTGGGAACTAGTTCACCAAACACCAAAGAAAAATAAGCAATTACAAGAGTTACACCAATCAGTGATGAGACCGAGCTCCAAGTATCGCTAATTCCTATGTCTTCTAACCATGGAATTACATATTGACCAAGTTTTTCAGCACCCAGAGCTGCGGATAAAAATCCGCAGACTGTTACGCCAACTTGTGCGGCAGCAAGAAATCGATTGGGATTTTGTGTCAGTAATGCAACGCGTTTACCGCGTTTGCCTTTAGTCGCTAATTGACGAACTTGGCTTTCGCGAAGTGAAATCAAAGCAATTTCAGCTGCTACAAAGAGTGCGCCTAAGAGAATAAGAACAGCAACAGTTGCTAAAGCGCCGATTAAACCGCCGAACGAGTGGGGCTCCATAAGGGTCTAACTCTACAGGAGTGCGCTTTGTCCGTACCCGCTAAACTTAGGTGCGTTGGGTCCATCCGGGCTCATCACCTTCATCCATGGATCGTCGGGCACGTACCTGCTCGGAGAAGGAGAAATTTCTCATGGCTTCAGTTGTATTTGAAAATGCTTCACGTATTTATCCGGGTTCAACAACGCCGGCAGTTGATAAATTAAATCTTGAAGTTAAAGATGGCGAGTTCTTAGTTCTTGTTGGTCCTTCAGGGTGCGGTAAATCAACTTTGCTTCGCATGCTTGCCGGATTAGAAGAAGTTGATAGCGGGCGTATTTTAATCGGTGGCAAAGATGTCACACACGTTGCGCCAAAAGATCGCGATATTGCAATGGTATTTCAATCATATGCGTTATACCCTCACATGAGTGTTGCCGAAAACATGGGCTTTGCATTAAAGATTACTGGTATCGCAAAAGAAGAACGTGACCGCAGAGTTTTAGAGGCTGCAAAGCTTCTCGACTTAGAAGAATTCTTGGAACGTAAACCAAAAGCACTATCTGGCGGACAACGTCAACGAGTTGCAATGGGTCGCGCAATTGTTCGTGAACCACAGGTATTTCTCATGGACGAACCGCTTTCGAACTTGGATGCAAAATTGCGCATTGCAACTCGCACTCAAATCGCAGCGCTACAACGTCGATTAGGAATTACTACTGTCTACGTAACTCACGATCGAGAAGAAGCGATGACGATGGGTGATCGTGTGGCTGTGCTTAAAGAAGGAGTGTTGCAACAAGTAGATACTCCGCAAAATTTGTATGACAATCCTGTAAATGCTTTTGTCAAAGATTTTATTGGTACTCGACCTTTAACTTAATCTCTTCACCGCTTGTAAATGTATGTGGAGAATTGTCTAGTCCCTTTAGAACATGAACCTTTGCGCGGCCTTGCACTCGCCATTGATCAGTGAGTACAAGTGCTGTGTCTTCATCAATTCCAATTAAGTACGCGCCTTCATCACTTCTAAGTGCAATCGATGCAACTCGATCTGGAACCCAACCGAGAAATTTGTCGTAATGCGGGATAACTTCAATATTTGAGATCAATCCAAGACCACTTTGAATATGTGACTTTCTGATACCAACTATTTTTGAACCAAAGGCCATCGCACCTGCCGAACATCCTGCTAGTGACGTTCCCGAATTGAACTCACTTCTAATTTTTTCCCATAGCGGAGTTTGATTAAATACTTCAGTGATGTAGCCCGGATCGCCACCAGAGAAATAAATCAAACCAGCGTTAGAAATTTCAGAGATGTACTCTTCATTAAAAGCATCTTCTCTGGATAATATTGGCAGGAATCGGCATTCGGCACCTATTCGTTTAGCCTGCGCTGCTCCGCGTTCTTTCCAAAATTCGATTCGATCGGCGCTTTCTTGACCCGCACCCGTTGGAATTTGAATATACGTATTTGCTTTTCCTTTAGAAATACCGCGCTGCAAGAGATCAGATTCAATCTCTTGCATTTGGGTTAAATACTCACCTGAGCCAACAAGTGCTAACGCACCCCGCTCAGAATTCATAAAGATTAGGCCATTGCCTTCTTGAGGTTTTCATCAATTGAATTGAGGAATTCCTGCGTTGTTTGCCATGGTGCGGTTTTGGAAATTAATAATGATAAATCCTTTGTCATCTTTCCTTGCTCAACAGTCTGCACGCAAACGCGTTCCAAAGTTTCGCAGAACTTCGCTAATTCTTTGTTGTTATCTAACTTCGCTCGGTGAGCAAGTCCGCGAGTCCAAGCAAATATCGATGCAATTGGATTTGTTGAAGTCGCCTTACCTGCTTGATGATCGCGATAGTGACGAGTTACTGTTCCGTGAGCAGCTTCTGATTCAACAATTTTGCCATCTGGTGTCATCAATACTGAAGTCATTAATCCAAGTGAGCCATAGCCTTGAGCGACGGTGTCGGACTGAACGTCTCCGTCATAGTTTTTACAAGCCCATACGTAGCCGCCCTCCATACGAAGTGACATTGCCACCATGTCATCGATTAAGCGGTGTTCATACCAAATACCAGCAGCATCAAATGCTGACTTAAACTCTGCTTGATAAATTTCTTCAAAAATATCTTTGAATCGTCCATCGTATGCTTTGAGAATTGTGTTTTTTGTTGAGAGATAAACCGGATACTTTCGATTTAATCCATAATTGAGTGATGCGCGAGCAAAGTCGCGAATTGAATCATCAAGGTTGTACATACCCATTGCAACTCCAGCTGCAGGAAAATCAAAAACATTAAACTCCATTGGCGCTGAGCCATCTTCTGGAACAAATGAGAGAGTGAGCTTTCCTGGGCCAGGAACTTTAAAATCCGTCGCTTTATATTGATCACCAAATGCGTGACGACCAATAACAATCGGTTTAGTCCAATGCGGAACCAAGCGCGGAACATTGCTGATGATGATTGGTTCACGGAAAATTACGCCGCCTAAGATATTGCGAATAGTTCCGTTTGGAGACTTCCACATTTTCTTCAAGCCAAACTCTTCAACGCGAGCTTCATCTGGGGTAATGGTTGCGCACTTAATTCCGACGCCATGTTTTTGAATCGCTCGAGCAGAGTCAATTGTTACTTGATCATCTGTTGCATCGCGGTTTTCCATACCTAAGTCGTAATACTCAAGATTTACATCTAAATAAGGAAGGATCAACGAATCTTTAATGAACTGCCAAATGATGCGAGTCATTTCATCGCCATCTAATTCAACGACAGTTCCTTCAACTTTGATCTTGGACATGCTCTGCGCTCCCCTTAGAGTGTTTGTACGTCTGCTTGTTTTGCACGAACTGCTTCGGCTGCAACTTTCAAAGCCGCTAATTCGCTATCGGTAAGTTTTGTTTCCACTACTTTTTTAATTCCTTGGCGACCAATTTGTGCTTCAACCCCAAGATAAACGCCAGATATTCCGTACTCGCCATCAACCCATGCACACACAGGCATCGTCGCGCCAGAATCTTCGATTACAGCTTTGGCCATACGCGCAGCAGCAGCTGATGGTGCGTAATATGCAGAACCTGTCTTAAGCAGCGCAACAACTTCTGCGCCACCATTTCTTGTGCGGTCAACTAGTTCATCAATCTCTGCTTGCGATAACTTTTCGCTCAGCGCAACGCCGCCAACTATGCAACGACTTGGAACTGGGACCATCGTTTCGCCGTGTGAACCCAGGGTTAAGGTATTTACCGAAGAAACTGGAACATTGAGTTTTTCTGCAACAAAGTGTGTAAAGCGCGCAGTATCGAGCATGCCTGCTTGGCCCATTACGCGGTTATAAGGAAATGCTGTAGCAATTTGAGTAAGCGCTGTCATTTCATCGAGTGGATTTGAAACCACGATAATGACTGCATTCGGTGAATGTTTTGCAATATTTTCTGCAACTCCACGAACAATTCCTGCATTTACGCCGATGAGATCCATTCGACTCATGCCAGGTTTACGAGGTAAGCCTGCAGTTATTACAACCACATCGGAATTTGCTGTCGCTTCATATCCGGCGCCATCAGCACTAGTTGTTGCACCAATTATTTTTGTTTCGAATCCCTCGATCGAGCGAGATTGATTCATATCTAATGCCAAACCTTCTGGCTTACCCTCAAGAATGTCGGTCAATACAACTGTGTCGAATATGTTGTATTCAGCTAATCGCATCGCAGTTGTTGAACCATAAAAACCTGCACCGACGACGGTTACTTTGCCAGCCATGGATTGCATCCTTCTTTCAATATTCGATCCTAATAATGCCTTGATATCAAGATAACTCTACAACCCATGTGGCAGTGAAATTGCCAGGACGAAGAGTCCCACTGCAATTCCCACGGGGAAATAGAACTCAATCGTGCGTACATGCCGCGCAGGAAATGCAATTCCCAATGTTCCTAAGGCAATTAAAAGTGATCCGGATCGGACAAAACTCAGGGCACCTAAAATTACGCCAGCAACAACTAGTGCGTAACTAGCAATTTTGATTATTCGAGAATCTAAGAACACGCGTCTACAACATTCGTAACTAGCATCGCACGAGTCATCGGGCCAACTCCACCTGGCATTGGTGCAACAAATCCTGCTTTCTCCATTACATCTGGATGAACATCTCCAAGCAATCCTGCATCAGTTCGTGAAATTCCAACGTCAATAATTGCTGCGCCAGCCTTAATCATTGATGCATTAAGAAAGTGTGCCTGACCAATTGCTGCAACAACAATGTCTGCATTACGTGTATGAAGTGACAAATCTTTAGTGCCTGTATGCGTCAACGTGACAGTCGCATTTTCTTGTTTGCGAGTTAATAACAAACCAAGTGGGCGACCAACTGTTAATCCACGACCGATGACAGTGACTTCAGCACCTTTAAGTGCAACGTTGTAATGCTGTAATAGCGCAACTATTCCACGTGGTGTGCACGGAAGTGGTGCGTCGTATCCAGCGACTAATCTTCCTAAATTCATTGGGTGTAATCCATCGGCATCTTTTGCTGGATCTATTGCTTCAAGAATTGCTTGAGTATCGATGCCTCGTGGCATCGGCAATTGCACAATATAACCAGTGCACTCTTTTGCATTGTTGAGGTCTTTAATCGCAGCCAAAATATCTGCTTGCGAAGCAGTACCTGGAAGATCTACACGAATTGAAGTAACACCAACTTCTTGGCAATCACGATGTTTGCCGCCAACGTATGAATGTGAACCTGGATCATCACCAACTAATACTGTGCCAAGTCCGGGTGTGATTCCCTTTTTCTTTAATTCAACTACGCGCACTGCTAAATCTTTCTTAATTGATGCAGCTAAAGCCTTGCCATCAAGAATCGTTGCGCTCATGTTCTTATCTTATTGGCATTTATGCGTGTGAGAAATGACGTGTGCCTGTGAAATATAAGCTGATTCCAGCCTGTTCTGCGGCTGCAATAACTTCCTCGTCTCGAACGCTTCCACCTGGTGAAACAACTGCGGAAATTCCTGCGCTAATCAATATTTGTAAACCGTCGGCAAATGGGAAAAAAGCATCGCTTGAAGCAACACTTCCTGCAGCACGAATTCCTGCACGCTTTACTGCAAGTTCGGCGCTATCAACTCGATTGACCTGACCCATGCCAACGCCAACACTTGCACCATCTTTCGCTAACAAAATTGCATTGCTCTTCACTGCTCGAACAGCGCGCCATGCAAATTCAAGATCCTTCAATGCTTGTGAACCAACTTGTGGTCCTGCGACTAACTTCCATGACGATGGCGAATCACCCGGAGCAGTTAAGGAATCTGCCTGTTGCAGCAAAATACCGCCGCTAACGGGCCGCATTTCAATTGAATCTAATGTTGTTACTTCACATTGCACAATACGAATAGAGGGTTTTTGGCTGAGAATTTCGAGTGCCCCACTTTCATAACCTGGTGCGATGAGAACCTCAGTAAATATCTCTGACAATGCTTGGGCCATCTCTGTGTTCACAATTCGATTGGCAGCTACTACTCCCCCGAATGCCGAAACCGGATCACATTCATGTGCCTTTGAATAAGCAGTTGCAATATCTTTTCCAATTGCAATTCCACATGGATTTGCATGCTTAATTATTGCTACACACGGTTCTGTGTGGTCAAATGCTGCACGCCATGCAGCATCTGCATCTGTGTAATTATTAAATGACATTTCCTTGCCGTGCAATTGTTTGGAATCAACAATTCCAGCTGGGCCGCCACTATAAATCGCTGCAGATTGATGCGGATTTTCTCCGTAACGCAGGATATTTTCTTGCTTAAAGATTCTTCCGAACCACTCTGGTAATACTGAATTTTGATTACGTCCAAGCCAGTTAGCAATCGTTAAGTCATATTCGGCTGTAGTTCTAAATACTTCTAACGCCAAATTTTGACGCTCTTGTGCGCTAAAGCCCCCCGCAGAAATTGCTGCGATCAACTGATCGTATTGATCCGTCTTACAGATGACTCCGACTGATCCATGATTTTTTGCCGCTCCCCGCAGCATTGATGGACCACCTATATCGATTTGTTCGATGCTTTCTTCAAAAGATGCACCTGATGCAATTGTTTCTGCGAATGGATAAAGATTGATAATAACTAGGTCGAATGCTTCAATACCTAAATCTTTTATTGCCAACATGTGCTCGGGATTACTCTGATCTGCAAGAATTCCAGAGTGAATTATTGGGTGCAAAGTTTTTACTCTTCCTCCCATTATTTCTGGAAATCCAGTGACTGTACTTACTTCAGTAACTGCAATGCCCGCAGCAGAAAGAGTTTTCGCCGTTGAACCGGTTGAAACAATTTGAATTCCGGCAGCACTAAGAATTTTGCCTATTTCTTCTAAACGATTCTTGTCATAAACACTAATGAGTGCTCTGAGAATTTTTTTACGATCACTCATCTGTATTCTCCATTGATGCCAATAAATCTGAAATGGTCGCAACTATGAGACCGCGTTCAACAATCTTAATGCGCTCATGCAATACCGCTTCGGTATCGTCGGCTAAAACTTGGACTTCCTGCTGAGCAATGACTTTTCCGGTATCTATTCCCGAGTCGACCCAATGAATTGTTGCTCCCGTTACAGAAGCTTTGGCAGCCAGTGCATCTCTTACAGCATGAGCGCCTGGAAACTTTGGCAAAAGCGCAGGATGACTATTGATTACCTTAAATGTTGAAACAAATTCAGGTGCGAGAATTCGCATAAATCCGGCGCTGACAACGAGTGAGGGATTTAGAGATTGCGCAATCAAGAAAAGTTCTGCATCCCAACTTTTTCGATCACTGCTCATGGGGTGAGTAATTATTGGAATTTCGAGTACGGCGCACTTTGCGACAACTTGCGCATCTGGCTGATCGGTTAAGACACCGATTACGTTGCCAGAAATTTCCCCGCTTTGCGTTGCCACAATTATTGCTTGGGCTAATGAACCTGTGCCGGATGCCAAAATTAGAATGCTTCTACTCATTTATTTTTGCCTTGCGAGTAGGTAGCGATATTTGCGGAATGAATATCGCTAAGGCGATTCCGATTCCCATCTCAACTGCAACGCTGAGGGGAAATTTCCATAACGAAGGACCGACTGCAGACATTTCTTGAGTGAGCAAGGATCCACTTGCGAAATAAGCTAGAAGAAAAACAAGAGAAACACTTACAAAATAACTTTGCCACAAAACTCTGGTACTTGATGTAATTGTCCAACTTGCTAATAATGCGCCAGCCATTACAAAGAAAAATATTGAAAATAAGAATTGTGGATATTCCGTGCTGGGAAGCGCTCCAAGAATAGGTAGAGCAGGAATTTGTGCCACGCTATGTTCTAGTGGTGAAACTAATGTGTTTGCACCAACTCCAAATCCAGTGCCGCTCAAATACGCCATTGATGAAACTGCTGCATTTGGTAAGTAAACAATGTTGATTAATAGGAGTAAGAACCCGCCGAAGATTCCTGGTCGCAAAACCGTAATTAAATCCTTAACAGTTGAAAGATGAATGAAGCATGAAAAGGCTAGGAATAAGGCGCTAACCCCAAGAAGGAGTGCAACTATGCGAGTGCCAAAGTTTAAAGGTTGGGTAAGTGTGACTTTTTTACCCACCGTTAAGGTTGTGAGATAAACGGCCGGAATTAGAATTGCAATTGCTAAATACCAAACCGGACGAATTGCCCCTGTCTTTGAGGCAAGTATTAAGAGCTCAGCGATAAGACAGTAGATTATTGTGAAGTGAGCACGGGCAATATTTACTAAATGAGTATCTTTATCCAGTTTTTCAACAACACGTGCAAATGAACTTCTGATTGCCAAAAATGGAAAGAGTAAACCGCCCAGCGGTAAGTAAGAAAGAAAACCTTCGACTGCTGCAGGTGGCAAGCTCAATGCAAATGGGATGTGATGAATACCAAACCAGACCCACATCGCTGCGCGAATTGGATCTGAAGTATTTCCGGTAATACTTCCGGCGGTTGCCCATGCAATCAGAGTTAAGAATGAAATTGGAAGTAGTACAAGTGCGATGCTACGAAGAACTTGTGACAACGAGACCCACAGGACACGTTGAAACATGTGAATCAGCGCCCCAATATTGCGCGCATTAATTGCGCGCTCTCACTTGGTGTTTTGCCTACTTTGACCCCGGCAGCTTCAAGTGCATCTTTCTTACCTTGTGCTGTTCCCGAAGATCCAGAAACTATTGCACCAGCATGCCCCATTGTTTTACCTTCAGGAGCTGTAAATCCTGCGACGTAACCCACAACTGGTTTCGTGACATATTCGCTAATAAATGCAGCCGCACGTTCTTCCGCATCACCACCAATTTCACCGATCATCACAATTGCTTTCGTATCAGGATCATCTTGAAACGCGCGCAAGCAATCAATGTGCGTTGTTCCTATAACTGGATCTCCACCAATTCCTACGGCAGTGCTAAAGCCAATATCTCGTAATTCGTACATCATCTGATACGTCAATGTTCCTGACTTTGAAACTAAACCAATTGGTCCGCTCTTCGTAATGTCTGCAGGAATGATTCCAACATTTGATTTACCAGGGCTAATGAGTCCAGGACAATTTGGTCCAATAATTCGAGTGGTTCCCTTACTTTCTGAGTGAGCATAAAAACTTGCCGAATCATGAACTGGTATTCCTTCGGTAATTACAACAACGAGTGGCATAGCCGCATCAATTGCATCAATGACTGCTGCCTTTGCAAATTTTGGTGGAACAAATACAACTGAAGTGTTTGCACCTGTTGCGCTCATAGCTTCTGCAACAGTGTTAAATACCGGCAATGTATGTCCATCAATGTCAACGCTTTGACCACCCTTGCCAGGTGTCACGCCGCCAACGATTTTTGTTCCGGATGCAAGCATGCGCTTTGTGTGTTTAGTTCCTTCAGCGCCCGTCATTCCCTGAACTATGACGACACTTTTTTCATTAATGAAAATAGACATTACTTGGCCGCCAATTCTGCAGCACGATTTGCTGCACCATCCATGGTGTCTACTTGTTCAATAAGCGGGTGAGCTGCTGCTTTCAAAATTGCACGACCTTCAATAACGTTATTTCCATCTAAGCGAACAACGATTGGCTTTGTAGCTTTAGGGCCAAGTAATTCGAGCGCCTGAACAATTCCGTTTGCAACTGCGTCACAGGCAGTAATTCCACCAAATACATTTACAAAAACACTCTTTACGTCGGAATCACCCAAAATGATTGAAAGCCCATCAGCCATTACTTGAGCTGATGCTCCGCCACCAATATCTAAGAAGTTTGCAGGACGTACTCCACCAAATTTTTCACCTGCATATGCAACGACATCAAGGGTGCTCATTACAAGTCCAGCACCATTGCCAATAATTCCAACTTGGCCATCAAGTTTTACGTAGTTGAGATCTTTTTCTTTTGCTGCGGCTTCTAAGGCATTAGTTTCTGCATGATCAATGAGAGCTTCGTGATCAGGATGTCTAAATCCAGCATTGTCATCCAAAGTAACTTTGCCATCTAGGGCAATTATTTTTCCATCAACAGTTTTTACCAATGGATTTATCTCCACAAGAGTTGCGTCTTCAGATTGGAAAACCTTCCAGAGAGTTAATAGAACTTCTTCGACTTGTGGTGCAACATCTGCAGGAAAAGCTGCTGCGGTGATGATTTCCTTTGCCTTAGCCGGTGTAATACCAATATTTGCATCAACTGGTATTTTGGCAAGTTTTTCTGGTGCAGTATGAGCAACTTCTTCGATATCCATTCCACCCGAAACAGAAGCCATTACTAAGAATGTGCGGTTTGAGCGATCTAACAAAATTGCTAAGTAATATTCAGAGTCAATGGGCGCAGCTTGCGCAATCATCACAGTTCGAACAGTGTGACCTTTGATATCCATTCCAAGTATTGCGCCTGCTTTTTCTTTTGCTTCATCAGCATTAGCAGCAACTTTTACGCCACCAGCTTTTCCACGACCGCCAACTTTTACTTGAGCCTTTACAACGACTTTGCCACCAATTTTTGCTGCAGCATCATGAGCTTGTTCTGAAGTAGTTGCGATAGCTGCTGCGAGTACAGGAACTCCGTATTTTTCAAAGAGATCTCGAGCTTGGTATTCAAAGAGATCCACAAAAAACTCCAGTCATATCGTAAAAAGTATTTGCTAATACTAGAGCTTCTCAACTGGTGCATATCGCAGCAGTAATCGCTTCTCACCGTACTGCCCGAAGTTTATGGTGGCTTCTGACTTATCTCCTTCACCTGCAATAGCCACAACAGTTCCGAGTCCGAATGTGTCATGTGACACACGCTCACCCACTGCTAATTGCATTGCAGTGCTTTTCTTTCCCGTTGCTCGAGGTGGCGCCGTTGTTGCAACTCGTGGCTTACGAGTTAGCGATGGAGAGAGCGATGATGTTCCACCTTGATTTCGCCACTCGATAACGCCTTCCGGAATCTCATCTAGAAAACGTGAAGCAGGGTTATATGTTGGTGATCCCCAAGATGATCGATATTCGGCGCGCGAAATATAAAGTCTTTTTTCTGCGCGTGTAAGTCCAACATAAGCCAAGCGACGTTCTTCTTCAATCTCATCTTTCTCACCCAATGTTCGTGAGTGCGGAAAGATTCCATCTTCCATTCCAGTAAGAAACACTGTGGGAAATTCCAAACCTTTTGCAGTGTGAAGTGTCATGAGCGTTACGACGCCACCATGGTCTTCACCTTCTGGAATTTCATCAGCATCTGCAACAAGTGAGACTTTTTCTAAGAAACCAGCAAGTGATATTTCTTCATCTTCGCCCAGTTCGTCAAATGGTCTTTCTTCATACTCCATAGAAACTGCTACGAGTTCTTTAAGGTTTTCAACCCGTACCTCATCTTGTGGATCAGTACTCGAAGATAATTCGGAAAGTAATCCTGATTGTTCAAGAATTGCTTCGATAATTACGGAAGGTCGAGTTTTTGCCTCAACCAATGTGCGAAGTGCAATCATCATAGATACAAATTCTTTTACAGATTGTGCGGCGCGATTCGGCATATCTGGTGCTTGATCGCATTGAGACAATCCACTCCAGAATGAAAGATTATTTGTTTGTGCATACAGATCCACACATTCAATTGCACGATCACCAATTCCGCGCTTTGGAACATTGATAATTCTTCGAAGAGATATCTCATCTGCCAGATTCGCTAAGACGCGTAAGTAAGCCAAGAGATCTTTAATTTCTTTTCGCTCGTAGAAGCGAAGGCCACCCACGACTTTGTATGGCAGCGCAGAGCGCATGAAAACTTCTTCAAATACACGGGATTGGGCGTTCGTGCGATAAAAAATTGCAGTATCACCTGGCTCAGATTGGCCGCTTCGTTGCAATTCACGAATTTCATCTTTAATAAATTCCGCTTCATCATGTTCGGACTCTGCAACATATCCGACCAGTGGAGCACCAGCACCTTCTTCGGACCACAAATTCTTTTCTTTACGACTTTCATTCTTAGTGATTACCGCATTGGCTGCTGAGAGAATATTCTGTGTTGAGCGATAATTTTGTTCGAGTAAAACGGTTGTCGCATTTGGGTAATCCAATTCGAATTGCAGGATGTTACGAATCGTTGCGCCACGGAAACCATAAATTGATTGGTCAGCATCACCTACTACGCATAATTCAGCTGGCGGCAAGCCCTCCTGAGCATTACCAACTAACTCTTTTACCAATATGTACTGAGCATGATTCGTGTCCTGATACTCATCAACGAGAACGTGCTTAAATCGAGAACGCAATCGAGCCTTTGCTTCAGGGAATTTCTGAATTACTTCGACTGTTTTTAGAATCAGGTCATCAAAGTCCATTGCATTGGCTTGTTGTAATCTGCGTTGGTAAATACTGTAAACATCTGCAACAACCTCTTCAAATTGATTCTTAGTTGAGTTGACGTAGTCATGTGGCCCCATCAATTCATTTTTTGCATTAGAAATAATTGATTGAAATTGACGAGCTGGATAACGCTTCGGATCCAAGTTGAGTTCTTTTGCAACAATTGTGATGAGCCGCAAACTATCTGCAGAGTCATAAATGCTAAATGAATTTCCATAACCTAGCCGCACTGCCTCTTGCCTCAATAACCGAACACATGCTGAGTGAAATGTTGAGACCCACATAGATTTTGCAACGGGACCTACCAAAGCTGCAACTCGATCTTTCATTTCGCCGGCGGCTTTATTGGTAAATGTAATTGCCAAAATTTCATAAGGTGCAACACCTCGTCGAGCCATGAGATATGCAATTCTGCGAGTAAGAACGCGAGTTTTTCCAGAACCAGCACCTGCGACTACAAGAAGCGGTCCGCCACTATGAATAACAGCTGCTTGCTGTTGCGGATTAAGCCCTTCTAGTAAGGGGTCGGTACTTTCCATGGCGGTGAGTCTATTAGGCTTGCGATATGGAACCGATCGCCGATAGCGAAATCAAGCGCGTACTTGTTATTAACGCCCACCCCGATGATTCAGATTTTGGAGCATCCGGAACAATTGCACAGTGGGTTAAAAAAGGAATACAAGTTTCATACGTGTTCTGCACAAACGGAGATCAAGGTGGCGAAGAATCCGGTATCGCTAAAGAAGATATGCCAGAAGTTCGCCAACGTGAACAGCGCGAAGCAGGAGCAGTAATTGGCGTTACAGATATTACGTTTTTAAATTATGTAGATGGTCACCTTGAAGCAACGATTGCACTTCGAAAAGATATTGTGCGCCAAATTCGCCGCGTTCAACCAGATCGAATGCTGTGCCAGAGCCCAGAAAGAAATTGGGAGCGTATTGGCGCTAGCCATCCAGATCACTTAGCCGCGGGTGAAGCTTCAATTCAGGCTGTCTATCCAGATGCGCGTAATCCCTTTGCCTTTACAGATTTACTGGAAAAAGAAAACCTAAAACCGTGGAGAGTTCGTGAAGTTTGGGTGATGGGGTTTGCCCAACCTGATTACTTTGTTGATGTTACTGAAACTTTTGATCTGAAAATGAAAGCTCTGCATGCTCATGCATCTCAAACTTCGCACAATCCAGATTTAGATAAAATGGTCCGCGAATGGGGTGGACGCAACGCTGCTGCAGCAGGATTTGCAGAAGGAAGACTTGCTGAAGCTTTTAAAATAGTAAATACGAATTAATTTACTAATACCTTTTGGATTGCAATCGTTTTTGCGGGCTTTCCATCTGGTGCTCCACCAGCTGCGCCAGCTTTCGCAATTGCTTTAACAATATCTAGGCCTGACGTAATCGTTCCCCAAATTGTGTAACTTGGTGCAAGAGTTGTATTTGCGTACACCAAGAAGAACTGGCTTCCATTTGTGTTTGGACCTGAATTAGCCATCGCTACAGTTCCTGCTGGATAGTTATTGGCTGTATTGGCAGGCAAATTCTCATCAGGGAAAGTGAATTGCGGACCGCCTCTACCTGTAGCTGTTGGATCTCCACATTGAAGGACAAATAATCCTTGCGTAGTGAGGCGATGACACAAAGAATTATCGTAATAACCACCCTTTGCAAGTGCTGCAATTGATGTCATGGCAAAGGGAGCCTTTGCTCCTACTGTTGTGATAACAATATTTCCGCAATTTGTTACGAGTGTGAATTTCTTTGGAAAAGTTGTTAGCACCTTCTTAGGTGTTGCAATCTTTTTTGGATCATGGCCAACCGCCTTGGTAGGTGTGCATTTAAGAGCAGCAGCTTGTGCGCTTGGAACAAATGAGATTGAACCAACTAGAAAAACTAATCCAAGTACTGCTGTAGAAACTCTCTTCACTTCTTACTCCCACTCGATCGTTGCTGGCGGTTTACTGGTTACATCTAACACGACTCGATTTACTTCGCGCACCTCATTTGTGATTCGTGTCGAAATCTTCTCAAGAACTTCATAGGGAATTCGTGACCAATCCGCAGTCATGGCATCTTCACTAGAGACTGGGCGCAAAACGATTGGGTGGCCATATGTCCGACCATCTCCTTGCACGCCCACGCTTCGCACATCTGCTAACAAAATAACTGGGCACTGCCAAATATCTCTATCTAATCCTGCTGACTTTAATTCTTCACGAGCAATCAGATCTGCAGCGCGCAAAATTTCTAAACGATCTCTGGTTACGTCTCCGATAATTCTGATGCCTAGTCCAGGACCAGGAAATGGTTGGCGCCACACAATTTCTTCGGGTAAACCTAATTCAATGCCAACGTTTCGAACTTCATCTTTAAAGAGTGCACGCAAAGGTTCGACCAAACTAAATTTAAGATCATCAGGTAACCCACCAACATTGTGGTGAGATTTAATATTTGCTGTCCCTGTACCGCCACCGGATTCAACAACATCTGGATACAGAGTTCCCTGAACCAAGAATTCGACTTCCCCACCACTTGCAATATCGCGAGCAGCTTTTTCAAATGATCTAATAAATTCGCGGCCGATGATTTTTCGTTTTGTTTCAGGATCGCTCACGCCTTTGAGGGCATCAAGAAACTGATCTACAGCGTCCACAACAACAAGATTTACTCCAGTAGATGCAACAAAATCTCTTTGAACTTGTTCGGATTCGCCACTTCGAAGCAATCCGTGATCTACGAAAACACACGTTAATTGATTGCCAACTGCTTTTTGAATTATTGCTGCAGCAACTGCTGAATCGACGCCGCCTGAAAGTCCGCAAATAACTCTTTTGTCACCAATTTGTTTACGAGCTTTTTCAATTTCAGTCTGAGCAATATTTGCAGTTGTCCAAGTT
>Ga0209299_1000698_pt1 | contig 18973 bp, 15 predicted proteins | sample S_140806_MF_Meta_FD_187326 | JGI IMG/M metagenome (GOLD analysis project Ga0209299, IMG submission 187326) | Freshwater microbial communities from Lake Simoncouche, Canada to study carbon cycling - S_140806_MF_MetaG (SPAdes) (version 2) | ecosystem: Environmental > Aquatic > Freshwater > Lake ...
CAACTGGCGCTGCCCCCGCTTGGAGATCAGCGGTGCCAGGGCATCCAGACCAGGAATGAAGCTCACCCCCTCCTCGCCCAAGGGTTGCAGGCGCTCCAGAGGCATCCACTCGTTCTCAAAACTGATCGCTCCGCAGCGATCGGCCAGCAGGCGGGTGGCCTGGACATCGTCGAGGGCACCCTGCACCACGGTGGCCGCCTTGGAAACCGCCGGATCCCCGGCCCCCGAGGTCTGAACGTGGACGCTGATGCCGAGCTCGGCTGCCGCCTCCGAGAGCATCAGGGCCAACTGGCCGCCGCCCACGATGCCGATCGAGGAGAGGGGCTGGAAAGGCACGGGCAACGGCCACCGGATCCCCCAGATTGGCATTGGATCGGAGGTTGGTGCTGGGCTGCGGCTGTTTCCAGACCCGGCGTGGGGCGCCAGGAAGACGTTTGGCGCTGCCGTCCTCTGCGGCTGGCTCTCAGGCCAGGGGCTGATCGGCGGCGAAGAGGAAGCGAATCAAACTGAGCAGCAGCACGATCAGGAACAGGGTTAGGCCCACGGTGCAGGCATAGCTGATCTCCAGCTCGGAAAAGGCCTGGTCATACACGTAGTACACCAGGGTGCGGGTGGCATCGGCGGGGCCGCCCTGGGTCATCAGGAACACCTCCTCGAACACCTTTGTGGCGCCGATCGCGGAAATCACCGCCACCAACGTGATGTAGGGGCGCAGCAGGGGCAGGGTGATGTCGAGATGGCGGCGCAGGCCGGTGCTGCCATCGAGCGCCGCTGCTTCATAGAGCTCCGGGGAGATGCCCTGCAGGCCTCCCAGGAAGATCACCATGTAATAGCCGAGCCCCTTCCAGAGGGTCACGAGCATCACCGCGGGCAGGGCCAGCACTGGATTGGTGAGAAACCCGATCGGGCGGAAGCCCGTGGCGGCGAGCAGGGCGGCCAGCCAGCCATTGATCAGACCGTTCTCGGCGTAGAGCCAGCGGAAGGCGATCGCCGCCACCACCAGCGACACCAGCACCGGGGTATAAAAGGCGGCCCGAAACCAGGCGATCGCCGGCAGCTGGCGGTTCACCAGCACGGCCAGGGCCAGCGATCCCAGCAGGATCGGGGGCACCACACCGACGAGATAGAGAAAGGTGGTGCCGCTCACCTTGAGCAGCATCGGATCGGCCAGCAGGCGGCGGAAATTGGCTAAACCGATGAACTGCAGGGGCTCGCCCACATCCAGACCCGTGCGGCTGAAGCTGATCACCAGGGCCATGGCCGCGGGAATCAGCACCGAAATCGCCAGCAGCAGCAGGGCCGGTGCCAGAAACAACCAGGCCATTGCTGGTGCCGAGGTTCTGGCGGAGCCTGCGCGGGAGTCGGCGGTTGAAGCGGGGTGAGCCATGGGAGCCATTGTGGGGGAAATGCCCCCGGGAGGCCGATGCTGACCTCCCCAACCCGTGGACACCGGGTGGAACTCCCAAGAAAACCAGCCCTGAACACCGGCCCTGAACAACCGGATCCGCCGATCCGCCGCGATCTCCATGCCCTCTTCCGCCCCCAGCACCTCTCCAGACGCCCCAGGCAACGACGGGGCGTTGCCACCTGAACCCGGCGGCGCCTCCGCCGATCCAGCCCAGGTGCTGCGCCAGGTGTTCGGCTACGGCGCCTTCCGGGGTCCGCAGGCGGAGATCGTGGACCACGTGGTGGGTGGCGGATCGGCCCTGGTGCTGATGCCCACCGGCGGCGGCAAATCGCTCTGTTATCAGATTCCGGCCCTGTGCCGCAGCGGGGTGGGGGTGGTGGTGTCGCCCCTGATCGCCCTGATGCAGGACCAGGTGGAGGGCCTGCGCCAGGCGGGCGTGCGGGCCGCCGCCCTGAACTCCTCGCTGGAGGCCTCGGAGGCGTCCGCCGTGTGGCGGAGCCTTGAGCAGGGAGAACTGGATCTGCTCTACGTGTCGCCGGAGCGGCTGCTGAGCCCGGGCTTTCTCGATCGGCTGGAGACGCTGCCCCTGGCCTTGTTCGCCATCGATGAAGCCCACTGCGTGTCGCAATGGGGCCATGATTTCCGGCCCGAATACCTGCAGTTGGCGGTGCTGGCCGAGCGCTTTGCCACCGTTCCCCGCCTCGCCCTCACCGCCACCGCCGACCCCCGCACCCGCGAGGAAATCCGCGAGCGCCTGAGGCTTCAGGAGGGCCGGGTGTTCCTGGCCAGCTTCGATCGCCCCAACATCCGCTACCTACTTCGCGACAAGGATGAGGCCCGCAGCCAACTGCTGGCCTTCCTGGCGGAACGGCGGGGCGAGGCAGGCATCGTGTATGCCCGCTCCCGCAGCCGGGTGGATCGCTTCGCCGCCGACCTGAGGGCAGCCGGTTTTGATGCGGTGGCCTACCACGCAGGCCTCAGCGCTGAGGCGCGCAGCTCAGCCCTCAACCGCTTCCGCCGCGAGAGCGGCGTGATCGTGGTGGCCACGATCGCTTTCGGCATGGGGATTGATAAGCCCGACGTGCGCTTCGTGGCCCACGTGGACCTGCCCAAGAGCCTGGAGGCCTATTACCAGGAAACGGGACGGGCCGGCCGCGACGGACTGGCCGCGGTGGCCTGGATGGTCCACGGGGCCGGTGATGTGCCCCAACTGCGCCGCTTCATCGACGACTCCGACGCCCCGGAGCTGCAGAAGCGGATCGAGCACGGCAAGCTCGATGCCCTGATCGGCTTCACCGAGGCGCCGGGCTGCCGGCGCGAGGTGCTGCTGCGCCATTTCGGCGAAACCCTGCCGGAGCCCTGCGGCAACTGCGATCTCTGCCTTGAGCCCGACAGCGCCGTGGAGCTTACAGAGCCCTGTCGCAAGGCGCTCTCGGGTGTGTATCGCACCGGCCAGCGGTTCGGCGCCGCCCATGTGATCGATGTGTTGCTGGGGGCCGACACCGCCCGGATCCGCAAGCTGGGCCACGGCTCCCTCAGCGTCTACGGCATTGGCAAGGAGCTGGATCGGGGGCAGTGGCGGGCGCTGTTCCGCCAGCTGGTGGCCAGGGGTTACCTGGTGAGCGATAGCGAGGCCCGCGGCGGGCTCCGCTTCGGAGAGGAGTCGCTGGTGAGGCCGCTGCTGCGCGGGGAGGTGGGCCTTGCTCTGCGGTTACCGCCGCCGGGCAAGGAACGGCGTCGCGCCGCTCCAGGAGAGCGGCAGCCCAGTGCGGCTGGGACGGAACTGGGGGAGGCCGGCGAACGCCGTTTCGAGGCCCTCCGGAGCTGGCGGCTGGAGCAGGCGCGGGAGCAGGGAGTGCCGCCCTATGTGGTCTTCCACGACCGCACCCTGATCGAGATCGCCAGTCGCGAGCCTCTCAACCTGGAGGCCTTGGGCGGAGTGGCCGGTGTGGGCCAGGCCAAGCTGGATCGCTACGGAGAAGCGGTGCTGGCCGTGCTGAGGAGCCTGGAGAAAGGGGCCTGAAGGGTGGTGGCCAAACCCCTCCAGCCTTCCTCTGGGCAATGGACACTCCTGGCAGCCTCTCGTCAGGGTGGGCGCCCTTAGAACGAACCCCTCAAGCCACCGCCCCAAGCCCCTGAACACTGGGAAAGGGCGCCGGGTATGAGGAGTAAAGCTCCCGAGGGAAAGGTCCGCCAACTGCAGGATCAGGGCCCAGGCTGATGGTTCGCTGCGTCGGTCAAACTTGGCGGTGATCTGAGGCACGGAACACCATGGCTGTGGGCCAGCAACCGACGACCATCACGGTCCCCCTGGCGGCCCAGGCCTATCCCATCGTGCTCGGACCCGGCACCCTGGCCAGCCTGGCAGAGCTGCTTGTATCCCAGGGAATCCGGGCAGACACCAGCGTGCTGCTGGTCACCAATCCCGAGGTGGAGCGGCACTACGGATCGACCTGTCGCCGCAGCCTGGAGGCGGCTGGCTTCCTGGTGGAAACCCTGGTGATCGAAGCCGGCGAAGACCAGAAAACCCCGGCCACCGTGGCCCTGATCCACGACGCCGCCTTTCGCCATCGCCTGGAGCGGGGATCGCTGATCGTGGCCCTCGGCGGCGGCGTGGTGGGTGACATGGCCGGCTTCGCCGCCGCCACCTGGCTGCGGGGGATCGCCGTGGTGCAGGTGCCCACCACCCTGCTGGCGATGGTGGATGCCGCCATCGGCGGCAAGACCGGCGTGAACCATCCCGGCGGCAAGAACCTGATCGGTGCCTTTCATCAGCCGAAGCTGGTGCTGATCGATCCCGCCGTGCTCCACACCCTGCCGGAGCGGGAGTTTCGGGCCGGAATGGCGGAGGTGATCAAGTACGGGGTGATCGGCGATCCCTCCCTGTTTGGGGATCTCGAGGCCGCAGCACAGCGGGATCCGCTCGGGGGCCTGGCCAACCGCGACAGGGTTGGCGAGGGGCTGCTGGAGCGGCTGCTGGAACGATCCGCCTCGGCCAAGGCCCGCGTGGTGGCCGCCGACGAACGGGAGGGAGGCCTGCGGGCGATCCTCAACTACGGCCACACCCTCGGCCACGCGGTGGAGACCCTCAGTGGCTACGGCACCTACCTGCATGGGGAGGCGGTGGGGCTGGGGATGCTGGCGGCCGGTGAGATCAGCCTGGCCATGGGGCTGTGGCAACACGGGGATCAGCAGCGGCAGCGGGCCGTGATCGCCGCCGCCGGTTTGCCGCTGGTCTGGCCCGCTCTGGATCCCCAGGCCGTGCTGGCCTGCCTCCAGGGTGACAAGAAAGTGCGCCAGGGCAGGGTGCGTTTCGTGCTGCCCACCGCCATCGGCGCAGTGGAGATCCGCGACGACGTGGAGCAGGAGATCATCCTGCTAGCGCTCGAGCGCCTGAAGGCTCCTCAGAGCGGAGCCTGAAAGGGCGCCGCGGCTGGCCCGAAGCGGTCCCCCGCCCGCCGAAGTGGTGGATGAACGCCTGCAGCGCCATCGGCCCGCACCGCCGCTGCCAGCCGAGTCCCTGGGGGTAGCAGCGCCAACACTGCACGCCCAGGGGAGTCCGGCCCCGCCCTCCCAGGGCCAGTCGGTAGTGGTAGCTGCCTACCACCGCCCGTAACCGCTCGACTCCGGCTGTGGAGGGGCCAAGGGGCCGCCAGCTGGGTGCATCTCTAGCCAGACAGGAGACGGCGAAGCGCTCCGGTGAGGGGTCCAGGGCCAGGGCAGAGGCAAACCACTGGGCCATCTGATGGGGGGAGCCCCCCGAGGCGATCCACACCACCAGCGCCCTGGAAGGCCCGTGGGTGGGCAACGCCGCAAAACCTCTGAACTCCACCAGGGCCGGCACCAACCCTGGCGCGGAGTTGATCAGCGATGACATGAACGGGATGACACTGCATCCAGCCAGTGCCACCGGCCGTCTCCCAGGGGGGCCTCGTCCCATTCGGGACTGGTCCCAATCGGAATGGTCCCAATCGGAATGGGTCCGAGTCGGCTCTCGTCCGAATCGGATCTGGGCCCGGCGGGGGCTGAAGAGCGGAATTCAGGGCTCCTGGAGAAAGCGGGGAGGGGCTGCCTCCACTGCGGCCTCTGGGCCCCGGGCGAGGGCGATCCAGCGGAACTCCCCCAGACCGGCAGGATCCACCAGCCGCAGCAGTGCCTCCCGGGCCGCCAGCCGACCGGCGAGATCATGGGGATGCGCCGGACTCTGCAGGCCGTGGAGGGCTTGAGCCAGGCCCAGGGCCAGCAGCGCCTGGCCCTGCCGGCAGAAGCCCAGCCACCTCCAGCCCGTGGCGGCGGCGGAGCGCTCCAGACTCTCCAGGCAGAGATGGGCCGTGAGATCCCAGTGGCCGGGATCCCGCAGGGGATCGGGGCTGGCCCGCTGGTCGCGGTAGGCCAACAGGGTGCCAGACATGCGCGAGGGGGCGTAATAGCGGCGCGCCTCCAGGGCGTAATCCACCACCAGCAGATGGCCCTCAAGCAGGCCGGCGCCAGCCGCCTCTAGCCAGGGCGCACAGCCCGGATGCCGTTCCGTGCACCAGCCCCTCGGCAGGCCCGGCGCGGCAGCATCCAGCCCGAAGGCCGCTAGCTCCTTGAGTGCCTGGGGTTCCAGAGCCGCCCCGGCGCGGAGTTCCAGCCCCCGATTCGCTCGCAGTGCCACCTCCTGCAGACGCCACTGGCCGCCATCCCAGGTGATCCGCTCCACAGCGAGGGCATCGAGCACCTCATGGGCCAGCATCACGCCCCGCACAGGCTGGGCAGCCAGGTCGGGCCAGGCCACCCAACGACAGGGGAGGGGAGCGCCAACCAGGAGACGGCGCTGGCGCGCCTCCATGCCGGGGTTGGGCTCCACGAGCAGCAGCTCCAGCCGCGCCGCCAGATCGGGCCAACCGGCCGCCAGGGCCGTGGCCAGTTGCAGGGCCAGCTCTCCCTCCCCTGGGCCGGTCTCGACTAGGGCAAGGGGACCAGGACCAAGCTTCAGCAGCCAGTCCACCAGCTGGGGAGCCAGCAGGCCGGCAAAACTGGCCCCCAGGCTCGGGGAGGTGGCGAAATCGCCGCGGGGACCGATCCGCAGGCGCCCGGCTCCATAGGCGCCGTGGAGGGGATCATGGAGCGCCCACTCCATGTAGGTGCGGAACGGCACGGCACCACCCGCCGCCAAGAGCCGCTCCACCAGCCAGGGGGGCGCCTCAGAAGCTGAACCTGCAGCGCCTTCTGTTGGCATGGCCCCGGAATGGGGGCCAGCGGCGAGCAGTGCAGGCGGCGGAGCGCCGGCCTCGCGCCCGTCTTCAGCCGAGGAATCGGATCCGGAAACCACGCGGTGGGAACCCAGCAGTGGAGAGAATGCTCGCCCATGCCACCGCCACCATGCCGAGCCTGCCGGTCCGATTGCTGAAGCGGTGGGCCCTGCGCCTGGCCGGGGGCCTGCTGGCCCTGGGTTGCCTGCTGCTGCCCACCACCGCTGGCGGTGCCTGGGCTTACGACAACCCAGACCTTCTTCCCGACCACCCCACGCCGGTGATCGACCTCGCCAAGTCCCTCACCGACCAGCAACGCACCGCCCTTGAAAGCGAACTCGACGAGTTCGAGCACACCAGCGGCTGGAAGCTGCGGGTGCTCACGCAATACGAGCGCACCCCCGGGCTAGCGGTGCGCGACTTCTGGAACCTGGATCAGCGCAGCCTGGTGCTGGTAGCCGATCCCCGCGGCGGCAACCTGCTCAACTTCAACGTGGGCGATGCCCTCTTCTCCCTGATGCCCCGCACCTTCTGGGTGGAGCTGCAGACCCGCTACGGCAACCAGTACTACGTGCGCGACCACGGTGAGGACGGCTCCATCCTCGACTCCCTGCATGCGGTGAAGGGATGCCTGGCCATGGGCGGCTGCCAGGTGGTGCCGGGTCTTCCCCAGGAGCAATGGTTGCTCACCCTCTGCAGTTCGGTGGTGGGAGGCCTGATCGTGGGCTTCGCGGCCTTTCCGCGGGAAGCCGAGCGCACCGTGGAATGGGCCTGGGTGCTGCTGCTCTCACCCCTGTGGCTGATCCTGTTCGGGGTGTTCGGGGTGGCACCGATCGTGACCCGCACCAGCGACCTGCTTCCCCTGGCCCGCAATGGCCTGGGCTTCCTCGCCGCCGCCCTGGTGGCCTACTTGATCGCCCAGCAGACCGTGGGCAAGGCCCGTCTCCGGGACAAAGGCGAGGGATGAGCGGCAGCAGGAGCAGGGTGCCCAGCAAAAATCCCCGATGCTCAGAACATCGAGGATTCAATCGATCCGGCTAGAAGCGCGATCAAAAACGGCCGGAAGGATCTAAACGACCGGTGGGGGACTCGAAGCTGTTGGTGGTGGAGGCTTCGGGCTGTTCCAACTCTTCCCGCTGTTGCGCCACTTCAGGCTGGATGGGAGCCACCGCCGGAGGCACCTGGCGGATAGCCACGGTCTGCCAGGCGGGTTCACCGGCTTGGCGCAGCTGAGAGAGGTTGTCTTCGTAAAAGCGCTTCAGGTCGGCTAAACGCTTCACCGGCTGCCCGTAGTAGCTGCTACCAGCCAGGGTGGGAAACGAGGCCCACTCAGGTGAAAGGCGGGCGGCCAATTCGGGGGACATCTCGCCCCGATCCACCAGGGAGAGGGCACCACGGCGCTCAATCAGGAAGAGGGCGGCCTGATCCTGGGAATCGGGACGGAAATCCGGCAGACCAAGGGCACGGGAGGCCATCGACCAGGTGAATGGCATGAACTGGTAGGCCCCCGCCGCGGCGCTGGCATAACGGGTGGAGTACATCACCCGATCGGGATGGCGATGGAGGCTGGGGGTGTAAGAGCCACCGAACAGCATCTGGTAGCCCGTCGGGTGGCCGTTGACCCAGGTGCCTTCCGCATAACGAATGGTATTGAGCATGGCCCGACGCTCCGCAGTCATGCCGAACACCCGGGGGGCGGCGGGCAGCGGCGGCAGGTAAGCCACCTGGTGGGGCTGGGAGGCCTGGGGAAGGGTGAGGGTCCAGGACTTGGAGGGATCGGCTGCGTTGGCAGGCGTGGCGACGCTCAGGACGAGGCCGGCGGCAGCGAGTGCCAGTCGGGAACGCTGAAGAATCGGCAAAACGGTGACTGCGGAGGACGGAACCGAACCAGACCCCGAGGTGGGGAGACGATGCGGGATTTTCTTGTAGCGCCAGGGGTTGACAAGCGAAGCAAGTCGGTGTGAGGAATGACGCTCAGAAAATCAGTTGCAAATAGGGTCGGAAAGTTCGGCCAACAATGCCTATCGATCCCGACCGACGCGATCGTGACAGTGACGCTCGCACAACTGTCCACCTGTATCAGAAATTACGTCGCAGGTTCGGATCTCAGTGAGCCGCTGCAATTCAGTTGGGCGATTGAACAGAATCCCAAACCCCTTCCAGCGCATCGATCGGCACTGCTGATCGCGTCTCGGCGAGGGCAAGCAGGGCCTCGGCCGCGGTCCGCGCCCCGTCCAGGGGCAGTGGACCCTGCGTGGGCGGCAGCAGAAGCTGGTCCAGTTCCCAATCGCCCCGCTCAAAAGCCGTGGGATCGAGGATGCGGTGATGACCGTGGCGCTGCAGATCTCGCTCCAACACCGGCGCTTCGGCAAAACCGCTCCGACGCACCAGATGGATGCCCACCCCCTGGCTGAAGGCCTCACAGAAACTGCTGTAGCCGGCCTTGGTGATCAACCGGGAGCAGAGGGGCATCAGATCGATCGGGCGGAGTCCCGGCGGCAGCACCCGGCCGTTGGATTCGCCCTCCAGGGCCCGGTCCGGCCCGATCAGCACATGGTCGGGCCAGCGGCGTAGGAGGGCGGGGTCATAGGCCTTGCCAAGGCCTCCGAAGCTCACCAACACGCAGCGCTCCCGATCGCGGGGCAGGCCCAGCCGCCGCGACAGCTCGGCCGGATCGAAGCGCGGCTGGGCACTGGTGATGCCGATCGGAACGCTGGGCACACCCCAGTCCATCGGCAGCGACAGGGGGCAGTGCAGCAGGAGATCCCCCCGGGCGTAAAGCTCCCGGCAGCGGGCGGCACGCTCGAGGAAGGGGCCCCCCATCGGGGCATAGATGGCATCCCAGCCGAAGCTCGCCAACCACGCCAGCGGCAGACCCACCCCCCCGGCCAGTTGCGCTGCGGCCGGAGGCACATCGCCGAGCACCAACGCCGGCTCACCCTGCGCCACAAGCCAAGCGGCCTCGATCGCCAATCGACCCGGCAGCTCGCGGTCAAGAACCTCCAGGGCCGCCAGGGTGCCAGGGCCATCGGTGCCGAGGGCATCGGCCTGCACCACCCCCACATCCCACTGACAGGGCCGGTGCTCGAAGGGCACAGAACCGAGGGCGAGGTTGAGAAAGGTGGTCGGCAAGCCGCTCGACACCACCAAGCGCCAGTTGGGCCGGAGAGCGGCCAGTTCGGTGAGCACCGCTGCCGTGCGGGAACCATGGCCGTAGCCGTGGCTGCTCAGGGCCGCATAGATCAGCATCGCTCCAGCACAGGTGGCGAGGGGAGGGAGGAGAGGCCCTGTCGGCTGAGGTCTAAAACCTCAGCCCGCAGCGACGGCGGGATTTGCCGGGGCGCGGCGCACCAGAGCAACTCCTCATAAAGAAGCTCCCCACCTAGCCCATACCAACGATGGCTGGCCCGCTCCACTCCCTCATCACCCAGGTGGATCCAGCTGAAATGGCGCAGGGCCCGGCCGTGCTCATCCTCCCCATGGCGGGGGACGCAGGCGGCATTGAGGTAGGCGGTGCCGCGGCGGTCCCGCAGGAAGGTGATGCGCTCCCCCTGCTGGCGGCGCAGGGTGTGATGCATGTGGCCGAACACCACAAGGGGAACGCTCCTCTTGGCCCGGATGCGTTCAAGAGCCAGAGCAAGGTCGTGGTCCCCCCAGTCACAGGGCTGCCGCTTCCAGTCACGACCACAGGGGTCACGGGCCTCACTGCCCAGGCCCGTGGGCCCGCAATGGGCCAGGAGCACCAGGGGGAGCGCCGGATCGGCCGCCAAGGCGGCTCGCTGGATGCGGCAGGCCGAGTCTTCCAGATCCACCGGGCCGAACACGGCCGTGGCGGCCTGGGAAAGATGGTGCCCCCCCCCGGCAGTGGCGGGGCGTCCACCCACCACCGCCAGACCGGGGGGGCTGAGGGTGCGCAGGGACCAGCCGCAATGGAGATCGCCAAGCAGCTCCAGCTGGTGACGCAGGCGGCCGCCACTGGAATCCCGGCCGGTGTCGTGGTTGCCCAGCACACAGGCCATGGGAAGGCGAAGCTGCCGGAGCAGGCCGGGGATGCGCGTCCTGCCGTCGCTCAGGTCGCCCACCACCAGCAGGGCGTCTGGGCGGATTGCCTCCAGCACCGCATGGTCACTGTGATCCCACTGGTCGTGGAGGTCACCGGCGATGGCTATCTGCAACACGCCCAAAGAAAGCCCTCCTTAGGCTGGTCCCATCCTGCCCGACCCGAGGCCCCGGTTGAGCGTCGCCACACTTCCGCAGCTCCAGGCCCCCGGCGTACCGCTGGCGCCCCCTGCCCCGGCCGATCTCCCCGCCGCGATCAACGCCCTGCGCCGGGACCGCAACGCCGTGATCCTGGCCCACTACTACCAGGACGACGCCATCCAGGACATCGCCGATGTGATCGGTGATTCGCTCGAGCTCGCCCGCCGCGCCGCCAGCACCGAAGCCGATGTGATCGTGTTCTGCGGCGTTCACTTCATGGCCGAGACGGCCAAGATTCTCAATCCCGGCCGCATCGTGGTGATCCCCGACCTGGCGGCTGGCTGCAGCCTGGCCGATGCCTGTCCTGCCGAGGCGTTCGCCGCCTTCCGCGCCCGCCACAGCGACCACATTGTGGTGAGTTACATCAATTGCTCGGCGGCGGTGAAGGCCCAGAGCGACCTGATCTGCACCAGCAGCAACGCGGTGCAGTTGGTGCAACAGCTGCCCAAGGAGAGGCCAATCCTGTTCGCACCCGATGCCAACCTGGGCCGCTGGGTGGCTCGCCAGAGCGGCCGGGAGCTCACCCTCTGGCCCGGCAGCTGCATCGTGCACGAAACCTTCAGCGAGCAGGCGCTGCTGGAGCTGAAGCTCGAACACCCCGAAGCCGAGGTGATCGCCCACCCCGAATGCCAGCAGCACCTGCTCGATCTGGCCGACTTCATCGGCTCCACGAGCAAGCTGCTGCAGCGGGCCCAGACCAGCGAAGCACCGGGCTTCATCGTTCTGACTGAGCCGGGCATCCTGCACCAGATGCAGCGGCGGGTGCCCGATAAATCCTTTTATACCGTTCCGGGCAGCGATGGCTGTAGCTGCAACGCCTGCCCCTATATGCGCCTCAACACCATGGAGAAGCTGTGGCAATGCCTGGCCACCCTGGAGCCGCGCATCGAACTCGACGAGGAGCTGCGCCTGCGGGCCCTGGCGCCGATCGAGCGCATGCTCGCCATGAGTGCCTGAGGCAGGGCGCAAACGGCCCGTCCCGATGGTTCTCCCGCCCGATGGCCTGCTGCGGCTCACCCCCGAGGGCCTCTACTGCCCGGCGGCCGAGGCGTGGATCGATCCGCTGCGGCCCGTACCCAGGGCCCTGCTCACCCACGCACACGCCGACCATGCCCGCCCCGGCAGCGGTGCCTACTGGGGGATCGGCAGCAGCGAAGGGATCCTGCGCAAGCGCCTAGGGGCTGGCATCCAGCTTTTTCCGGTGGCCTACGGACAGGAGTTCCGGCTCGGGGATGCACGGATCTCCTTCCATTCCGCCGGCCACGTGCTTGGCTCGGCCCAGATCCGGCTGGAAGCCGGCGGTGAAAGCTGGCTGGTGAGCGGCGATTACAAACGGCAGGCCGATCCGAGCTGCGAACCCTTCGAGCCGGTGCGGGCCGATGGGCTGATCACCGAGGCCACCTTCGGGCTGCCGATCTACCGCTGGCGAACCGGCCAGCAGGTGGTGGCGGAGCTGCTGGACTGGTGGAGGGGAGCTCCGGATCGGCCCTCGGTGCTCTTCTGCTACGCCTTTGGCAAGGCCCAGCGGGTGCTGGCGGAGCTGCGGCAGCTGGGGGTGGAGGAGGAGGTGCTCCTGCACGGGGCGGTGCAGTCGCTGATCGAGCCTTACCAGAGGGCGGGCGTGGAGCTGCCACCCACCCGGCCCCTGGCCGAGCTGGATCGGGGCACCAGCCTGGCGGGGCGTCTGGTGCTGGCCCCACCCGCCGCCGCCACGAGTAGCTGGATGAAACGCCTGGCTGGCGCCCAGACCGGCTTCGCTAGCGGCTGGATGGCGGTGCGGGGGGTACGGCGGCGGCGGGGTTCCGGGCGGGGCTTCGTGCTCAGTGACCATGCCGACTGGGATGGACTGTTGCGCACGGTGCGCGAGAGCGGCGCCCGAGAGGTGCTGGTGACCCACGGCCAGGGAGAGGTGCTGGCCCGCTATCTGCGGGAGGTGGAGGGACTCGCCGCCGAACCCCTGGCGACTGGGCGGGCAGCGCAGGCCGATGGGATGTCTTCCGAGGATCAGGAGATCCCGAGCGACGCCGTGCCGATCCCGACGGAGCGAGCCGGGTAGGGCGCCAACCCGGCGGCCGCCCCATCCGCGCCGGCCCCTTCCGGGGAGAAGGCCCCTCGGGCGGCTCCGCCGGCGGCCAGCCAGTCGAGCAGCGCGAGCTGACGGGGCAGGCAGACGCCGTGCAGATCGAAATGCCGCTCCACGGTGCGACGCGCCTCCAGGCCGAGGGCACGGTGCGCGTCGGGATCGGCAAGAACGGCGGCAAGCCGCTGGGCGAGGGCTTCGGGCGAAAAGAAATCCACCAGCAGACCATTGACCCCATCGGTGATCACCTCCGCCACGGGCGGGGTGTCAGAACCGATCACCACGGCTCCGCAGGCCATGGCCTCAAGCAGGCTCCAGCTCAACACGAAGGGATAGGTGAGGTACACATGGCAAGCGCACACCCGGAACAGGTCGTGCAGCACGGGATGGGGAACCTGACCCACGAAATGAATGCGGCCCAGATCAAGCTGACCCTCCAGCTCAGCGAGCAGCACCTGCTTCCAGCTGCCACCCTGGGCAGGCGGCGCGCCGTAGCTCACCCCCTCGCCCCCCACCAGGATCACGTGGGCCCGCGGCCGCAGCCGTTGCAGGAGCGGCAGGGCGCGCATGAAGGTGTGAAATCCCCGATACGGCTCCAGATTGCGGGCCAGGAAGCTCACCACCTCGTCGCCGAGCTCGAAGCGGAGCCCTCGCTTCTGGAGGTTCACGTGGGAACCCTCGCGGGGTGCAATCGCGGTGGTGTCGATACCTTCATGGATCACCGACACCCGATCTCGGAAGGCCACAGGGGCGGTCGAGGCCTGCCAATGGGTGGGGGCCAGGGCCCAGTCGAGATCATGGAAAGCCATCAACTGGGTGGCCCGCCGCAGCCTTAACCGGGTTTGAGAGCCCGGGGTGATAGGGAACTCGGGATCGAAACCGGTGTCGCCCCCCTGGAGCTGGTACACGAACTCCAGCTGATGGAGCACCGGAACGTCACCCCAGTGATCCTTGATCCCGAGCAGTTCCCCCCACCCGGGATGGCCCAGGATCAGATCGGGTTTTGCGATTTGGTCTGAACGTTCGCTCAGCAGCCGGAGCACAGCCTCGGCCCGGATCACCTTGACCTGAAAATCCTGGGCCCAGGGATGCACCGCCGGCACGGCGCCGACGGATGGCAGCCCATAACGGAAGCAAGACACACCAGCCATCCCCGGGGCCTGGGGAGCCCCGATCGCCTGAACCTCGTCGCCGCGGGCTAGGAGGGCTCCCACGAGATGCCGATATTGACCGGGGAAATTCTGATGAATGATCAGAACCCGCACAGGCACTCCCGGGCTGTCCACAGATTGTAACCGCTGAGGAGATGATGCGGATCCAGAGCAGCCGCCCGAACAAACGGATCGGCAGATGACAACAAGGCTGCAGCAGCCAGCAGCCATGGCGCCTCAAATCTGTCGTGGGAAGGGCTTTGGATGGAGGCTCATGCGTTGAATCCGGAGGGAACTGCTCGTGGGACAACCACGCCCGAACCGCTGTACATGGAGTCCACATGAATGAACGTCTGCGCATCCTGCAGCGTCAACCGCGCCGCATCTCCATCACCCTCAGCTACCACGTGCACGAGGAACTGCTGAAACGTTCCGAGGAGGAAGGTCGTTCGATGTCAAATCTTTGTGCCTTTCTGCTCGAAGATGCGCTCCGCCACAACAATGCTGTCTTGCCTGCGGCCGTGGGGATTGGCACCATGCACCCCAGCAATGATCTTCGACCCCGGCCGCGCTCACCTTTCTGAGCTGAATAGGAACAGCGTAATAGGAACAACGAAGGGGTGCCCTGTTCAAATGTGCGGGTCCGCCTGAGCCGAACCCGCTCCAGACAATCTGGACATGGGGTGCTGTTGTGATGCAGATGCGAGCAACTGGAGCGCATCCGTTCACTCTCGAACCAGCGTCCAGCTTAAATCACTAATGCCATCCATAGGCCTCTCATGACACTGAAAAAATGGGAACCTCTGCGGGAGCTCGATGACCTCTTTGAGCGCAGCCGACGTGGGCTGGGACTGACGCCATGGCATAACCGCGAATTACTTGGCGAGATGGATTGGTGCCCGCGTGTGGACATTGGCGAAGCGGATGGCACCTTCATCATCAAGGCCGAGATTCCAGGCGTGAAAAAGGAGGATGTCAAGGTGTCGGTGCAGAACGGTGTGCTCACCCTCCAGGGCGAACGCAGAGACGAGGACACTGAGCAGGGCCTGCACTTTCACCGGGTTGAACGCTTCCATGGCAGCTTCAGCCGTAGTTTCACCCTGCCTCCCAGCGTGGACCCCAACCAGGTGAAGGCCGGCTTCAACAACGGCATCCTCACCATCAGCCTGGCCAAGGTGGCCGGCAGCGAAAGCGTTGCCCAGCAGGTGCCGGTGGAATAAAGCTGCACGGCGCGGCTCCGGTGGCGGCACAATGGCCCCATGCGCCGCTTCTGCCAGCTATTTCGGCAGCTTGATCGCAGCACGGGTAGCCATGAGCGGGTGTCTGCCCTCGTGGCCCACTTCGGCAGCGTGCCTGCCGAGGACGCCGCTTGGGCTCTCCACTGCCTCCTGGGGAAGCAGCGGCGCCGCCTGCTCACCGCCCGCAGGCTCCGCGAGATTGCCCTGGACGCCACCGCCATGCCGGAATGGCTGTTCCAGGCCAGCCGTGCCCAGGTGGGCGACAGCGCTGAAACGATCGCGCTGCTGGTGAGTGGAAGCGCCGAGGCAGGCGCAGGGATGGAGGCACCCCCGCAGGAGGGTGAAGCCATTGTCGGCGCCGACCTACCGCTGCATCAGTGGATGGAGCGGATCCTGCCGGGCCTTGCCGCCCTGCCGGAGGCAGAGCAGACGGAGGAGATCCAGCGGCTCTGGAGAGCGCTCTCAGTGGAGGAGGTGCTGGTGATGGTGAAACTCCTCACTGGCGCCTTCCGGGTGGGGGTGGGTCCGGGGTTGGTGATCCGGGCCTTGGCGAGCCTGTCCGGGGTGGAGAGCGTTGAGCTGCAGCAGCGGCTGATGGGGCCCTTTGAACCGAGCGCAGCGGCCTTTGTGGAGCTGCTGCAGCCCCAGGCCAGCCAGGAACGCCCCTCCAGCCGCCCCTATCCCTTCTTTCTGGCCAGTCCGCTCGAATCCGGGCGGCTCGGCGACCTCGATCCGGCCCAATGGCTGGCGGAGTGGAAATGGGATGGCATCCGCGGCCAGCTGATCCGGCGCGATGGCGCCGGCTTTCTCTGGAGCCGCGGTGAGGAGTTGATCAATGGGAGTTTCCCCGATCTGCTGGCGCAGGCCGACCCCCTTCCCGATGGTCTGGTGCTGGATGGAGAGGTGCTGGTCTGGCCCGCCGGGCAGGCGCGGCCGGAACCCTTCGCCGTGCTGCAGCGGCGCCTGGGCCGGCGCAACCCCACGGCGGCCCTGCTGCGTTCCATGCCGGCCGCCTTCGTGGCCTACGACCTGCTGGAAAGCGAAGGGATCGACCGGCGCGAGGAGCCGCTCCGCCGGCGCCGTGAGCGCCTGATGGAGCTAGCCGCCAGCGGGGTGCCGGGAGCGCTGCGGCTCTCCAGCGACCTGCCGCTATCAGACTGGAACGACCTGGAGGCCTGGCGCGAGAAGGCCCGGGATGCCGGCGCCGAAGGGGTGATGCTGAAGCTTCTGGCCTCGCCCTATGGCAGCGGGCGGCGGCGGGGGAGTTGGTGGAAGCACAAGCTCGAGCCGATGCGCCTCGATGCGGTGCTGCTCTATGCCCGCAACGGCAGTGGCCGCCGCGCCAACCTCTACACCGACTACACCTTTGGGCTCTGGGCAACGGCCGATTCCCCGGGGCCCGATTCCTCCCCATTGGCTTCATCGCCCATAGAGGGCAGGGCGCCAGGCGGTGGCGGAGCCGCGCCAGACCAGGAGCGGCGGCTGGTGAGCTTCGCCAGCGCTTACTCCGGCCTCAGCGACGCCGAAATCCAGGAGCTGGATCGCTGGATCCGCCGCCACACCACCGAGCGCTTCGGACCGGTGCGGGCGGTGGCGCCGGAGTTGGTGTTCGAGCTGGCCTTCGAGGGGGTGCAGCGCTCGGGCCGCCACCGCAGCGGTCTGGCGGTGCGCTTCCCCCGCATCAGTCGCTGGCGCCGCGACAAACCGGCCGCCGAAGCCGATACCCTCGCGGCGGCCCTGGCCCTGATCCCGCATTGACGCGCACCCGCCGGGCTGCCCCGATTCACACCACCGCCCCAGCCTCCGCCGAGGCCCTTCAAGCTGCATCGGCGAGCGCTCGCGGCAAAGCCAATCGACAGCCCGAGGCCTCCACAACCCACCAGGCCCCGAGCGAACCCCACTCTTCCCCCAGCCTTGCCGCCGATCCCCTGGCGCCGATCGAGGCCTGGTTCCGCCGCAAGGGCTGGACCCCGATGCCCTTCCAACGCCGCTGCTGGCAGGCGTTCCTGGAGGGCCGCAGCGGCCTGCTGCAGGTGCCCACCGGCTCCGGCAAGACCTATGCGGCGGTGATGGGTCCGATCGCCGAGCTGCTGGCCGATGCGCAGGGCGGTGGCATCGCCCTGCTGATCCTCACGCCACTCAGGGCCCTGAGCCGCGATCTAGCCCTGGCGATCCGCGAACCGATCGAAGCGATGGGCTGGCCCCTGCGGGTGGGCCTACGCAACGGCGACACCCCCAGCGCCGAGCGCAGCCGCCAGCTCAAGGCGCCCCCCGAAATCCTGATCACCACCCCGGAATCGCTCGCCCTGCTGCTGAGCGGCCCGCAAGCCGACCGGCTGTTCCAAGGGCTGCGGGCCGTGGTGATCGATGAATGGCATGAATTGCTCGGCAGCAAGCGCGGCAGCCAGGCCGAACTCTGCCTGGGGTGGCTGCGCTCCAGGCGGCCAAACCTGCGCACCTGGGCGATCAGCGCCACGATTGGCAACCTTGAGGCGGCGGCCCGCACGGCGGTGGGCACCGAGTGCGATCCAGACATCATCAGCGCCGCCCTGGAGCGCTCCACCTCGATCCGCAGCCTGCTGCCCGAGGCGATCGATGGCTTTCCCTGGGCCGGCCACCTAGGGCTGCGCATGCATGAGGTGCTGGTGGCGGCCCTCGATCCAGGGATCTCCACCTTGCTATTCACCAACACCCGCAACCAGGCGGAACGTTGGTTCCAATGCCTGCGCTGGGCCTGCCCGGAGATGGAGGGGACCCTGGCCCTGCACCACAGCGCCATCGACCGGGCCGAGCGGGAGGCAATCGAGGCCGGGGTGAAGGAGGGATCGATCCGCTGGGTGGTGTGCACCAGCTCCCTGGATCTGGGGGTTGATTTCCAGCCGGTGGAACGGGTGGTGCAGATCGGCAGCGCCAAGAACCTGGCACGGCTGCTGCAGCGCTCCGGTCGTTCGGCCCATCGGCCTGGTGGATCCAGCGAGGTGTTGTTCCTTCCCACGAACGCCCTGGAACTGCTCGAGGTGAGCGCCATGCGGCGGGGACTGGCGGCAGGGCTGGTGGAGCACCGCACACCGCCCCAGGCGCCGCTGGATGTGCTGCTGCAGCACCTCACCGGCCTGGCCTGCGGTCCGGGCTTCGAGCCTGAGCGGGAATGGGAAACGGTGCGTCGCTGTTGGAGCTACAGGGATCTGGCCCGCGCCGAGTGGGACTGGTGCCTGCGATTCCTGGAAGAGGGTGGCGAGTGCCTGGGGGCCTATCCCCGTTTCCGCAAACTGGAGCGCGAACCCCTCGCAGAGGGTGCTTCAACGCCGCGGGAAACGGATTCGAACCCCACGCCATCTCCAGACGCATCAGACCCCGTTGCGGGGCATGTTTCCGGGAGACCTGGAGTGGCGGTGCCGTTCCGCTACCGGGTCAAGGAACCCGCCATCGCCCGGCTCCACCGGCTCCAGATCGGCACGATCACCGCCGACCGCGCCGTGACCGTGCGCTACGTGCGCGGGGCGGTGCTCGGCCATGTGGAGGAGATGTTCGTGTCGCGGCTCAAGCGCGGCGACACCTTTTTCTTTGCGGGCCGGGGATTGGAGTTCGTGCGGCTGCGGGAG
>Ga0209299_1000701_pt1 | contig 18918 bp, 10 predicted proteins | sample S_140806_MF_Meta_FD_187326 | JGI IMG/M metagenome (GOLD analysis project Ga0209299, IMG submission 187326) | Freshwater microbial communities from Lake Simoncouche, Canada to study carbon cycling - S_140806_MF_MetaG (SPAdes) (version 2) | ecosystem: Environmental > Aquatic > Freshwater > Lake ...
AGTCTGCGACTCAATAGAAAAATTTAAAGAACTATTATGAAAAAGCTAATATCACAAGCACACGGAACAGCCAAAGCCAACGGGTTTTGGGACACAGAACGCAACAAACCAGAGATGTTGATGTTGATCGTATCTGAAGTAGCGGAGGCACTAGAGGCCTTGAGGGAAAACCATTACGCAGACAAGTCTGCCGTAGAATTATTATCAGACGACTTCTTTGCAAGAGGCGGCACAAAAGAAGAGTATGCAGAAATTTTTAGAAATAATATTAAGTCTAGCTTCGAGGACGAGCTGGCAGACGTTTGTATACGTCTATTTGATTTATGTGGCGGTCTTGATATTGACCTTCAGAATCACATTCAACTTAAGATGGCCTACAATAGCACAAGGGGTTACAAGCATGGTAAAGCGTTTTAAGGTATGGAACTAGAGAAAGAGATTTTGTCGGATTTAGTAGTATGGTCTAAGTATGCCCGCTTCGTACCTGAGTTGAATAGAAGAGAGACATGGACCGAGCTTGTTACACGCAACAAGGAGATGCACTTGAGGAAGTTTCCTCAGATGACCGCCTTGATCGAGAGAGCTTATGAGTTGGTATATGCCAAGAAGATCCTCCCGTCTATGCGCTCTTTGCAGTTTGGTGGAAGACCAATCGAGGTAAACAATACTCGTTTGTTCAACTGCTCTTACTTGTCAGTTGACGATTACCGTGCGTTCTCTGAGACCATGTTCCTACTTCTTTGTGGCACTGGTGTTGGATACTCGGTGCAGTCATTCAACATTGAGAAGCTTCCGGCAATTGCCAAGGGAACCAAGACCCGCAGGTACTTGATCGGTGACTCCATCGAGGGATGGGCTGACGCTGTAAAGGTTTTGATCAAGGGTTACTTGGGCCTTAGCGCCACGGTGCCTAGCTTCGACTTCCGTGCGATCAGAGCAAAGGGAGAAAGACTTATCACATCTGGTGGTGTTGCCCCGGGACCGGAGCCATTGAAGATCTGCTTGATGCATATCCAGTCAGTATTGGACCGCAAGTCTGACGGAGAAAGGCTTACATCTGTAGAGTGTCACGACATCATGTGCTTTATCGCGGATGCGGTATTAAGCGGCGGTATCAGACGCAGCGCGATGATTGCGTTGTTTGATCTTGACGACGAGGACATGCTCACGTCTAAGTTCGGCAACTGGTGGGAACTGAACCCACAGCGTGCACGTGCAAATAACTCTGCCATCCTAAAGCGTGATAGTGTATCTAAAGAGGAGTTCCTTGGTCTATGGAAAAAAATTGAGCTGAGCAATTCTGGTGAGCCCGGATTTTACTTCAGCGACAACGAGACCATGGGCACAAACCCATGCGCTGAGATTGCGTTGAACCCATTTCAGTTCTGTAACTTGGTAGAGGTGAACGCCTCTGACATCAAGGACCAGGACGACTTGAACGATCGCGTGTACTGGGCATCTGTTATTGGAACCATGCAGGCAAGCTACACTGACTTCCATTACCTGCGTCCGATCTGGAAAGAAACCACAGAGCGCGAGGCATTGTTAGGCATCGGGATGACCGGTATCGCTAGCGGTCCGGTGATGAAAATGAACCTTCAGCTGGCCGTTAACCAAGCGATATACGCAAACGTGTCTGTGTCTGAGATGATCGGAATCAACCCGGCAGCTCGTATCACATGCGTGAAGCCATCTGGGACCTCTTCCTTGGTGCTGGGGACTTCGTCTGGTATCCATGCATGGCACGACGAGTATTACGTCCGCAGGATGCGTATTGGAAAGAATGAGGCGATGTACACGTACCTGTCGATCTACCATCCTGAGATGTTGGAGGACGATGTGTTCAAGCCACAGCAGCAATCTGTCGTGTCTGTTCCGCAGTCTGCACCGATTGGTGCCATCACTAGGAATGACGAGAACGCTATTCAGTTCTTGGAGCGTGTCAAGTACTTCCACGAGTACTGGATCACACCGGGACACGTGCGTGGAGACAACACACACAACGTGAGCGCTACTGTGAGCATGGGTCAGTCTGAGTGGCCGGCAGTTGGAGAGTGGTTATGGGATAACAAGCAGTTCTTCAACGGACTATCTTTCTTGCCAAAGGACCTTGGAACGTACGTTCAGACTCCGTTCGAGACCATTACAAAGGAGAAGTACGATCAACTCGTTACAAATCTTAACGCTTTGGATGTCGCAAAAATTGTAGAGATTAGCGACAAGACGAGCCTAATGGACCAAGCTGCTTGCGCTGGAGGAACCGGTTGCGAGGTTTCATAGTCCAGTTTTTATGTAAATAAACTGGACATTACTCGGTTATTGTCCGTATAACCCGCCATTATTTGACAATAAATCAAGTAATGGCGGAATAACCGGTCATATAATGTTCATTTTGACATAGTTTTGGGTGTCTTAAAGGACATTATTGTACAATAATTGCACATTATAATGGTTAAATGTGCCCAAAATAGCACAAATTGCACAATATAATGGTTATTTTTGCACAAGGTATTACTTTTCGCTACTTTGTGCATATATTTGCATCAACCACTCTTGGGATAGAATCCCTTGACCGAAAGTCCCCGCCTGCATACCGTAAGATCTGCTCGTGGGGCTTTTTCTTTTTACACCGAACTTTTCCCCGAACTTTTCCCCGAACTATAATGCGGCAGAATTACTCACAATTGCCAGTAAATAGAAATAGTGGTAAATGCTGCACAATATATCAAATACCCTTATCTTTGTGATATGCAACCAGCTCAATTTATCGGTGCCTTATTTGCCTCTCGTGACGCAATGCACCTACAACACCTACAAACTTCTTCATTTGCTGAACATAAAGCTTTGAACGAGTACTATGAAGGTATTTTAGAATTCACAGACTCCTTTACCGAGAAGTACTTTGGGCGTAACAAGCGTATCCCTATCGAGATCCCATCATCAAAAGCTGAAGACGCCAAGTCTCACATGATGAAGATGCAGGCCATGATCGAGGGAGAAATTAAGAATTACCCAGCTGACTTGCAGAATATCTTGCAAGACATGCTTGGATTGGTAAACGAAACATTGTACTTGCTTACGCTGGTATAATTTGTTGATAACTCAGACTATGGTCTAGTTATCTTTGCCTTGTTCATATCTCGTTGGGTAACATTGGGGTTTGGAATTTTCCGGCCCCATTGTTTTAAATACCATGAAACCAGAACACAAAAACATATCTAACTACGTCAACTCTGTTATGGATGAGTTGAATAGCCTGTCTACAGACCTCTACGAGGCTATGATGGACCAGGAGAACAAGGAAGTGAAGAAGATCGTTGAGGCTATGATACCTTTGTTAAAGGATATTCAAGCGACCCACACAAATGAAATCATATAAACAAGAGGCTGTTGAGCTTTTTGCCGAAGGCAAACTCAATAAGACCCAGATTGCTAAGTCCCTAAAGGACAAGTACAATCTTCCAATGTCTGAAGAGACAGTGAGAAAAGAGGTATGCAGACAGATCACCAAGCACAGAGCCTTGGTTGAAGAGTGCAACGTAATAGGAGTTCCCGTTGACAAGGTAAAGTATTACTGGCACAAGGGAAAGAACTTCTCTATGAACGTAAAGGGAGACTCTGCCCCATCTTACGAGGAGATCAGAGATGATATCATCGATCAGATGAAGTCTTATGCACCCTTGTACCAACACATCCACAGAAGCCATAGCAAGGACGGGCACCTACTGGTGATCGATCCTGCAGACATTCACATTGGAAAGCTCGCTAGCTCTTTTGAGACAGGCGAGGACTACAATAACCAAATTGCTGTCCAAAGAGTCAGAGAGGGAGTCAAGGGAATCCTAGACAAGACCGCTGGGTTCAATATTGACAAGATCTTATTTATTGCTGGAAACGATATCCTGCACATCGACACGCCAAGGAGGACCACTACGTCTGGTACATTCCAGGACACCGATGGAATGTGGTACGATAACTTCTTGATCGCCAAGCAGCTTTACATTGAGATACTCGAGATGCTGGTAACGGTTGCTGACGTGCATTTCTGTTTTAACCCGTCTAACCACGACTACACGAATGGATTCTTTTTGGCCGACACGATTCAGTCATGGTTCTCAAAGTGCGAAAACATTACCTTCGACTGCTCTATAGCACACAGAAAGTATTACACGTACGGGACCAATATGATTGGATCTACACATGGAGATGGTGCCAAGGCGCAGGACTTGCCATTGCTTATGGCTCAAGAGTCACCGCTGTCATGGTCACAGACCAAGCATCGCTATGTGTATACACACCACGTACACCACAAGACGTCTAAGGACTACATCGGTGTCACTGTGGAGAGTCTTCGATCACCGTCTGGAACAGACAGCTGGCACCATAGAAATGGTTACACCGGCTCTCCCAAGGCGGTGGAAGGCTTCCTCCACCACCCCGAGCACGGGCAGGTCGCTAGAATCACTCACTTGTTCTAGTCGTTCTCTACCTGCTCCGCTCTCTTCTGAATCTTCTTGTTCATTATGTTGACGATGTTAGCCATGTCTGATGGCAACACACCTCCATAATAAGCAGTCATAATAATAGCATTCATTCTGGCTATATCAAGGTCCTCTTCCATGAGGGCCTTTTTTACTTTATTGCCGTTGTACTCTTTGGTGAACTCTCCATCGATAGCAGCGTCATAGTATTCGATTAGCTCAAGAGCCTTCTCAGCTGCGATACCCTGTGTACCTAGCATGTCCAAGTAACCTTGGTTCATCTTGTCGTACAGTCTGAATTTCTGCTCCTCGTCCTCGATACCGTACCACTTGTATGGCAACTCGTCAGATAGGCCTGTCTCGTCTAAAAGGTAATTGACACCCTTGCTAGCTAGGATATCCATCCCCGGGATAGGCGGCAAGAAGAAGTCCTTCATGAATGCCTGAGCAGTGGATTGAGACTGCCTCATCTTTCTGATCTTCTTTTCCTCTTCGTCCTCATCTTCACCCATGATGGCAGCTGCTACTACATTGTAAAGCTCCTTGAACGCAAGCACTATTCCCTGGAACGCTACTAACTCGATCAATGCTCCAGATAAAGACTTAGCCGCCTCTACCTTGTCATTTTTTGACGACACGTCATTTGAAAGGGTTCTTACGTCAGACCATATACGAGTCTTTTGGTTTAAGGTAAATGTCATCAATGGAAGAATGGCACGTCTCAAGAACACAGTAGCTGGCTGCTTGCTAGCGAAGATCTCTCCCTGCATGTCAGTGTCACTGATATTCTGCTGAGAGTCGACCATTGCCTGTGCGTAGTCGGCAGCATCTTTATTTAGCTCGTGAGTATTGAAATCTATTCCAGAGATATTTACACCCTGCTTCTTCAACTTGCTCAAGTAAAAAGAAATCCAAGAGGCACGTGCAGCAAAAATGTCCGGATTCTTAAGTGTAATTTCAAGAGTCTTGTTGCTAAATTCCGCAACACCATCTAGTCCACGCATGGCCAAGTTCTTCTCTGCCTCTACCAACTGTCTGTTGATAGACTTAAGTTCACCCTGAGATGCGACACCACGGTTAGCGATAGGATAACCAGAACTGTCGATAAAGCCCATTCCGCCATTGTACAGCAACTTGTTTAAGTCAAACCTGCCTGTCTGAACAAAAGTGTTTATCATTGGAGGAAAGAACTGCTTAAATGGCTGTGACACACTGAACAATGCCTTTGCAACACCAAATGATGCGATGGTATTAATTGTTCTATTTATCTTTGACAGCTCATTCTGGTCTACATAAGATCCACCCTTGGCACGGTTTACGTACTTGATCAGTCTCTTCTTGTAAAGGTTCTTGTCTTCTTTGTTTGAGAAAAGCTTTGAGAAGTTTTTAGATGTAACAAAACCTTTCATCTGCATCACAGAGCTAGCGGTCTCTACGTCTACCATTGCGCTTGTCAATGCGTTAACATTGTTAACGTCAAAGTCAAGGTTGACTATACGGGTTTTAACACCGTTCTTGTCCTTTGGAAGATTAGAAATACGGTTATTTTTTCTCAGTGATCCAGACTTAGACGTGTCAACGTACTCAAAGTTTCCGAAGAATCCAGACTCAAAGTCTTCCTCAGTAGCTGTTGGAGCCTCCTTTAGTTGGAACCTGTCCGGTGTAAAGTCAATGTCCCTAGACAGCTGTGTGTTGTACACGTTTCTAGATACCTCGTCGATACGGTCAAAGTTCTCAGACCACTTGTTTATCCACCAGTTTACGGCGTCTTGGTTTATCTGGCTTACGTTTTTCTTGACGTCATTAATATTCTTGGCATCTTTCAAGACCTTTTCGTACACCTTTTGAATGACTTCGCCCTTCTTGATTTCAGCGTCAGTGTTGTTATCTACGTCAGTTAGCGCCTGGATTGTCTCCTTAATGAGTGATTTGCGCCTATTAAATTCGTCTTGCGCCTGGAATTCATCGCCGATCACGTTTCTAGACATGAATGCAAACACACCACGCTCGACAACATTCTCACTTGACAAGAAGTCCTTGGTCTTTGAGAATAGCTTTACGTACTGTTTAACAGCCGTGTCAACCATCTTCAGTGCCTTGGCCTTACCATTGGACACTCCGTTGATACCAGCCTTATCAGATACAAGTATAGCAAGTCTAGTATTACCCCATAATAATTTGTTAAGCATTGGTAATGTTGCGAATCCTTCGCCCCACACCTTGCCAACTGGCTTAGAGAAGTACTTGCTTAATACCTTTGATAATATACCAGCTTTTACTAACTCTCCTACATTTAAATCACCTTGGTAAAGGCTTACCATTCCATCGATACCAGAGGTAATGCCATTAGCGACAAAGTTGTTGGCATACTCAAGGACCTGCAATGCCTCTGACAATGAAAGACTGTCGGTGTCAATATTGGTCAATGCGATCAATGACTTCTTCTCGTCCTGCGTAAGTGATATAGGCTCGCCTGTGAACGGATCCTCTCCGGTCTTAACGATCTGCACGATAAATGGAGATACCTCGGCCATCATTTCCTTGACAGCTGCCTTGGCCTTCTCTTCTTTGGCAACAGACTCGTTGTCATTTTCCTCGATCGCGGCTATTACTTTCTTGATCTCGTTAATGGTCATGTTGCTTGACAATACACCAGCGTCAACCAATTCCTTGTACTTGTCTAGTATCTCGTTCTTGATCTGCTCTACCTGTAAATCGATCTCTGTCTCAATATAAGATGCCATGTCAGCAGCGTTAACAAGGCTACGCATCAATGGGTCTCCAGTCTTTCTGGCCACTGCGTTTAGCATCTGTGTTGCGTTGTTGATATAGTCGTCAATGTTTTCTACACGAGACGGGTCGATGTCTCCAAAGTCCTTGGCAAGCTTTGCAATCTCTGCTTGGTTTGCTGGTGACTTCATGGCCTTCTTGATAGACGCCCTAAGTTTTGAGGCTTCCTTGATCTTGTCCATGTACTCAGCGCTCTGAAATACCCTAGACATGTAGTCTACAAAACGGTCACGCATCACAGGGTTCAAGATGTTCATCTTGTCGTAACGAGAGATAATAGCGGTTGCCTGTCTAGCAGACATCATGCCACGTCCAACCATAGACTTCAACCTACCAGAGATGTCCATGCGGAGCTGCTTTACAAAGGCTGCAGAGTCCCTGGCTGCCTTGGCCTCCAACTTGATCTGATCCTTGAGTGCTGTGCTCTCTTTTACTGTAACCTGCTTCACGTCCTTTATCTGGCCCATGATCTTGGCTACGGATGGAGCGGTCTTAAACTTCTCGCCTCTGACCTTCTTGAAGTCGCGGATGATCTGCTCACGCTGAGAATCGTCTGCCCTTTCATAAACAGATGACTTCTGAATGTAGTCAACTGCGTTAGCGCTTGTTTGATTATAAGACCTGCCTCTATTGATGCTCTTGTCCATGATACCCTCGACCTCGTTCATCATTCTGTCGTATCCAGGGATGGTCTTGACCTCTACCTTTTGAGAGCGAGTTGTAACAGACGGCTTAGCCTTCTCGATCATTGTGATCTTATAGCTTGTATATGGTGACAACGTGAACTTACCAGTATCAAATCTTCCGAAGTCGTTTTGAGATTCATACGAAAGGACGTCCCCATCAACAGCTACAATAGTAGCATATCTTCCATACAAGAAGACCTCGTCTCCTACCTCAAATACCACAGGCTCTGGCTTCTTGAAACCAGTGTACTCGTCCTCGGCTTTTAATGTCTTGGTTGTCTGTGCACGGTAGCTCTTTGGTCCTCCCCAGTTGGTAACAAGCATGTCGTACCCGTTCTCTGCGGCAACCTTGGTCACCCAAGCTGCAGAGTTGTTTGCGTCAAACGCATACTTTGTTGGCCTGTCCTCGTTACCACGGTTCTTGTAGGCCTGGAATCTTTGTCTTGCCTCTTCCTCGAATCCTTCTGGATCGTGAGATACAGTACCCTTTTCTGTGCTTCCGTAGAAGTATACCTTGTCCTTTGGAACTAGAACTGTGTGTGGAACATTCCCAACACCGCTCTCTTTCTGGCCGGCCTTTGTGTAGTACATTGCAACACCACCTACGGCAGATATCGCAGATACCTCTTCACGGCTTGTGAAGTTGCTCTTAGATCCTGACATTGGCTTGATCACATCTCTATTCTCGTCAGAGTAGTGAACGAACAGGTAGTTGCCCTTGCCGTCATCGGTAAGAACCTCGTCTACTACTGGTGGCACAGACTTCTGTGAGCGTGACTTAACTACTATCTCTTTGTCAGAAGCAATACGACCCATGCCCATCCCCATTTGGGCAAGACCAAGCTTGGCGTTTGACGCCTTCTCCCCAGACATAGTCGTAATGGCTTCAATAGCTTTTGGTCTATAGTTGAACACCTTTAGTACTGGTGGCTTACCACTTTTTGTAACAATAGAAAAAGGATAGCTTGGATGTTGGTCGTCTTTCTTAACTATAACGTCTTCATCTACCTCAACAATTGCATATGCATTTCCAGAATCAAGACCAATAAGAAGTCTTTCGGTAAGTACTGTTCCTATCTGTTGACGGATACCACCCTTTGAGAACTGAATATTTTTAGTAGCTCCTAAAGCTTTTTGTATTTCCTTAATATTTTTCTTAGCAGAATCTAGCTTTCCAATCTCATTAACAAGTGTACTGAAGAAATCTCCACGTCTAGCAAATGTAGAATCGGATACGTTCATGAACTTGTCTTCAATATCCTTTTGAATTTGCTTGGCAGAATTACTTCCAGAAAAATCGATGTTATAAGCCTTACCTGCAACTGTCAAAGCTTTTCTGAAATCAGAGGTAGAAATAAGATTGTCAAAGACAAGTTCCTCTAGGATACGCATTGCTGCCTTTACTCCTTGAACAGAACTAATCATCTTGTCTTGACTTCCACGAACTAAGACCATACGGCCAATTCCGTCAGTAGACTCCTTGCGTGATTTGTTTATGTAATTGGAAAGAGTTTTAGCACTGGTTTGTTTTCCAGATGCCCATACATTGCCAAACTTCAATACATAATAAATCCCACCATTACCTTCCATGATCTGCTTTCCTTTGTAATTTACATTACCTACAAGCAAATTGTCTGGCTGATGCGTAGCTACTGGCTGGCCAGCAGCCTCGTCAATAGATGCATTTTGAACAACTAATCCGCGATCAACCAAATCCTTAAATTGAGCTTCGTCTTCAAAGTATTGAATATCAAAGTCTCCAATCTTTTGGCTTCTATTTGAAAGCACTTTCTTGGTATCTTTTATTGTTTCGGTGTTTTCAGTTGGTCTAAAGAAGCTTGACACGTCCTCACCCTTAGTAACCTTCTCAGAGATGGTAACCATGAATCCAAGGATATCCTCTGGGGTCGCCTGATCTAAGAACTGCTTCTTGCCTGTGAATAGCTCAGCAAACTTGTTGATGATGTCGCCGATCTTCTGTAGTAATGTCTTTTGTTGAGCCGTTAGTGGTCCCTTTCCGAAACCAGACTCTACCAACATACCTCCAAGCTCGGCCATGTACTCCGAGTATTTTACGGCTTCGTAGCCCTTCTGGCTAGCGAATGCGTCCAAAGCATCAGCGATATCGCCAAATCCTTGAGCCCTTAGTTGAGCATCGATGCCTGCTGTAAACTCCTTGAACTTTGCTTGGTCGTTTCCGAACGCATCGTTCAGCATTGTCTCCCATGCCTCGTGCCCAATTGTACGGCTATCCGCGGTAGTCTTGTCGAATACAATAGCAACTGGCTTTCCGTCAACAAAGATCGTCTGACCCCTAGTGCCTTTGGCAAACTCCTCGGATGCCTTCACGGCCTGTCTCTCGCCAACTAATGGCGCTAGTGCCTCTACGATTTGGTTCTGTACATCGTCAATATTATCTCCAACAATTACCTTCAAATCCGGTGCAACCACGTTAAGCGCTTGGGCAGACTTGTTCAAGGCTTGGTCGAACTCTGTTTGTACAGATACATCTGGAACAATTCCACTTTCTAGCTTTTTTGCGATGTCTACAAATTGATCATCGTTAAATTCTATCGGGTTATTTCCATCTGCGCCAGTCTTTACGTTCTCGAAGGTATCCAAGTCAAATAATGATTCTTGTCCCGACAATCTTCCAAACTCAAGAGCGGCCTCTCTATTCTCTCTTGGAACCACTATGTTTAAGTCGATAGATACTTTGTTACTATTCGGGAATTTATAAATTCCAACCTTTACAGCATTTGACCCCACCTTGCTTTTGTTTTGTTCTACAAAGTCAGCAATCAGTTCTGGGGTAAGCTCTTCTTGTGTTAAGTTTTGGCTTGCAACAGGAACAACTAATCCACCTCCGGTATAAACAGTTCCGTCTATGTTAAACGTCTGGCCAGTTTCTACGTCTACAGCTGCGTTTTTAATAGAGTCTACTTCTGGTGATGTGTTATTGGCAATTGCCTGTTTATCTACTGATACTTCTTTTTGATCTTTAACAGTAGCACTCTTTTTTAATACTGGTAAGTCTATCTTTACGGTTCCATTTTCCCATTTGATATTAGACTCACCAAGTCCCATACTTTCTAAGTATGGAAGAATGGCTTTCTTTGCCTTGTCAAATTGATCGTTTGTTGTCACCGAAATATTCTGAAAATTTCCTGGAACTACATCTATACCAAGTTCATTTACAATTGCATCACCATTGATGGACACCTCATTTGTTACTACATCTCCTTTTTCGTCAAATTGCAATTCATAACCTCGCCCAAGTTGCTGGTTCCAAACTCTAAGTCCATCGGTAGAGATGCTTGTTTTTTCTGTGTACTCGTGATCACTTGGCAACATTGACTGTACACCACTGATCATAGTCTTAAAGTTCTCTTTGTTTCTTGACTGGTTTTCAAACTTTGAACTCCATTTATTTGTAGGTTTTCCGTTTTCGTAAATCCTATAAAATCCTACATAGTCATTTTCTGAAGTACCCGTTACAACGACATCTATAGATCCGGTGTTGGGGTTTGCGTATTGAACAAACTCTATTCCGTTATTCTCTGAATGAGATACCGGAACAGCGTCTACATCGCTACCACCTAGCTGCCTTGAAAAAGTTCCGACGCCATCAAATAAATCTTTTCTTTTTATTTTTGACTCGGCCTCGCCTTGCCTTGTGGCTATTTCTTCTTTTGCGACTTGACCTTCTTCGGCAACGACTTTAGGTTCTGGTTGGGGTTTTCCTTCGACCACTTCTTCGCCAACTCTGGCTTCTGACTGTACAGGTACTTGACCTGCTGTTTGCTCTTGAACGGCATTTGATATGTTTTTTAGTTCTTGGTCAATTGCGGTTATACGCGTTTTTTGTTTATCTACTAATGAAGGATCTTTTCCTTCAATCTGTTTTGAAAGCTTACGCTTCTCTGCAATTAAGTCAAACGCTTTTCTTTGATTGTCTTCGCTAAGGTCTTGAGGCAATTCCATTGTTATAGCACGGGCCTCGTTAAAGTTGTTAATGGTATTTACGGCTTGTTCCTTAGAAAGCTTTCCATCCATTATCTGAGACTTTAGAGTAGCGATCAAAGACTTTGATGTAGTTTCGTCTGCAAGTATTTGCTTTACAAGTCTAAACGTTTCGTTTGTATTAGACTTTCCAGTAATGTAGCTTGATGTTTGCTGTGCGATATTTACAGCTCCAGCCATCCACATACCCCCCAGACTCTCTAGCATTGCGTCTTCTAACAGCGCTTTCTTGAATCCATCCTCACCAAACCCAGGCTGCTTGAATAAGTTTTTATCCTTCGCTATTTCGTATGCATCTCTAAACGCAGTCTCTGAAATGTTTTGAAGAGCTCCTGTTTCAAACTCGCTTATCATTGCACCAGCCGTATTGGCCGCCCCTCTCAAGACCAAATTATTTATCTCTGCATTGATGATCTTGTTAAGGCCTCTTATGCCAGCCTTTGGAGCTACCTTAGAAAGTGCACTAACAAATATCGAAGATGTCAATCCTTTATTGGCACCAAGCCATTGTGTTAAACCAAAGTTCTCGAGCTTGGCCTCTACCAATGCTGGCCCAGCAGCCATAAAGAACTTTTCCTCTTCGATAAGATTCTTTGTCTCTGGATTACTGTTCATCTCCTCGTATCGTCTGCCAATGCCCTGAGTAGTCATAGCTGTTACTCTAGCGGCAGCTCCACCAGGAACTAGTAAAGATGGTATAAATTCTGGAACAGAGAACAAGGCTTTCCACGCCATATTGCCCTGCGTTGTGTATTCTTTTGAAACACCATCTGCTTTTAAGTTGTCATATATTTCGTCAAGAAACTTTTTAGAATCCTCCTTGGCTTGCACCTTGTCTCCATAAAAACTTTCAGAAGCACCTAATGTAACAATATCGGCCACCTCTGGAAGTGCAGCCATTGCTCCACCAACTAAATCTTTAGCTCCTTTCAAAAGAGAGTTGTACAATGCGCTAGGAATATTTCCATTGTATGACAAAAGACGAGTGTTCTCCCCAGCTGCTTTCTTCACCCCTTCATCAGCTAATGTGGCTATGCTTTTTGCATAATTAACTCTTTCATCTGCTCTTGCCTGTAAGTCTTGATATCTCTGAGTAATTGAGTTGTACGTTTCCTCAATTTCTGGAGTAACTCCACTTACTGCAACTATCTCAGATATCTTTTTGGCTTCTTCATTCAATTGAGATACCTCTTTGTTGATATAGTCTACAGCTTTCTTTGTATTGTTTAACTCGTCATTTGCAAACTTAATAGAGTTGTCAACCATCTCTTGGCTGTATACTCTTTTAAACTTGCCCTCTTCTTGTGGAGATATACCATCTCTTGACATCATCAAGAAATCCATAGGAGTTACCTCTTTCTTTTCTGCACCAGCAGACTTACCCATTAGGAATTCCTGCAACTTTGCTTCCTCTTCTCTTAATTTTTCATCAGCACCTGTAGACTGAACAATATGCGTAGACCCATCGTCTGCCGTTACAACAATGTCTCCTAATCCAAAACTTTTCTGAATTTTACTAGGAGCTTCTTTAAATTGAACACCAAGTTTTTTATACTTGTCGTTAAGATTGGCTACGGTGCTCTTTGTCTCGCCAGGAATCCCCCTAAGAGTTCCCGACTCTACATTAGCCTTGCCGTAAAAAGCTTTCTTTGCCTCGGCCTCTGGGACAGGGGTATACCCCGGCTTCATTGGATTAACAAATGCGCTAGCGGCTAGTCTTGACTTTTGGAATAATTCCTCTTGAAGTTTATTACTTGGAGGACTTACAGAAGGCGCCGAAGGCCCAGCTTTCGGTGTCTCTCCAGAAACCGAGAAAATATCTTTTTGAGCCCCTTGAGAAAGAGACTCCGTACTTTTTTTTTTAAATCCGTATGCCTCGTCAAAGTCATCAATAGACTTCACGTCGTACTCAGGTGAAATTACTTCCTTAAAAAATAACTGCCTCTTTTTAGGATCGGCCAAATATTTCTTAAAGTCGTCAATCGAACCTACTTCGTATGACTTGGATACTTCTGAGTAAAGAGCGTCTATTTTATTTGGCATGTTTATGTTCCTGGTAATTTTTTCTTTTGAGTTGTACTTGTATTAGGCCTGTAAGATTGACCACCTCTAACATAACTTTGGTTATAGTCCTGTGGTAATATCCCTTGATTCCATGCCTCATTCTTGTCTACAGACTGTGATTTTGCTAGTATGTCCGCAAAAACACTTCTAATCTGAGATCCGTTTACAACTCTAGTAACAACAGCTTTACTTGGCCTTGGACGTTCTCCTTTTGCCTTCTGTTTCTCAGTTGGCTCGGAGTATCCATAGGTATAAAATCTGTATTTACCATCACTGCCTCGTTCTACTTTCTCTACAAAAGAGTTCGGCTCTCCAGGGAGCGCTCTAGACTTTAATATAGCATTTGCAAAAACCGGATCTTCTGCAGCAAATGATGCATAATCCATTATTAAATTAGGAGTTTTAGCCCCTCCACTTCCTCCATCTCCACCGCTACCACTAGCTGCTTTGATAGGCTCTGGCTGTTCTCTGAGCTTTTCCACTTCTGCATCTACCTCTCTTTCGATTACAGATTGAGCGGCCTTTAGCTGCTCTGGGGTGAGCTTAGGCGTGGCAATACCATTTGGTCCCATGACCAACTGAATGCCCTTGCCGGATGGGATATTCTTCTTCTGCTGCTCGGTCTCGTAGAACTCGTAATCTCCAACATAATCAGACAATATACTTGCGGCTGACCTTGGGTTCTTTAACAATGAAGCTGCAAAGTTTTGCTTTGCCTTTGTGTATGCGGGGTTCAACTGTGCCGACTTGGTCCAGAAACCTTTGTCATATCCAGTAACAGCGCCTAGGTTCTTTGTGAAACCAGAAACTTGACCAAGCAAGTCTACTTTTTCTGGTGTTTGATTTTCCGGAATAAGAAGAGACTTAAAGTCAACAACCATTCCAGTATCAGGGTCAGTCATGACAATACCATTGGTATTGGGATCTACAATCAATTGCTTGTTTGCTACATCAGCAAGGTTAGCCTGCTTCTGTAAAAAGTATTGACCAAGTGCAGACGCCTTTGGGTCGTTTAAATATTCTACCTGCTTGTTTACGATGTCATTGTAAGACTTTGCATAGTCTCCTAGGTATTTCCAGTCCTCGGACATTTTACCAACGCGGGACTTGTACTCGGTAGGAGTGATCCTTCCTGCCATTAGCTCTTTCTTTAGATCTAACGTATTGGTCCTTACACGGTCCGCACCGCTCAAAATCAAGTTGTTAAAGCTTCCTGACTGGCCTGGCTTGTATTCTTTGGACGCAGATACTAAGTCGTCGGCAGACTTTTCAAGAGCAGCACGCTGTGCCTCACGGTCCTTCTTTATAGCATCAAGACCAGTAATAGCCTTGTCCGCTATTCCAGCCCAATCAACCCCTTGGGGTCTTCCTTGATAACCTAAATATTCTGGCATGGTTAGTCTATAAAGCTAAAAGTTCCGTCAGAATTCATTCTCATATTAGCCGGGTTAACCCTTCTCGAACCACCCATTACTCCCGCTGGATATGACAACCCAGGTGCTGGAGTATAAGGAGATTTTGGCACTACCTGTTTTGCGGTAGTCGTTATACCCATTGGCTTTATTTGGCTCAAATCTGCAGCCAATTTTTGTTCCTTATACAAATCCTGGTTTGCTGCAATAGACTCTCCCATTGAAGTAAGCCCAGAAAAAGCTCCTGCAACGCCTTGGTTTACCATTTGCTTGTCTTGAAGTGCAGACATTTGAGCTCCATACAATTCGGAATCTCCTAAGTTAAATTCTCTTTCCATTCTTCTTCCTTCAATACCCTGTCTATTCTGAGAACGGTACAAATCTCTATTATACTGGGCCTGCTGAAGATCTGACGACAGCTCTTGGTTTGCCTGGTTTCCTGCTTGAACTAAAGATGGGACACCACCAATAACACCGGCGGCCCCAGCCTCTCTTAGAGATTGTAGTCCAGATGCTTCTTGTTGTTGAATCCCTTGTTGAGCCAAGTTATACCCCATCGTTGGGACTTGAAGACCAGCTGAATAGTCGGTCTCTGTTAAACCACGAAGACGTGATGCAGCGTCTTTAGCTGCTGCCTCGTCTTTCTTTCTTCTTTGGTTGGCAGCAACTGCCTGTCCAGCGCTTGCTGCGGCTCCTGCTGCTGCTATGATTGATGTTACTGCCGGCATTTTATAATGTTTTTATGAGCTCCGTACAACCAACGCTGCCCTGTTGAAAGCCACACTCAATAAACTTATTGATCAGTGGCTGGCTCTTCAAAGAAACATAAGCGTACTTCGCTCCGTTTAGTTTCGCATATTCAGTCAATGTGTCAACTAAGAACATAATAGCTTGCTTTCTATCCTTGTCCTTGTAATTGATATTAGACACCACAAACTCTACCCACACTGCTTTAGAGTTGGTAAAGTAAAGATATCCAGCGCAGATGTCGGTACCGTCTTTTGATACGATAACCCCACCATTGCCATTGTCTGGCAAGAAGTCTTTGGAAGGAGGCGTCCATCTCCAATCAGACCACCATCCACATAAGATGTTGTCGTAATCGTTCTCTGTAAGAAACCTTGCCTGAAAACCCATTGCTACGCAAAGATAGCGAAGTTATGGGTAACTTTTAAATATCTGTGAAGAAATTGCAAATAATTCAACAGCCTCTGTGTCAGTGTTTGTGAGTGTTGTTTCCATGTAGTAACCTCTAGCTCCGTAAGACTCGGCAACTGCGTCCTTGACGAACATGATGAAGTTACCTGCCACAGGAATTGTACCACCAACTACAATGACGATTGTAATAGAATTAGACGTCAATGCGGTGATCTGTCCCGATACAAGAGGAGTGGTAGACGGAACTACGTATAGTAGGTCTCCAACGCTCATGATAGACCCAATGTCGAATGTAAAGTCTATCCTGTAAGTGGCTACACCGACCAATGTCACAGCGCTAGCATTACCGACACCTTGAGTTGACATCGCTTTGTAGTCAACTGTACCGGTATTCCTTCTTATGTACGTAAAGTAGAAACCTTCCTTCTCTTCAAAGTAACTCTTGTCCATAGAACCAGCGTTAAGGTCTGTGATTACCGTAGCATTCCACTTGTGGTCTGAGTCATAAGACAAAGTCTTGAACATCTTAGGCTCGTTTGGAGAGTCGTTAAAGATAACGCTAACAGAGGATGGGTAAGTAGTACCGTACCAGCTATTGCGAGTTGCATTGCTGTTGTGCTTCCACATCTCTCCGTTCTTGAACGTGTACATGAAGCTATTCATGTGTTCCATCCACTCAGGAAAATATGAGTGAAACGATGTCCATCCGTCAAGAAGTGGTGAGTATGTAAGAGTATAATTAGCCATTACGCAAAGTTACGACATTAGCAGGCTTCTGTTAGTGTCCAGGCCGTTCCATTCCAGTAGTAAGCATTCGAAGGAGCTGCTTGGTTCTTATAGTATCCAGCAGACGCGACAATTGTTCCAGAAGAGTTCATGTACAATGTTCCGCTAGACCCTACAGTACCATCTGTCCAGTAAGAGTAGTAAGCGGTTGACGCACATACAGAAGCCTTACTTCCAGAGTCGGTCAAAAATACCTCTGTAAGCGTTGGAGTAACTCCAGTGCATGCTGCACAGCTTGCGTATGTAACAATGGTAGTCGGAACATTGAAGCTAGTAGATATTGGAGCTATCGCAGCCCCCACAGTCCAGCAATTGCCATCGGTAGTCTTGAGCTTAGTCCCAGGTGAAATCACACGGCTTACAGCATCGTAAAGGACGGCACTGTATGTGCTATTACATAGAACAGCGGTGTAGTAGTTTCCGGCTGGAGGTGTTGGAGGTGTTGGAGGCGTTGAGCCACAGTTGAAAACCGAAGTGACAACCCCGTCAGTGCTGATCTGAATTGACTGATTATTATTGATAACATACCATAAGTTATTTCCATTAAAAGTGTTTCCCCCTCTAGACTGAATGTAAACCGTGTCACCAAGTATTGGATACGTGTAGTATCCATTATGGTAAAGGGTAACCCATACGGCTGGGGTTAGTGCACATGCAGCTGCAGCATTTGCTTGAGAGCTTGCATTAATTTGAAATGCAGTTGCCGGAGCATCTAATTCAACAGCCGAGATGTTTATGGTTGTATTTGGCCCCGTACCAAAGCAGTTGGTAGCATTGAAGGTAGCCTTGTACTGTCCTTGAACTTCCGCAATGCCAGACAAGAAGCCAGTAGAGCTGTCAAATGTAATACCAAACGGCAAAGAAGTTTCTCCACAAGACCCCGTAGCATCTAGCGTAGCATCGGCAGATCCAGATATCTTTGTCACAGTTCCCGCCGTGTAACACTTTGTACTTGTCGCATATGCAGATACTGGGAATGTTTCATAGTACCCGGTCTCACAATTTGCACCGTAGAATACCGCCCCATCTGTACCTCCGTAGAACGTAAAGCTCGTGCAGGTAGTAACCAAGTTGTAGCTTGTTGGGTTATTAGTTGCGGATACCTTGATAGATACGGTAGAGCTAATACCAATCTCAATACTAGACATTGTAACAATAGGAGAGAACGTCTCAGAGCATACGCAAGATCCAATCTCTGTTATAACACCAGACGATGTAATAAATGCGTAAGACGTGCCAAACTTGTGGTACGCATTTCCTCCGTTATACACAGTAGACCCAGTTGATTCGTTATAAACTATAACGCCAACAGTAGGTGTTGCTGATTGTCCATTGTGATACTTAACAGTGGCAGGTGTCTGAGAGCAAACGTTTGCCAAAGTCCCGTTCGTGGTATCAATCGTTACCGTGTTTAAACCTGCACACGCAGTAGCAACGCTCCATCCATTTGATGATAGTGGAGAGTAAACAGTAAGTATTGGGTCACCGACTTGTGTCTTTGTGAATTTTAAAGTTCCC
>Ga0209299_1000706_pt1 | contig 18825 bp, 15 predicted proteins | sample S_140806_MF_Meta_FD_187326 | JGI IMG/M metagenome (GOLD analysis project Ga0209299, IMG submission 187326) | Freshwater microbial communities from Lake Simoncouche, Canada to study carbon cycling - S_140806_MF_MetaG (SPAdes) (version 2) | ecosystem: Environmental > Aquatic > Freshwater > Lake ...
AGAATCGTGCCAGGAAATCCGGGTATTGTCTCTGGTAAGTTTGGGTGCTTTTTTTTCAATCAAAGCCATATGTTGTGGTTTTGGTTGAAAATCAGGTTGTTCTATTTGCTCAAGGGAACTTATAATTAGCCTTGCTCCTCTTTGCATCAATATGTCATGCAAAGTTCCGGCATTAATTTCGTCAGGGATTTCTACTTGTTCTGAAAGAATAATGTCGCCGGTATCAATTTCCCTGCGAATGAAAAAAGTAGTGATTCCGGTTATTTTTTCCCCATTAATAATCGCCCAATTTATTGGAGCGGCCCCTCGATAATCAGGTAATAAAGAGGCATGTAGGTTAATACACCCTTTCTGTGGCATTTGGATTATGACTTCAGGTAACATTCTAAATGCCACCACAATAAAAAGGTCAGCCTGTATGGTTTCAAGTTCTGATAAAAAGGCAGGATTCTTCAGATTGGTGGGTTGTAATACTTTTATTCCATGGTCAAGTGCCATTCTTTTAACTGGCGACTCCTGAATAACCAAACCTCGGCCAGCAGGTTTATCTGGTGCTGTAATAACAGCGGCCACCTGGTGATTTGATTGCAACAATGCCTGCAAAGCAGCCACCGCAAAATCAGGTGTTCCCATAAAGACCAATCTCATCAGCAGTAAATTTAGGTATCCTTAAGGGTAGATTAGGTATTTTTCACGGATACGTTTAAATCGATTTAAATCTGGTTGCCAGCTTAAAACAATTTTTTCAGCACTTTCCCCTGAGTGAATCTGGGTTTTTAATTGAGTATTTCCACAAAGTTTATCGAAAAATGGGTTAAAAAAACCAGAACCAACAATATTGGAATATTCTGATTCAAAATTATATAGCAACTGAATAGCCGCCAACCAATTACTATCCGGATTATTTCCTAAGTGCTTGATTTTTACTCCATAGCAATCTTTATTCTCAAAAATCGGATGCTCTGATTTTCCTTTAATGGGAACTGGTTTAAACTTAGCAGGCATTAATTCCCAACCTGAAAGTGGAAAAAAACTAGTCTCACCTTCTATTGAATCCAATCTAAAGGATTTCAGAAATCCCCGATGTCCAGGAAATCCAACTTGTTCAAAAGGTTTATCCGTTCCTCTGCCAACGCTGGTTTGAGTGCCTTCATACCAACAGAGATAAGGATAGTTTTCTGCTGATTCTAGGGTCGGCAAATTAGGTGAAGGCGCCAACCACGGATGGTTTGTTCCTTCCCATTTCATTGATCTCTGATATCCAGACATTTTTATGATGGTTAGATCACATTTTTGTTTTTCGGCCAACCAACCTTCACCATTAATCATTTTGGCATACTCGCCTATTGTCATTCCATATTGAATAGGCACAGCATGCATACCAACAAAGGATTTCACTTCAGGCTTTAAAACGGGGCCACCAATGCAGTGAATAGAAGGATTTGGCCTGTCAAGAACCCAAACTTTAACTCCCTCTTCAGCACAGGCTTCCATGACATAATGTAAAGTAGATAAATAGGTATAAAAACGTGCTCCAACATCCTGCAAATCAAAAATAATGATATCCAACCCATTCAGATCGTCTTGAGAAGGTTTATATTTTGTACCATATAAAGAAACAACAGGCAATCCAGTTTTACCATCAATATCATCTGAAATTTTCCCACCGGCTTCTGCCTGACCTCTTAAACCATGTTCAGGTGAAAAAAGCTTTTTAACATTAATTCCTGAATGAATGAGTGTGTCCGGTAAAAAAACGCCATTAACCAATGAAAGACCATGTACGACTAAACCAACATTTAATCCATTCAGTTTATCAAGATTTTCTTTTATAAGGACTTCATTTCCAAAGAGAACCGGATCAGAAGTTATCACAATTTCCTTAATGTTAGAATCTGGATTTTTATCAACGGGTGCACATCCAGAAAATAACTGAAAACCTGAAAGAATCAGGGTATAAACCAAAACCAAAAATCTCCTGAACATAAATTGCCAATAAATTTACCGATTTTTGACCGGTTCAATTGTCTTTATCTGGTAACATAGCCTGGCGGTTTTTATTTAAAGGACGTAAAAAAGTCTCAAAATACGCTATTGTATTCAGTCTGGCGTGTACTGCGACAGGAGTTGCTGTTATGATGATTAGCCTGGCCGTTTCTAAAGGTTTTTCAGAAGCGGTAAAGGAAAAAGTCAGTGCTTTTGAAGGTGATTATCAGGCAGGACTTGTTGTACAAAATGAACAAACTGACTTGCCACCTGTTCAGGCCGGGCAAATATGGGTTCAAAAGTTGAAAAAAGTCAAAGGAGTACAAGAAGTTTTTCCTGTTCAGGTTCAATATGGATTGCTTAAATCTACCTCTGATTTTGAAGGAGTTATAGTAAGAGGTGTTACAAAGGACTTTAACTGGGATTCATTTCAAAAGTATTTAATTTCAGGAAGATTGCCAGCTGTAGACTCTGAAAATAACCGGGAAATATTAATAAGTCAAAAACTATCAGAATCTTTGAACATAAAGGTCAATAGCAAGGTAAAATTATATTTTTTTACTGACAGGACAAGAATCAGGCCGGTTGTTGTTACAGGGATATACAATTCCGGATTTGGAGAATTTGATGCCGTAAGCATTCTAACCGGGATGACTTTTTTAAATAAAATACTTGGTTATGATAAAGACAATGCGTCTTTTATTGCAATTCAAAGTTCTGAACAAGATGATGCCGAACTCACATTCACTTCTTCCCTGGATGCAGCTCTCCCCTATCACTTAAAATCAAGGTCTATAACTCAGCTTTATCCTGAGCTATTTGACTGGCTAAATCTTCAGGAGCAAAATGTACTTTTTATCATAATATTAATGACAGGAATTGCAATAATTAATCTTGCTGGAGTAATGCTGGTGCTGATATATGAAAGGACCGGCTCCATTGCAATGCTTATGGCACTTGGTTCAGGATTTAACATGCTAATTATGATGCTGGTCAGGCAGGGATTATTTCTCATGGCCGGAGGTATTTTAGCTGGTAATATTCTAGCCCTATGCTTATTGTTAATCCAATATATCTGGGCTCCTTTGTCGCTCAACCCAGAAGTATATTTTCTGGATAAAGTGCCTGTGTCTTTTCCTTTTGACAGGTTTCTGATAATTGATTTAATTGCTTTAATTACTGGATTTATATCACTTTTTTTACCCGCATCAGCCATATTTAAGTTAAATTCATCTAAAATTTTACAGAGAACATGATTTTACTGATATCCATCATTGTGACAGGATTGAGTATTTTGTGTAGCGCAATTATAGTATTCGGCATTCAATCCTCCCAAAGAAAACCACATTCAATAAATAAAACTTCAGAATCATATCTACCTGTATCCTTAGTCATTTGTGCCAGAAATGAATATGAAAATATTCAAAAAAATATTTCATCCTGGATTGCAGCACTTGCACCAAATGATGAACTTATAATTGTCAATGACAGATCGGAGGATAAAAGTCCGGAATTGCTTGAACAATTAGCGAAATCATATGACAATCTAAAAATTGTGCATATCGCAGAATCTAATCCTGAATTTGCTCCGAAAAAATTTGCAGTTGCATCAGGAATACAATCGGCGAATCATTCTTATCTTTTGTTTACCGATGCCGATTGTCGTGTTTCTACAAACTGGATTAAAGAAACCAAACATGCATTTGAATCTGGTGCGGATCTAATAACCGGGTTTGGAGCCTATGATGCTTCTAAAGGCCTCCTCAATAAACTTGTCAGATTTGAAACATTTGAAACTGCTTTACAAACTTTCGGATTCGGTGGCTTAGGAATTCCATACATGGCTGTCGGAAGAAACCTGGCATACAGAAAATCCTTATTCGAACGTTCTGACGCATTTGAATCACACAAACATATATTATCTGGAGATGATGATTTATTTATACAATCCATAAAATCAAAGGCTAGAATAAACTGGTTACTGCAGGAATCACATCATACTTTCAGCCAAACCCCCGCAAATTGGAAAAAATGGTGGAATCAAAAAATCCGGCATTTGGGTGCTGGTATTAAATATAGTCCTATAGTATTAATTCTACTTGGAATTTACGGAGGGTTAAATGCTGCATCCAGTATAGGTGTCCCCTTTTTAGCAATACTTACAGGAGATTTTTCGTTTCTATCACTTTGGCTGATTCGAGGCTTTTTCCTGATGCTTTTGTTTAAAAAACCAATGAAATCCTTTAGAGTTCATGATTTGTGGGTACTTTTACCTGCTTTTGAAATATTGTATTACCTCTATCTGAGTATAGCTAGTCTGGCTACTGTTTTAAGGCCAGTAAAAGTATGGAATTAGAACCAACAGTATCCCCAAAAGCGGAAGAGGATCGCATCCTGGTTTCCGCAGCCAAAACTGGTGACCAAAAGGCCTTTGAGGATCTTATGAAGAAATACCGCAAGTCGGTATATTATATGTTACTGAAGATGGTTTATAATCCAGATGATGCCGAGGATCTAACTCAGGAAGCTTTTGCAAAAGCCTTTACTTCTCTCCATAAGTTTGATTCTAAATTTGCATTTTCTACCTGGTTATTCCGTATAGCTACAAATAATTGTATTGACTTTATACGGAAGAAAAAACTGCTAACCTATTCAATAGATCAGCCAGTAGATGAAGACAGTGACAGACCTTTTTTCATTGACATTCGGGATAAGAATTACAATCCGAATGAAGAAATGATTCATTCCCAACGTAGCCAGATTATTCATGAAGCTGTAGAAAAATTACCTCAACGGTATAAAATACTGGTACAAATGAGATATTTTGAAGAAAAGGCATATGAAGAACTTGCAGATGAATTGAATCTTCCATTAGGCACCGTTAAAGCTCAGTTACATCGCGCAAGAGAATTGCTCAATGAGTTGCTTGCAAACATTGAAGAGCAATTGTAAATCAATTATTTATGCCTTTTCTGCTTGACCGAAGCCTTTTTATTGAAGTAATTGGGTATCTGGGTATTATGTCCGCCAGTGTGTCTGCCGTTACCCTTGGTCTTAAGAAAGGAATGGATCCAATTGGATTAATCGTACTGGCTTTTGTAACCAGTTTTGGTGGAGGAACATTAAGGGATTTGTTAATTGGAAATACACCGGTATTTATCCTAAGTAATCCAAGATTTATTTTTGCTGTGCTTAGCATATGTATTCTTATGTTTTTTATAGGAAAATTTATAGTAAAATTTGGAAAAGTACTAGAAATGTTTGATGCTGTCGCCTTAGGGCTCTTTGCGATTTTTGGCGCAAACAAAGGCCTTGAGTTTGGCATCCATCCTGTGGGATGTGTGGCCTTGGCGGCAATAACCGGAGCAGGTGGTGGGATTATCAGAGATATAATTTGCAGAGAAATACCATTAGTGTTTCAAAGAGAAATTTATATATTTCCATGTGTAATTGGCTCAATTATATATATTATTTGGATAAAATGGTTTAATGGCGACAAAGAAATGGTCGGAACATTTTGTAGCCTGTTTATTATTATCGTTCGAATTCTTGCCATTAAATATAATTATAGGATAAAATTACCTCAATCTCTTGATCCAGGAATTCACCAAAGGGATTCTAAAAAACTAGAATAATTTATCTCTACAGCAAATAACGTATGCTGATTAAATAAAAGTAATTTATTTTAATAATTCTGAAAAATCCCGGCCTAATTGATTCTTTTTTATCCGTTTAAGCGGTATTAATTGCATTTCACTGCCTTTTTATTTTCCAAATTTTCATTTTTCATAACTTGCTTATTGTTATGAGTATTAATTCATTTATAAAATTCGGACTGAGCTGTCTGGGATTAACCTTGACCGCGCAGTTGGTGTTAGGACAAATTTCTGCTGGAAATGACACCACCATCAATTGCAATTCAAGCATTTTGCTTAGTGCTTTAGTCGTTCCGGTTAATGAAACGACCGATTATACGGTTAATACAATTTCTTACAACAATGACCCATATAACCAGGGCACACAATTATTTTTATCCGATGATATACATTCCGGTGTAATTAATATTCCATTTACCTTTTGTTTTTATGGAAATACATATACTCAACTATTAATAGCCAGTAATAATTATGTGACTTTTGATTTAACAAGCGCAAGTGCCTACTCCCAATGGCCAATCAATAATGCAGTACCGTCGACCTCAAATCCAATGAACGCTGCCATGGGCCCATGGCAGGATATTAATCCAGGGGTTGGAGGACAAATCTGGTATGAAACATATGGCACTGCCCCATTTAGAAGATTTGTTGTGAGTTATTATCAGGTACCTATGTTCTCGTGTACCAGTTCTTTGTATACTTCTCAGATAAAATTATTTGAAACAACAAATATAATTGAAACGCATATTGAGGATAAACCATTATGTTCCAGCTGGAATGGTGGTTATGCGATTCATGCCGTACATAATTCTACGGGTACTCAGGCTGTGGTAGTTAGTAACAGAAATTACCCTACTCAATGGACTACCAGCAATGAGGGCATGCAGTTTATACCAAATGGACCACCAGCATATACTGTAAGCTGGTCACAAAATTCTGTACCAATAGCTAATACTGATACTGTAACTGTTTATCCAATTACCCCAACAGAATATGTAGCATCCGTTAATTATATATGTAACAATGTAACACTATATGATACAATTCTAGTAAATGCAAGTAGTCTATCTATTATTGGGAATTCTATTGATGTAACCTGCCCTGGTGGAAATAATGGATTTGCCTCAGTTACACCTACTTCGGGTTCAGGACCTTTCACATATTCCTGGACTACAACCCCAGTTCAAACTACATCTTCAGCTACTAATTTAACTGCCGGAACTTATACAGTAACCATTTCTGATCAAAATGGATGTACTCGAGATACTACTATTACAATTAATGAACCACCGGCTTTCGCAATTATTACAACTCAATCTAATTTATTATGCAATCAGGATGGATCTGGTAATGCTTCGGTAGCAGTTTCGGGTGCAACACCTGGGTATTCTTATTCCTGGAATACAACTCCAGTGCAGACGGGTGTAACCGCTCAAAATTTATCCGCAGGAAATTATACTGTAACTATTATAGATGCAAACAACTGCCAGACAACTCAGAATTTTATTATAACAGAACCTGCACAATTACTAGCAACAGCAACCGGTACTAATATCAGTTGTAATAGTGGTTCCGATGGTACAGTTACTGCAAATCCTTTTGGTGGAACTCCAGGGTATATTTATTATTGGGCTACTACCCCACCTCAAACCACTCAAACAGCTACAAATCTTTCTGCGGGAACCTATATTGTTACAATTAATGATACAAATGGTTGTGTAACTCAGGCTGCAATTACCTTAACAGAACCAAATGTTTTGACTTTAAGTAGTAGCCAAACAGAGGTTGATTGTTACAATAATTTAACAGGAACCGCAACAGCAACTCCTTCGGGTGGCACGACTCCTTACTCCTATGTTTGGAATACAGTTCCTGTACAAAATACACAAACTGCCACTGGTCTTGGATTTGGAAATTATCAGGTTCTGGTGACTGATGCTAACGGTTGCTTCGATACGTTAAATTTTTCCATTTCCCAACCAAATGCGTTGGTCGTTCAGTCAACTGGTCAAACCGATAATTTATGTTTTGGAGACGCGCTTGGAATAGCCGGAGTTTCCGTTTCTGGTGGTGTGCCTGTTTATTCTTATTCATGGAACACCAATCCGCCACAAAATAGTGCTTCAGCTGGTAATCTTCCTGCAGGAAATTATACTGTCACAGTTACAGATGCCAATGGATGTCAGCAACAACAATTCTTTTCGATTTTACAACCTCCTCAAATTCAAATCAATCTACAATCTCAGGATGTAACTTGTTATGGATTTGGTGACGGGCAAATATTTTCGTTTGTCAATGGAGGCGTTCCAGGATATTCCTATACATGGAATACAAATCCAGCTCAAAACTCACAGTTTGCGACCCAACTTGGACCAGGAAACTATGTTTTAACGATCCAGGATCAAAATGGATGTATTATGACCCAAAATGCGGTTATAAATGAACCTCAACCTTTGCAAACATCGGTTACCGGCACTAATATTCTTTGTAATGGCGCTCAAACTGGAGATGCAACCATTAATGTCACTGGAGGCAATGTACCATATACCATCCTTTGGGGTACCAATCCTCCTCAGGTAGGAGTTACAGCGATACAGCTTTATGCTGGCACTTATTACGTTGAAGTTTATGATTCAAAGGCATGCTATAAAATGGATTCTATTACCCTAACTGAAAATCCTTTATTAGTTGCAACAATATTATCACCAGATACCATTTGTCAATATACCGATGTACCATTTTCCACTCAGGTATCTGGAGGTGTCGCGTCTTACCAATACATGTGGTATCCAAATTATGGACTAGATGCATATAACATTGCAAATCCAACATTGAATATTTGGGAACCAACACTCTACAGTTTGACTGTTTCTGACGCAGTTGGATGTTATACTACCATCTTTTATCCAGTGGAAATGTATGAGCCGGTGCCAGCGTTATTTAATTTGTCATACTCAAATGAAGACCATGAAGTTGAAATACCGGATTCAGCCATATTCCATAATCTTTCAAACCCATTCCAACCTCAATACTTCTGGAATTTCGGTGATGGTGATACTATAACAGGCTTTGAGCAAAATCATTATTATGAAACTACCGGTGTTTATCAGGTTACTTTGGAAATCACAACAATTAATGGGTGCAAAACTTCCTATTCATTGCCAGTAACTGTTACTGCGCCTACAACCTTATTTTTTCCAAATGCCTTTAGCCCGAACGGCGATGGCACCAATGATTTTTTTGCCTCACCAAATTTAAACCTGACTTCGCTCCAGATTTCAATCTTTGATCGCTGGGGAAATCAGGTATTTTATTCGGAGGATTTGAATTTCAAATGGGATGGTGCTGTTGCAGGTAATCCACTTCCGGAAGGTGTTTATACCTTTACTGCAACTGGAAAAACGTATGAAGGCAAGTCCTTTACCCGAGGCGGTACAATTACATTGATTAAATAACCAATTAGTTCCTATAAATAGAAAAAGCTGTTCAAAAGACAGCTTTTTTTCATTCTACGTACCGGGAACGGGAATCGAACCCGTACTGCCGTTTCGGGCAACAGGATTTTAAGTCCTGCGCGTCTACCTGTTCCGCCATCCCGGTAAAGGACATTACTGAAAAAAGGCGAGGTCAACTCGCCTTTTTGAGCGGGAAACGAGACTCGAACTCGCGACCCTAACCTTGGCAAGGTTATGCTCTACCAACTGAGCTATTCCCGCGAAGTGGATGCAAAAGTAAGAGTTCTGCTTTAACTGGACAAGACCTTGAAGTAAAAAAAACTTTAAGTCTTGTATTTTCCTGCTTTACCGTCCTCTATGCCTAATTTTGGGTGGTATTGTCTAGCATGGAAATAGCAAAAACCTACGAACCGGGTAGCATAGAAGAAAAATGGTATCAGTATTGGATGGAAAAAGGATACTTCCGTTCCATCCCGGATGACCGAAAACCCTATACCATCGTTATTCCGCCGCCAAACGTTACTGGCATTCTGCATATGGGTCATATGTTGAATAATACCATTCAGGATGTTTTAATCCGGCGGAAACGCATGGAAGGATACAATGCCTGTTGGGTTCCTGGAACAGACCACGCTTCCATAGCAACCGAAGCAAAAGTAACTGCCCTGCTTGCAGAACAAGGAATTGATAAAAAAGAGATTGGAAGAGATGCTTTTCTGGAGCATGCCTGGTCATGGAAGGAAAAATATGGAGGAATCATCCTCGAACAGTTAAAGAAAATTGGTGCTTCCTGTGACTGGGACCGAACCCGGTTCACCATGGAAGAAAGTCTTTCTGAAGCTGTTATCGCAACTTTTGTTGATCTTTTCGACAAAGGACTTATTTACCGCGGAGTAAGAATGGTAAACTGGGATCCCAAGGGACTTACCGCTGTTTCCGATGAAGAAGTAATCCGTAAAGAATCTAGAGCTAAACTTTTCTATTTAAAATATCCCATTCAGGATAACAGTGGTTCTTTTATTACCATTGCTACTACCCGACCAGAAACCATCCTTGCGGATTCGGGGATTGCAGTTCATCCTGAAGATGAAAGATATAAACATTTAGTTGGAAAAATGGCTATAATTCCACTTTTAAATAAGGCCATTCCTATAATTACTTCCGATAAAATTGATCCTGCATTTGGCACAGGTTGCCTGAAAGTTACTCCAGCCCATGATATTGTAGATTACGAAATTGGGATAGCGAATAATCTACCAATCCTTGATATTCTAAATCCGAATGGAACATTAAATGAATCTGCAGTTCTGTATGTTGGCATGGACCGTTTTGCAGTACGGAAAAAAATTGTTGTAGATCTTGAAGCTGCCGGTTTTCTGGATAAAGTTGAAGAAATTACAAATTCGGTTGGATACTCTGAACGCACGGATGCAGTAATCGAACCCAAATTGTCCATGCAATGGTTTCTTAAAATGGAGGCATTGGCGGGTCCTGCTTTGGAAGTTGTTGAATCTGGAGAGGTTCAATTAATTCCTAAAAAATTCCTCAATACCTATCGTCACTGGATGGAAAATATCAGAGACTGGTGTATTTCAAGACAGCTGTGGTGGGGTCATAGAATTCCAGCCTGGTATGATGAAAATGGAACCATCATCGTTGCAAAAACGGAATCAGAAGCCAAAGAAAAATATAAGCTTAAATTTCCGGATAGAAGTGTCTTTTCCTTAACCCAAGACTCAGATGTTTTGGATACATGGTTTTCGTCCTGGTTGTGGCCAATTGCTGTTTTTGATGGATTTAAAGATCCCAATAATAAAGATATTTCTTACTATTACCCGACTAATGACCTTGTAACAGCACCGGAAATTTTGTTTTTCTGGGTTGCCAGAATGATTATGGCCGGAATGGAATATAGAAATGCTGTTCCATTTAAACATGTGTATCTTACTGGGATTGTTCGCGATAAAGCAGGTCGCAAAATGAGTAAGTCCCTTGGAAATTCACCGGATCCAATTGAGCTTATTCATAAGTATTCTGCTGATGGCGTACGGTTCGGTATGTTATTATGTTCTCCTGCAGGAAATGACTTATTGTTTGATGAATCGCATTGCGAGCAAGGAAGAAATTTTGCCAACAAACTTTGGAATGCCTTTCGATTGGTTAAAGGACTTACGGTAGAACCTAAGCCTATGCCAGCTGCTAACTCTATTGCCATTGACTGGATGGGTGCAAGAATTGCCGAAGTCTCCCTAGAAATAACAGACCACTTTGAAAAATTCAGAATTTCTGATGCTCAAATGGCGATGTATAAATTGATCTGGGATGATTTCTGCGCCTGGTATCTTGAATTAGTTAAGCCCCCTTTCGGAGAATCTATTGATGAGGAATCATATACTAAAACCCTGGCATTATTCTCCGAACTTGTTAAATTCCTTCATCCCTTTATGCCATTTATTACGGAGGAAATTTTTCAGAATTTAAATGAAAATTCATCCCAGGCAGAAGAAAGTATAATGATTAGTCAGATAAGAACTTTAGGAATAAAAGACAAAAACAAAGTTCTTTTGAAGGATTTTGCTGAAGTAAAAAAAATTATCACTGAACTACGGGCATTTCGAAATTCAAAGCAAATTTCACCTAAGCAGGAAGGATTCCTTTATATACGCACATCAAATCCTGAATTCTTCACAACCTTTGAATCTGTTTTGAGGAAATTTTTACCTATAACGGAATACGGTTTTGTTCAGGAAAAACCCGAAGGAACGCTTTCCCTTGCTATAGAAGGCAATGAGTTTTATCAGCCTTTGCCGGATAATATTGACATCGGGGCAGAAAGAGAAAAAATTCTGAAAGAGATAGATTATCAGGAAGGCTTTTTGAAATCTGTAAACATAAAGCTGAGCAACGAAAAATTTATTGCTAATGCAAAACTTGAAATTATAGCTTCAGAACAAAAAAAGAAACAAGATGCAGAAGCTAGAATAGCAGCTCTGAAAGAAGGACTTTTAGCATTAAGTGAATAAAAATTGAAAAGAAATCAGTTTTTAAAAATAATTTCTTCAACAATCACTTTGGTAGGTTTATCTGGATTATACCAGTTTGCTTCTGGATTAGGCAAACAAAATCAAAAAATGCCAATACTGTTTATAGGACATGGTTCTCCTATGAATGCAATTGAACAAAATAAATTCAGTTCCACATGGCAAGAATTGGGTAAATCATTGCCGGTACCAAATGCAATCTTGTGTATTTCAGCACATTGGTTGACCAAAGGAACCTTTGTAACAGCAATGAAACACCCTAAAACCATTCACGATTTTTATGGTTTTCCTAAAGAACTATTTGAGGTTAATTACCCAGCTCCCGGTGATCCTGTTCTTGCTCAGCATATTACACAAACCATCTCCAACCATCTGCTAAAACCCGACCATGAATGGGGATTGGACCATGGATGTTGGAGTGTTATAAAACAAATGTATCCTGAAGCTAATATTCCGGTTTTGCAATTAAGCCTGGACTATAACCAATCAGGTACCTGGCATTTAGAACTTGGTTCACAGTTAGCTTCTCTTCGAGAAAAAGGAGTATTAATTATTGGTTCAGGAAACATGGTACATAATTTAAGGGAAATGAGTTGGGACACCCCAAATTCTCGTTTTGACTGGGCTGAAGAAAGCAATTCCCTTTTTAAAAAACTAATTAAACAAGAAGAATTTCAAGTACTTGCCGATTATAAATCTCTGGGACATGCTGTTCAATTGGCTGTTCCCACTCCAGACCACTATTTTCCAATGTTATACATCCTTGGATTAAAAGAAAAACAAGAAACCCTTCGTTTTTTCAATGATGAAACTCAGTTTGGTTCCATTTCAATGACTTCATTTATCATTCACCAATAAAAGTGTATATCTAAATAGACAATTCAGACAATACCACAGGTTTGTATCCACCCTGTTCAGATTTACTTACTTAAATTTACAACCATGCGTATTAGCATAATCTTTATACTTTTTATTCTGTTCAGTTCAATTGCAGGAGCCCAAAAAGTACGTTGGCAAAAAACGTACGGAGGCAATGCTTATGACCAGTGCAACTCTGTATGCCTTACCCGTGAAGGAAACTATGTTATGGCTGGCTATACCCGATCTAATGACGGAGATGTTTCCGGAAACCATGGTGACCAGTCCGATTTCTGGATTATCAAACTAAACTATTACGGAGATACACTATGGAAAAAAACGTATGGCGGAACTAAAGAGGATGAGGCAATGTCAATAAAGCAAACCAAAGATGGGGGATTTATTATTGCCGGAACAATTTCATCCAATGATGGTGATATTAAAGCCAGTCTGGGGAGATACGATTTTTGGGTTATAAAACTTGATGCACTGGGCAATATGAAATGGATGAAAAGCCTGGGTGGTACAGGTAATGATAAAGTTCGCTCTGTAATTGAAACATCGGATAGTGGCTATGTTGTACTTGGCGAAACAGGTTCCAGAAATGGATATGTTGGAAAACAAAAAGGAAGCATTGACCTATGGATGGCTAAAGTCAATAAAAAAGGAGAATATCAATGGGAAAGATCCTACGGTGGATTGTTAAGTGAAACAGGGTGCACACTGATCGAAACCCCAGATAAAGGATTACTTATTGCAGGAGCGACTGAGTCTACTGATGATGATATTGTATCCAATCATGGGGAAAGAGATGTATGGTTATTAAAAACTGACGCATTTGGATATAAACAGTGGTCCAAAACCTATGGTGGAAGCGACTTTGAAGAGCCACATGCCATTATTAAAGCATTAGGTGGTGGATATATCATAGCAGCCACAACTTTTTCTAAGGATCAACAAATTCAGTCGAATGCTGGTAAATGCGACATCTGGATTTTTAAAATTACCGAAGATGGAGAAATGGAATGGTCCAAAACATATGGTGGTAGTGAAATGGATGGCGCCAATGATATCATTACATCCTGGGATGGTTGCTACATAGTTGCTGGAATGACAAGTTCTAAGGATAAACTGATTACAAAAAATGCAGGTTATTTTGATGCATGGCTTTTAAAAATTAATGCATCCGGAACTTTGATCTGGCAAAAAACTTTTGGTGGAAAAATGAACGATATTTTCACTTCTGTCAAACTTACTGCAGATACTTCTTATGCCTGCTTTGGGCATACTGAATCTTCAGATCAACTCTTAAAAGGAGTAAAAAAATTCGATGGAAACGATTTTTGGTTTTTGTCTGCAAGAGATCCATTACTACCCGACACAACATTTTACCTCCCTCCTACAACCATTGTAGGATATGTAAGGGATATTGAAACAAAAGGATTCATTCCTGCAAATGTTGAAATTGTGAATAACGCAACGAATGTAACCATCACAAGTATGAAAATTGATACAGTTGATGGTATTTACATCCAAACTATTCCAGCATATGTTAATTCCAGTATCTCAGTTTCAGCAGATGGATACCTGTTTTACGGAGATAACCTCGTAATTACTGATGAAAACAGATATAAGGAAATCCGTAGAGACATTGAGCTGGAGAAACTAAGAATAGGTGCAAAATTAGCTTTGCACAATATATTCTTTGATTCGGGCAAATCCTCTCTTAAACCTGAATCCTTTCCTGAACTGGAAAGGTGTTTGAAATTCATGAAGCGAAACCCTTCAGTTCGAATAAAAATTGGTGGTCATACAGATGATACCGGAGACCCTGCAACCAAAAAACAACTTTCTTTGAACAGAGCAAATGAGGTTAAAAACTGGCTGTTGGCCAAAGGTGTTAATACGCTCAGAGTTTCAACTGCCGGATATGGAATGAGCAAACCTATTGCCCCAAATACCAGCGAAGAAGGTCGTCAGCTAAACAGAAGGGTTGAATTCGAAGTAACTTCTTTAAAATAAATTTATATTATTGTTTTGGTATAACTTTTTACATTATTAAAAATTTAAAACCTAAAAATTTTACCTAAAAAATCAAATACATATTTTGAAAATTCTAAACCTTTTGTAAAATTAGCCGTAATTATTTTAAACATGTCAACAGTTAAAGTACATATAATAAAACGAGTTACTGGCTGGGCTATAAAAAAAGAAGGAAACGAAAAGGCCTCTAAAATATTTAAAACAAAAATCGAAGCCATTCAAAATGCCGAAAAATTTCGCATGGATGGAAATGATGTAATTGTTCATCGATCTGATGGTTCTATTGAAAATTGGAAGAAGTCTAAAAAGTAGACCAATTGGAATTTGATAAATCAATATTTATAAATTGTCCATTTGACGATGAGTATAAACCATTACTTAAAACCTTATTATTTGTAATTAAAAAATTAGGTTTTATTCCAAGAATATCTTTGGAAAGAAATGATTCTGGCGAGGTCAGGTTGAATAAAATTAAGGAATTAATAGAATCTTCTAAATTTGGAATACATGACTTAAGCAGACACAAATCAAAAAAATCGGATGAATATTTTAGATTAAATATGCCTTTTGAATTAGGGCTTGATCTTGGTCTTGGTTGTAGAGATTTTAATCCTGATTCAAAATTTAGGAATAAAAAGATTTTAATTTTAGAACAGGAAAAGTATAGTACACAGAAAGCACTTTCCGATTTATCCTTCGCAGATTGTAAATGTCATAACGGTCAGGAAGAAGAATTAGTTTATGAGGTTAGAACTTGGATAATAGAAAATGGTTTTAAGGTAAAACAAAGCGGAAGTTCCCTTTGGGATGAATATAATATTTTCAATTCCAAATTATTTGAACAAAAAATAAATGAAAAATTCACTCAAAAAGATATAGATCTTATGAGTGTTGCTGAATTTCTTGGATATCTTTAATTTTTTTAATCTTATATCCTTAATTAATGACTATTTCATTTATAAAACTAAATTGTTATTATAGCAGTTAGATAAATTAAACTAACTGCTATAATAACTAATACTCTACAAAGAAGTAGTCAGAAACTCATTAAACTCTCTTCTGAGAGCGGGCAGATGAGTCTCCAGATATTCCATTTTTGATCTTAAATCAGCATGGTCTTTTCCAGACAGATGTTCAAATTGTTCTGGATGTTCTTTCACCTTCTCGGTGAGGAAGTGTTCATGCAGTTTAATTACATGTTTAGTTTCATCCAATTGTTCCAATTCCAGAATAAATCTGTTCTGAAATTGTTCAGCTTTTTGAAGTAATTCTTGAGCGTTGTTCTTTTGAACAGCTTCTCCTAGCAGATTTTGCAACTGATTGATATCTGCACGGTAGGCTTCTATATCCTCCATCCAACGCAGATTTTCCTGATGCAATTCAGTTACATGATGCAAATGTTTTTCACTCATATATATTTTTCACAAAGCTATATGCTAAAGCTCAGGAAAAAAATGAGCGGGGTCACTTTAACCTCAGTTTTTATGAAGAATGAACTGGTGAATCTGGTTTTTCAGGTTTTGAAATTCTTTTTCAAGGTAGGACAACTCTTCTCCAAACTGCTTATGTTGCTCAGACATTGCAGGATCTTGTAGGTCGGTATCATCTGCAAGAAATCGCTTAATCGCTGTTTCATGGTGACGAATTCCGTGTTTAATCCGGTCAAAATTCTCTTTTTGAATAAGAATTCTGTTTTGAAGTTGCTCGCCAAGTGCTAAAACTTCCTTACCACTCGAATGACCAACATGTTCGTCAATTGTTTCTGATAGTAGATCTAATTCTTCTTCGTAAAACTTAACTTTCGAAATCCATTCGGAATGATCACTATGCATTTCGGAAACAGAACTGGTTATCTCCATTGTAAATAGGGTTTTGATGGATTGAATATAATAAAAATTTAAACTATAAATAAAGTAAATCACCAATTAATTTAATTTTGAAGAATAGGATGAGCATAGAAATAAAAAAAATTGAGGCGGTGTGTTTAAAAACTAATTTTGCTAGTTGAATGGCAAGAATTTTAACAGGAATTCAAAGTACAGGTGTGCCCCATTTGGGAAACATACTTGGCGCAATTTTACCAGGCATAGATTTATCACAACAGCCTGGTAATGAGGCATTTTTCTTTATAGCAAACCTCCATACTTTAACTGCGGTAAGAGATGCTTCATTCATCAGAGAGAATACCTATTCAGTTGCAGCAGCCTGGCTTGCTTGTGGATTTGACCAAAAACAGGGTTGCTTTTATCGTCAGAGTGATTTGCCTGAAGTGTGCGAATTAACCTGGTATCTCAGTTGTTTTACCCCATTTCCAATGCTGGCCAATGCCCATTCTTTTAAAGATAAATCATCCAGAAGAGCTGAAGTTAATGCTGGACTTTTCACCTACCCTGTCTTGATGGCAGCAGATATTTTATTGTATGATGCCGAAAAAGTTCCGGTTGGAAAAGATCAGGTTCAGCATTTGGAAATAACCAGGGATATTGCCGGAGCTTTTAATAATTGTTATGGTGAAACCTTTGTTGTACCACAAGCTATGGTACAAGAACATGTGATGGTAGTACCAGGAATTGATGGTCAAAAAATGAGCAAATCCTATGGGAATACCATCAATTTATTTGTTGATGATAAATCCTTAAGGAAAAACATAATGAAAATCATTACGGGGAGCGAACCGCTTGAGGCACCGAAGAACCCCGATACCTGTACTGTTTTTCACTTATATAAACTTGTTTCTAGTCACGAAGAAACAGAATCTTTGAGGCAATTGTATCTGGCAGGTGGTTTTGGTTTCGGTAAGGCCAAAGAAATGCTTTTTGAAAAACTTCTTGAAGTATTTGGCGAAACAAGAAGGAAATATGCTGCTTACTTTGAAGATATAACCTACCTTGATACAGTATTGGCGGAAGGTGCTGAAAAAGCTAAGGCTATCGGCTCAGAAACCTTGCTAAGAGTCAGAAAAAAAATAGGATATTCTTTTTAAATTTCGAAATTCAATTATGTCTTCAAAACCTCAGGCATTTCATATTGCCGTTGCCGGAAACATTGGTTCAGGCAAAACAACACTCACCACACTGCTTGCAAAACATTTAAATTTTGAGGCACAATATGAGGATCCAACCAATAACCCATATTTATATGACTTTTATTCAGATATGCAGCGTTGGGCATTCAACCTACAGATATATTTTCTGAATTCAAGATTCAAACAAATGCATCTGATCAGGCAAAGTGGAAAAAATGTAATTCAGGACAGAACTATATATGAGGATGCAAAAATATTTGCTCCTAATCTCCATGCCATGGGACTATTATCAAAAAGGGATTTTGAAAACTATACAGGTTTATTTGATACAATGGTTGATTTGGTAGCTCCTCCTGATTTGTTAATTTACTTAAGAGCCTCAATACCAGTGCTGGTAGATAATATTCAATCCAGAGGAAGAGAATATGAAGATTCAATTCGCTTAGATTATCTTAGAAGATTAAATGAAAGATATGAAGCTTGGTATGAAGGGTATAATTATGGAAAAAAAATAGAAGTTTCCATTGATGACCTCAGATTTCATGAGGTTCCCGAAGACCTTGGAGTAATTGTAAATAAAGTAAAAGCAGAATTATTTGGGCTTTTTGGGTAAAGAAAATCCTTAAAATTTAGTTTTAAGTTTTTCGAAGATATCAAATACTGCCGGGCAAATCTTGGTATTGCCTAAAGTAACTTCCAGATTATTATGAAACCCTTTTTTATCGGTATGCGGATAATTTCTGCAATCTGACGGTCTGGCT
>Ga0209299_1000707_pt1 | contig 18820 bp, 17 predicted proteins | sample S_140806_MF_Meta_FD_187326 | JGI IMG/M metagenome (GOLD analysis project Ga0209299, IMG submission 187326) | Freshwater microbial communities from Lake Simoncouche, Canada to study carbon cycling - S_140806_MF_MetaG (SPAdes) (version 2) | ecosystem: Environmental > Aquatic > Freshwater > Lake ...
CCAGCTGGCCGTGGCCGACCCCGCCAGCTTCACCACGGTGGTGAGCGCCGCCGGACGCTGAGCGCCGGCACCCCATGCAGGAACTGCTTCCCCAGGCCTATCTGATCGGCCTGATCGTGCTGCTCGGTGCAGCAGCCGTGCTCGTGGGCCGGCAGATCCTGCGGGTCCGCAAGGACGAACAGGCCCTAGCCCGCCTCAGCTCAGCTGGTGCCGGTGGTGCTCCGCCGACCGATTCGGTCGCCCTTTATGAGCTGGCCTCCGTGCAGCTGCGCAAACGGCTCTATGGCCAAGCCGTGGACAACCTCAAGCTGGCCTTGCGCAAAGCCCAGTCCGAAAAAGCGCCCGATGAGGCCCGGGCCCTGATCGAAAATGCCTACGGCTTCGCCCTAGCTGCCGAGAGCAAGTTCTCCGAGGCGATTCGCCATTACCGGAGCGCCCTGCAGATCAAGCCCGACTATCCGGTGGCCCTTAACAACCTGGCCTACGCCCTGGGAAAACTGGGGGAACCACAGGAGGCCAGGGACACCTACGCCAGGGTGCTTGATCTTGAGCCGGCCAATGGCACGGCCCGCAAGGGCATCAAAACCATGGAGCGGCGCGTGGGTGACCCAACCAAAGTCAACCCCAAAGGCAAAACAGAGCCCTCAGCCGCCAGCGGCAAGGGAGGCGGGAAGGGTATCAAGAAGTCCGGCTGAATCGATCCCCAGCGGAACCCCTTCACCAAAGGCCGCGGATCGGCCCTGGCTGCGGTCCCGTCTCGGAGGCCAGCTTCTGGGAACCGGGAACCGGCATCAGCTGCAGGCGGCCACCCATCATGGTTAGGCGGTTGGCGTTCCAGCCGGAAAGGCTCAGGCCTTGAAGCCCCTGAAAGGCTCCGCCGGTGCCCAGATCCGCCCCTTGAGCTTCCCCAAGAACCAGCAGATCAAGCTGATCTGACTTGGCATTGAGATTGCCCTGCACCGGGGAGGCGACACCGCCGATGGTGATCGTGCCCCGCATCACCACCATCTGACCCGCGGAACTGGTGGAGGCGAGCGACAGACTCACGGGAACCGGCACACCACCGTCGAACGGGGTGTAGCTGCCATTCCAGAGCCGGGGCATTGCGGTGGCGATCAACCCGGCGCGGGCGATCGGATCAAAGGTTTCCACCGGCGAGGTTTCGATCAGCAGGGATCCCGAATCCCGAGTGGGGGAACGCAGGCGGCTGGAGGGGGGCACCACGGGCGCGAAGGCGTCGCTCGGCAGAGGCGAGAGCGCCAGGAGCATGGGCAGGGCCGTGGGTACGAGCGGCAGCGGCATGGCTTCGGATCACGGGGCAAGACCGCAGACTAAGGGTGCTGAGCGCCCTGCGTCCCCCGGTCTTGAACCCTTCCGCTCCCTTTCCCAGCACAGCGCCCATTCCTGCGGCTCCAACACCCCTCGGCGAGGGCTCGCCCGCCACGACCGCGGCCAGCGAGCCACCGCTCCAGATCGGCGGCCGGAGCTTCCGCAGCCGCCTGATGACGGGCACCGGCAAATACCCCTCCCTGGAGGTGATGCAGGCCAGCCTCGCCGCCAGCAACTGCGAGATCGTGACCGTGGCGGTTCGGCGGGTGCAGAGCCAGGCCGCGGGCCACGGCGGCCTGATGGAGGCGATCAACTGGAGCCGGATCTGGATGCTGCCCAACACCGCCGGCTGCGCCACCGCCGAGGAGGCGATCCGGGTGGCCAGGCTCGGCCGCGAACTGGCGAAACTCGCCGGCCAGGAGGACAACACCTTCGTGAAGCTGGAGGTGATCCCGGACAGCCGCCACCTGCTGCCGGATCCGATCGGCACCCTGCAGGCGGCCGAGCAACTGGTGAAGGAAGGCTTCACGGTGCTCCCCTACATCAATGCCGACCCCCTGCTAGCCCGCCACCTGGAGGAAGCCGGCTGTGCCACGGTGATGCCGCTGGGTTCTCCGATCGGCTCGGGGCAGGGGATCCGCAACGCGGCCAACATCGCCCTGATCATCGAGAACGCCCGGGTGCCGGTGGTGGTGGATGCGGGCATCGGCGTGCCCAGCGAGGCGGCCCAGGCCATGGAGATGGGGGCCGATGCCCTGCTGATCAACAGCGCCATCGCATTGGCGGGCGATCCGGCTGCGATGGCCTGGGCCATGGCCCAGGCATGCGAGGCCGGGCGGACCGCCTTCCGAGCCGGGCGGCTACCGGTCCGAGCGGAGGCCAGCGCCAGCTCCCCCCGCGAGGGGCGACTGGGGGCTGCGCTCCCGGGCGGAGGAGTGTGAAGCGTCTGTGACAGATCCTGGACGGATGGTGGAGGCCCCGGAAACCCTCCATAGGGTTTCCAAAACCCCATCCGTTCGACCATGCAGGTCACCCAAGAAGACGGCGGCAAGCTGAATGCCTTCGCCCGCGAACCCCGCATGGTGGTGATGGAGAAGGGGGAAGCCAACGGCCCGAGCCGCCTCCTGCTGATCGGCGGCGTGGTCCTGGTGGTGCTGTTGGTGGCCGTGGCCGCAGGGATCTCCTGAGCAGCCAAGCCCTGCCGAAGCCAGCAACACCGGTGGAAAACCAGGTGGAGCCGGAGAAACGCGTGCTGCCGGCATCGTCCACCGCTGCGCGCCACGTGGAGACAGTGGCCCGCAGCGGGGGTTAAGCCAGAGGCCTGTAGTAGCTTGCCTGAGGGCAACGGCTCGACCAGGAGACAGGGGTGAAGGTTCTCGTTCTCGGCGGCGATGGCTTCTGTGGGTGGCCCTGTGCGGTGAACCTGGCGGATGCTGGTCACGATGTGGTGATCGTCGACAACCTCAGCCGGCGAAAGATCGACATCGACCTGGAGGTGGAATCCCTCACGCCGATCACCACGATCAGCGAACGGCTGCGGGCCTGGGAGCAGGTGGGGGGCAAAGCGATGCGCTTTGTGCACCTCGACATCGCCCACGAGTACGACCGGCTCCTGGAGCTCTTGCGCAGCGAACGCCCCGAATCCGTGGTGCACTTCGCCGAACAGCGGGCAGCCCCTTATTCGATGAAATCCAGCGCCACCAAGCGCTACACGGTCGACAACAACGTCAACGGCACCCACAACCTGCTGGCCGCCATCGTGGAGAGCGGCCTGGATGTCCACATCGTGCACCTCGGCACCATGGGGGTCTACGGCTACGGCTCCCATCGGGGCGCCACCATTCCCGAGGGCTATCTCACCGTTGAGGTGCCCCAGGCTGATGGCAGTCGTTTCACCGAGAAGATCCTGCATCCCACGGATCCGGGCAGCGTCTATCACATGACCAAGACGCTCGATCAGCTGCTCTTTTTCTACTACAACAAAAACGATTCGATCCGGGTTACTGACCTGCACCAAGGCATTGTCTGGGGCACCAACACCGCCCTCACCGACAGCGATCCCCGCCTCACCAACCGCTTCGACTACGACGGTGACTACGGCACGGTGCTCAATCGCTTCCTGATGCAGGCAGCGATCGGCTATCCCCTCACCGTGCACGGGACCGGTGGGCAGACCCGCGCCTTCATCCACATCCGCGATTCTGTGCGCTGCGTGCAGCTGGCCCTGGAAAATCCGCCGACCAGCGGCGAGAAGGTGAAGATCTTCAATCAGATGACTGAGAGCCATCAGGTGGGCCAGCTCGCCCAAAAGGTGGCGGACCTCACTGGTGCCGAGATCCGCTTCCAGGCCAATCCGCGCAAGGAAGCGATTGAGAACGACCTGATCGTGGACAACCGCTGCTTCATTGAGCTGGGGCTTCAGCCCACCACCCTCGATGACGGACTGTTGGCTGAAGTGGTGGATGTGGCCCGCCGCTGGGCCGACCGCTGCGACCGCTCCCGCATTCCCTGCCTCTCAGCCTGGACCACCCGGCAGGCGGAAGCCCTCCACACCCACGCCTGAACCGGATCGATCGCCCGTGAGGATTGCCTTCTTCACCGAAACCTTCCTGCCGAAGGTTGACGGCATCGTCACACGGCTGACCAAGACCCTGCCCCACCTCGTGGAGGCCGGCGACGAGGTGCTGATCTTCTGCCCGGAGGGAGCTCCTGATCGCCATGCCGGTGCCCAGGTGGTGGGAGTGCCGGCCATGCCCCTGCCCCTCTACCCCGAACTCAAGCTGGCCCTCCCCCGGCCCGCAGTCTCGGAAGCCCTCGAACGGTTCCGGCCCGATCTGGTGCATGTGGTGAACCCAGCGGTGCTGGGCCTGGGGGGCATCTGGCTGGCAAAGACCCGCAATCTGCCCCTGGTGGCCAGCTACCACACCCATCTGCCGAAATACCTGGAGCACTACGGCATGGGGATGCTGGAACCCCTGCTCTGGGAGCTGCTCAAGGCCGCCCACAACCAGGCCGAGCTCAACCTCTGCACCTCCACCGCCATGGTGGACGAACTGGCCGCCAAGGGAATCGAGCACACCGCCCTTTGGCAGCGGGGGGTCGACACCGAATTGTTCCGACCCGAACTGGCCAGCCCAACCATGCGGGAGCGGCTCCATGGCGGTCACAGCGACACGGGCAACCTGCTCCTCTACATCGGCCGGCTCTCGGCCGAGAAGCAGATCGAAAGGATCCGCCCCGTGCTGGAGGCCCTGCCGGAAGCCCGCCTGGCCCTGGTGGGCGATGGCCCCCACCGCCAGCAACTGGAGCGAGTGTTCGAGGGAACCGCCACCACCTTCGTGGGCTATCTGAGCGGCGACGCCCTGGCCTCGGCTTACGCCAGCGGCGACGCCTTCGTGTTTCCCTCCAGCACCGAGACCCTCGGCCTGGTGCTGCTGGAGGCCATGGCGGCCGGCTGTCCCGTGGTGGGGGCCAACCGGGGCGGCATCCCCGACATCGTGACCGATGGCGTCAACGGGCGCCTCTACGAACCCGACCAGCCCGCCAGCCTGATCACTGCGGTGCAACGGCTGCTGGGCGACCAGGCCAGCCGCAGCCAACTGCGCCAGTCAGCACGCCTCGAGGCTGAACGCTGGGGCTGGGCCGGAGCCACGGCCCAGTTGCGGGGGTATTACCAAAAGGTTCTGGAGCAGCGGCCCCTAGCGCTGGCGGCCTGAGATCCGGCCCCAAGAGCCCCGCTGCGGGCTGGCGAGTCTTCCGAAGCAGAGGGGAAGCCAAGTCCAAAGCCTCAGGGAGTCCGGGGTGCCACCTCCCCCGAGTTGCTGCCGGCAGGCGGATGGAACCAGGCCTCCATCATGATCTTAACCATCGGCGCCGCCACCGTGCCGCCGTAACCGCCGGAGTTCTCGCCAAAGGCCACGATCACCAGGTTGGGCTTGCCGGCCGGGGCGTAGCCGCCGAACCAGGCGTGGTCGGGACGGGGTGGATCCTCGCCAGTGCCGGTCTTGCCGGCCACCGCCGGCAGGGTGGGGTCGTTGAGGATCTTGGCCGTTCCCTCGGTGACCACCATCCGTAGGCCCTCCCGCAGCACCCTCAGGGTCTCGGGCCTCAGCCCCAGCCAGCGGCGGGGCATCGGACGCTCCACCAGGTGGGGCGTCACCAGCCAGCCGCCATTGGCCACGGCGGCGTAGAGCCGGGCCATCTGGATCGGGGTCACGGTCACGGCACCCTGGCCGATCGCGGAGGTGATCGTGTCCACCGAGTTCCAAGGTTCACCGATCACCTTCTTCTTCCAGGCGGGATCGCCCAGGAGGCCGGCACTCTCCTCATCCACGATCTCCACGCCGGTGTGGCTGCCGTAGCCCATGCGGCGGGCTGCCTTAAAGAGCTCATCGGGCCCAACCTTGAGACCCATCAAGTAATAAAAACTGTTGCTGCTCACCGCCAGGGCCTTCTCGAAACCGATGGAGCCATAGGCACCATGGTCGCTGTAGCACTGGCCGTCGTAACAAAAGCTACCCATGGTGGGCAGGGTGGAACCGGGGCTGAACCGGCCCGATTCCAGGCCAGCGATCGTGGACACGATCTTGAAGGTGCTGGCCGGCGGAAACCCCTGAAAGGCCCGGTTGAGCATGGGGGCTTCCGGACGGTTGAGGTCGTTCCACTGGGCCGTGGTGGGACCATCGGCGAAGACGTTGGGGTCGAAGGTGGGGCGGCTGGCGATGGCCAGAATCGCTCCGGTCTGGGGATCGAGGGCCACGATCGCCCCCTTCGACACGGTGTTGAGGGCCCGCTCGGCAGCACGCTGAAGATTGAGATCGATCGTGAGCCGCAGATCCCGGCCGGCCCGGGCCGGCTTGTCGCCGAGCACCCGCTGCACCCGGCCGGCGGCATTCACCTCAAGCTGCTGACCACCCCATTCACCCCGCAGGTGAGATTCATAGGTGCGCTCCAGGCCCGTCCGACCGATGCGGTCGCTGAGGCGGTAGCCCTTCTCCCTGAGCCTGCCGTACTCCTCCTCGGTGACATTGCTGGTGTAACCGATCACGTGGGCAGCCAGGCTGCCGTTGGGGTAACTGCGCAGCACATCGATCGAAACCTCCGCACCGGGCATCGAGGCCGCCTGTTCGCGGAATCGGAGCACCTGCAGGGGGGTGAGCGGGCCCGTCAGGGGCACGTGGAAGCCATCGTCATCGCCCTTGTGCAAGCGGCGCTGCTGCTCCAGTTGCTCAGCCGGGATCCCCAGCAACGTGGACAACCGATCCCGCAGGGAGGGCCAGAGCCGCTCCTGGGTAAGCCGGGGCTGGTAGTAGAGGCGATAGGTGAGGCGATTGGTGGCCAGCACCTGGCCAGTGTGATCCAGCAGCCGGCCGCGCACCGGATCCCGAGGAATCAGCCGGATCCGGTTCTCATCGGCCATCGCCCTGTGCTCCTGGCCATGGAGAAGCTGCAGCCAGCCCAGCCGCAGCACGATGGCCGAGCTGAGAACCAACACCAGGGCCATCAGCAGCCCAGGCTGCCGACCCACACCGGTCTGGCGGGCATGGCCGTAGTTCATCAGGGGCATCAGCCGAGTCGCCGCTCCAGCTCAGCCAGCCGGGCGGAGATTCTCGCCAGGGTGCTGTGGAGTTCCGTGGCGTCATCCGCCCCTGGCTCCGGTGGCTCCGGCATCGGGCCAGCGGCCCATGAGACCTCCTGATCAACCGCTGGAGCGGGAGGCTGCCCTTCCCGCACGTCCACCTTCACCACGGGATTGCCGAGGCCGGGCTGAAATCGGTCGAGGGTCTCCCGCACCTGGCTGGCCACCGGTTCACCCTCCTGGCGGAGGCGATTCAGAGAGGCGCTTGGATCACCCTCGAAGGCCGCCAGCACCTCCCTGGGGCCACCCTTGCGCGCCCTCTCGACCACGGCAAGCCCCACAGGCAGCACGTCCTGCATGAGGGTGAGGCGCAGGGTGTCGAGGGGGTCGGCAGCCATGGGGCCCGATACGGGTTCTCCAGTCTGCCGTGAAGATCCCCGGGGCGGTCAACGGATGGGTCGCTGAATCCCCGGATCCACCAGCACCGCCTGGCACGGCCGCTGGCTACCCACCCACCAGCCACCGGCAGCGGCCAGCACCAGCAGCAGGGAGAAGGGCAACAGGGCTCGGCGGGTGGCCGGCAAAGCGAACCACTCCATCCAGTCGCGCAGCACCCGGTCGCGGTCGAAACGGCGCCGCTCCCGGAGCCCCTGCTGTTCCCGCCGCCTCAGGGCCCGCTCTACCCAACGCTCGAAGGCCTTCTTCTTGGTGACGGCCATCTTGCGCTCCACCTCCAGCAGCTGGCCGGGGTTGAGCTCGGGGTTGAAAGTGCTGATCAGCTCCAGGGTCTTGAGGAACATCTCCACGGCCCCATCCTTGATCGGGCGCTCCTGGTCATCGAGCAGAGCCCAATCGAGCTCGGGGTAGAAACGCAACCGGTTGGCCTGGATCTGCTCCTCCGGCAGCTGGCCGGGTTCCCGCAGCCAGCGGTCCGTATTGGCGTCGAAGCGGCGCCAGTAGAGGAAGGGGTTGAGGTACACCGTCTTGCCACCCACCAGGATGCTGTCCTGCTGCAGACGACGCTGCAACTGGGGATCCGGATCGGTGCTGACGGTGGAAGGTACGACGGCTGTCACGGGGCCGAGCTCGGGTGACCGATGGTATCGGCGGCGGGCGGGCCGGGCCAGCCCGGTGGATCAGCCTCCCGATCCGTGAGCGGAGGCCGGCCCAGCAGCCCTACTCCCACTCGATCGTGCCGGGGGGCTTGCTGGTGATGTCGAGCACCACCCGGTTGACGCCCTTCACCTCGTTCACGATCCGATTCGAGATCTGCTCCAGCAGGTCGTAGGGGAGGCGCGACCAGTCGGCGGTCATGCCGTCCTCCGAGGAGACGCAACGCAGCACGATCGGGAAGGCATAGGTGCGCTTGTCGCCCATCACCCCCACGCTGCGCACCGGCAGCAGCACGGCGAAGGCCTGCCAGATCTCGTCGTAGAGGCCGGCGTCGCGCACCGCCTCGCGCACGATCAGGTCGGCGTCCCGCAGAATATTGAGCTTGTCGGCGGTCACCTCCCCCAGGATGCGAATCGCCAGGCCGGGGCCTGGGAAGGGGTGGCGCCCCACGATCTCCTGGGGCAGGCCGAGGCTGCGGCCCACCTTGCGCACCTCGTCCTTGAACAGTCGACGCAGGGGTTCCACCAACTTGAACTGCAGGTCCTTGGGGAGACCGCCCACGTTGTGATGGCTCTTGATCTTCACCGCCACCCGTTCGCCCGTCTTGGGATCGATATTGGTGCCGGCGCTCTCGATCACATCGGGATAGAGGGTGCCCTGGGCCAAGTAATCAAAGGGGCCAAGGCGCTTGCTCTCCTCCTCGAACACGCGAATGAATTCGGCGCCGATCAGCTTTCGCTTCTCCTCGGGATCGGTGACGCCGGCCAGCTTATTGATGAAGCGCTCGCGGGCGTTGATGTACTCCACGTTGATATGGAAGCGCTTGTCAAAGAATTCCACCAGAAACTCGGGCTCCCCTTTGCGCATGAAGCCCTGGTCGATGAACATGCAGGTGAGCTGATCGCCGATCGCCCGGTGCAGCAAAAAAGCCAGGGTGGAGGAATCCACGCCACCGGAGAGGGCCAACAACACCCGCTTCTCGCCCACCTGGGCCCGAACGTCGGCGATCGCTTCGTTGATGAAGGCGGCGGTGGTCCAATCGGGGTTGCAACCGCAAACGTGATAAACGAAATTGCGGATCAGGGCCATGCCGCAGCTGGAATGCACCACCTCGGGATGGAACTGCACGCCATACAAGCGCCGGCCGAGGTGGGCCACCGCCGCTTCCGGGGTGTTGTCGGTGTGGGCGAGGCGCACGAATCCCTCCGGCAGCCGTTCCACCGAATCGCCATGGCTCATCCACATCGTGGAGCCGTCGTCCACGTTGGTGAGCAGGTCGGTGGGGTCATCCACGTGCAGCGGCGCCTTGCCGTACTCGGCACGGCCAGCGGCCACCACCGCGCCGCCCAGCTGCTGGACCATCAGCTGCATGCCGTAGCAGACCCCCAGCACCGGAATGCCCAGGTCCCACAGGGCCGGGTCGCAGCGGGGAGCGCCGTCTTCGTAGACCGAGCTGGGGCCGCCGCTGAGGATGATCCCCTTAGGGGCGAGGGCTCGCAGCTCCTCGGCCGTGATCGTGTAAGGCAGCACGAGGGAGAACACCTCCGTTTCGCGCACCCGGCGAGCGATCAGCTCGGAATACTGGGAACCGAAATCGAGGATCACCAGCCCGGGGGCCCGGGTTGATCCGCTGGTGAGGTCCCGGCCCGCGGCCTGCGGGGAAGCACCGCTCACGTGGACCATTGCAATTCAGAACCGTTGACTAACCCTAAAGGCCCCCCTGCAGAGGGCCCCGTCGCCGGCGGCACCGGCCGGGGGCGCCGCAGCTAGCGCTGGGATCGCAGGCCCTCGCAGACTCTCATTCCGGAGGCGGCGGGGAGGCTGCGCCAGGCTCGGTCAACGCCTCCAGCAGGGGTCCGCCGATCGGACCGGCGGCGCGAATGCGGCGGCTGCGGTCGAACAGCACCGCCCCCACCGCCAGGCAGCCTCCCCCGTGGCGGGCCAGGTAGGCGCCGCTGCGGGTCTCCACCGCGGCCGCGAGCCGGTCCCGCAGCCGCTGGGCCAGGGCCGGATCAGCGGCCTCCAGCTCCGCCAGGGCGGCCTCCACCGTGGCCGCGCCATGGAGCGCCTGGAGGGGCAGGCCGGCCAGGCCCTCCAGGGCCGCAAAGGCGGTGAGCACCTCGGCGCGGCCATCGGCCAAATGGTGGTGGGTGTGGAAGATGCCCGCCGCCAGCTTGATCAACTTCCCCTGATATCCGAAAAGCAGCAGGCGGCGCACACCCGCCTCGGCCGCCGCCACCAGCACCGGGCCGATCCAGTTGCCGGCCTTCAGCAGGAGCTTCGGGGGGAGCCCGAGCCGGGGCGCCAGATCGAGGCCGTTCTCGCCGATCACGAGCACGAGATCGCCCTTGAAATCGGGCGCGCTAGCGTGCTGGGGCAGGGCCGCTAGGGTGGCCTTCAACTGATCCGGCGAGGCGCCGGCCTGCACGGCAGCGCGGGTGCCGATCAGGGCCAGGCCCTCCACCACCCCGAAGGCGGCATTGCTGGTGCGCTCGGCCAGGACCCGCCCGGTCGGCAACACCACCCGCAGCTGCAAGCCCTGGCCGGGGGTCAGCAGCGGCCGGAGGTTGACCTCCAGCAGGCGGCGGGCGTACTCCGACAGGCAGGCTTCCCCACTGGCGGCGTGGATGCCGACGCCCTCACCGGCCTCGATCAGCAGCCAGGGCTCCTGGCCGGGTTCGAGTGCCGCTGGGGCTGGAACTGCCGAAGCTGCAACGAAGGAAGACTGCGGCGACGACGATTGCGGCGATGCGCCGGCCGGGAATTCGACCACCGAACCAGTGCGGATTTCGGTTGTGGATCCAGCCGTCGATTCCACCGCAGGTCCGCCCGGGGCCAGCTCCCGCCAGCGGGCCAGCACCCACACCACCAGCCCGCGGGTGAGATCGAGGCCCTCGCCCGGTTCACAGCGGGCCTGGCCCAGGGCCCAGCCATCCCCCAGGGCCGCCGCTGCCTCCACGGGAACGGGCACCGCCCCTGGCGGCTCCAGGAGGTCCAGCATCACCGCCGGGCCCAGGGTCTCGCCTCGCAGCACCCCCACGGCCGCCCGGGCAGCGGCCGCCACCCAGACCGGCAGGGTGTAGCCCCGGGGCGCAGGGGTGGCGTCAGCCATGCAACCAGCCGACCAGCGGACTGTTGACCATCGGAGCGTTGATGCGACGCGAGGGGCAGGCCTGGAGGCCGGCAGAAGGGCGCCACCGCCATCCAGGCACTCTCCGGGTTTCCAGCCGCCGGGAGCAGCGACCGGACCCGGGATCCAGGGTCAAGGGATCCATGCGAAGGGGAACGTCGTTTTTTATGGTGGTCGATTGCGTGCCTAGCCGGCGCCGCATCCCTCCCCGCCACGCCCCTTCGGCGCCACCCCCTACGCGTCCGCGACGCCCCGCCTTCCATGCAGGACAAACTCACCCTGATGATCCCCGGCCCCACCCCGGTGCCGGAAACCGTGCTGCAGGCGCTGGGTCGCCATCCGATCGGCCACCGCAGCGCCGATTTCCAGAAGATCGTGAAGCGCACCACCGAGCAGCTGCAGTGGTTGCATCAAACCAAGCACGAGGTGCTGGTGATCACCGGCAGCGGCACCGCCGCCATGGAGGCGGGGATTGTGAACACCCTCAGCCGGGGCGATCGGGTGATCTGCGGCGACAACGGCAAGTTCGGCGAACGCTGGGTGAAGGTGGCCAAGGCCTACGGGCTGGATGTGCAGGTGATCAAGGCCGAGTGGGGCCAGCCCCTCGGGCCTGAGGCCTTCCGGGAGGCACTTGAAGCCGACACTGCCAAGGCAATCAAGGCCGTGATCCTCACCCACTCGGAAACCTCCACCGGGGTGATCAACGACCTGCAGACCATCGCCGCCCATGTGCGGGCCCACGGCACCGCCCTCACCATCGCCGATTGTGTGACCAGCCTCGGCGCCACCGATGTGCCGATGGACGACTGGGGCGTGGATGTGATCGGCTCCGGTTCCCAGAAGGGCTACATGATGCCGCCGGGCCTCAGCTTCGTGGCCATGGGCCCCCGGGCCTGGCAGGCCTACGAGCGCTCCGACCTGCCGAAGTTCTATCTGGACCTCGGCAAGTACCGCAAAGCCGCCGCCGACAACAGCAACCCCTTCACCCCCGCGATCAACCTCTACTTCGCCCTTGAGGCGGCCCTGGAGATGATGGAGAAGGAAGGTCTCAAGGCGATCTTCGCCCGCCATGCCCGCCACCAGCGGGCCACCAGCGCCGCCATGAAGGCGATCGGCCTGCCCCTCTATGCCGCCGAAGGCCACGGCAGCCCCGCGATCACGGCCGTAGCCCCGGAAGGCATCGACGCCGAATCGCTGCGCAAGGAGGTGAAGAACCGCTTCGACATCCTGCTGGCCGGCGGCCAGGACCACCTCAAGGGCCATGTGTTCCGCATCGGCCACTTGGGCTTCGTGGCCGACCGCGACATCCTCACGGCCGTGGCGGCGATCGAGGCCACCCTGCAGGACCTGGGCCTGGGCAAGGTGGCCACCGGTGCCGGCGTGGCAGCGGCAGCGGCCGAGCTGGCGAAGGGCTGATCCGGGAGCCGGGGCCGGGGATCCACACCCCGGCCGATCGGAGCAGGGAGAGCTTGCTAGGGTTCGCCAGTGCCTTTTGGCACTGGATCCGGCCAGGTTCCATTTCATCGGTCCCGAGCGTAAAGATGGCTGAGCGAGCACTAGTTGCCGCCAACACCGGGCTCGCTTCCATGAAAGCCCCGGCATGATTCAACGGCGCGGGTGTAATTCAGTGGTAGAATGTCAGCTTCCCAAGCTGAACGTCGCCGGTTCGAATCCGGTCACCCGCTTTATTTAATTGCCAAGATCCAAGCAGGTTCAGCAATATGTGGACTTCGCCATTGCTGAGTTTCCCCTCCACATCTGGCAAGGCTGGCAACATTGCAGCCGCGAGCCATCAACGAACCCCGAACGCTCCTTCGGTTACGCATGCCTAGAAGTGAAGTCCGGACGGGCAGTACAGCCGCCCGGACCTTTCTTTGCGGGTCATCGCCACAGAAGGTGACGGGCCCTGCACTGGAGATGGCTCGACGGTGTCCAAGCAGAGGGGGTACCCACTGGGTACCAACTAGGTAGCAATCCTCAAAACCACCCGGCCGGTCGGGATCGCTACCACAGGTGGGGCAGGGTCAGGTCAATGCTGGTTTTTATCGGTCGATCTGCGGCCTCAGCTCTTTACGAAGCCCTTACCCAACCCCATGGTCAGCACCCTCCCCTTCAACCCTGCCACCTCCAGCAGCGCCTCCCCGACTGGGGAAGCCCAAGCCGCCAGCAACCTGAGCATGGATTCCGCCACCGCCTTCGCCGCCATCGCCCTGGCGGCCGTGTCCTGGGATGGGGTGCTCACCATGGCCGGCTCCCGGGCCCTTCGCCACTCCCTCGACTACCGCAAGCCCTACCAGCACTACGGCCAGAAGGCCATGGTGACCCTGATGGATTCGCTGCTGGCCGAACTGCGCCGGGTCGGTCCCCAGCATCTGATGGTGGAGGCCGCCGAGCAGCTCAATCCCCGCCAACGGGCCACGGCCTACGCGGTGGCCGCTGAGATCATGCGCTCCGATGGCCCCCTGCAGGACGATGAGCGCAACATCCTCACCAGCCTCGCCACCACCCTGGATCTTCACGAGGCCGACACCGCCCCCGTGCTCGCCGCCATGGATCTGCTTCACGCCGATGTGCTCGACGGCTGATCACAACCCGGCGACCCAACGTGCCAGAAGGTGCCAGAAGCGCCGCAGCGTGATCTGGCACGGCGTTCAGCAGATTTCGCGCAAAAGCAGTTCCTCCACCGCTTCGGTGATGCCGCAGTCGTTGTAAAGCGAGGCCGGCGGGAACAGGAGTTCCCGCAACCACTCCACCAGCAGGCGCCGATCCTGGATCGCGGTGGAGAGGGCCGACAAATCAAGGCCAATCGTGCCTTCAATTTGAATCTCATGCTGGAGATTCTCCAGCTCCATGCAGATCACGCGATAGAGGCAGTAATCCCTGGTGCTGAGATCACGAAGGCTGTAGCGGCGAGCGCCTGGCATGGTGCCCCGCGGCGCAGGGTGATGCACCAACTGTATGGAGGCTGCCGGCGGGCAGACCCATCAGCAGCGAGAGTGCCGCAGGCCCGGAAAGCTTCGCGGCGGTTCGTGCCCCGGGCAAGGCTGTGTGCGGCGCGGCACCCCCCCCACAGCGGCGGCAGCCAGCAAGACCCTGGCTGCGTTGCTGCCGCCGATCCTCGGCAGCACCAGCCCGGCGAGGTCGTTGCCTCCATAATCATGCGGGAGTCCCGTGATGATGCTTCGGCTGTTGCTTTCACTCACGCTCGGCCTCGAGGCAATTCTCTTGGTGCGCACCTTGGTGCTCATCGCCCTGGTCCCCCCCCTGGTGGGGATAATGCACGGGGCCAGGACCTCCGGCGGTGCAGCGCCGGCGATGCAGACCCGCCAACCCAGCGGCCACGACATCGCCCTGTCGCTGGGGTCGAGTTGGATCTTTGCCCTTGGCGGTGCCGTGATGATCCAGGCCGATGGGCTGGGACTCACCCGGCTGATCCATGAACCGGGCTCCCCCTGGTGGCTGGCGCCGCTGGAGTTCGTGGGGGTGTTGCTGCTGCAGGACACCCTCTTCTACGGCCTGCATCGACTGATGCACCATCGCCTCTGTTATCGCTGGCTGCACCAGGGCCATCACCACAGCCGCCACCCCACCGGCTGGACCGCCTTCGCCTTCGATGCGGGCGAAGGCCTCTTGCAGGCTGGCTTTCTGGTGGGCGTGGTGTTCCTGATCCCCCTGCAGAGCGCCACCTTGCTGGCCCTGCTGCTCACGATGAGCGCCTGGGCGGTGGTGAACCATCTCGATCCGGCCCAGGAGAGCGGCGCGCCCCTGAGCGAGCGGCTGGGTGGATGGCTGATCGGCCCCACCCACCATGGCCTGCATCACCGGCGACCAGGCGGCAACTTCGGGCTCTATTTCACCTTCTGGGACCGGATCTGCGGCACGGTGGAGCCCTCAACCTAAACCAGCAGCAGGGCCCGGGCCGAAGCCGCTTCCCGCGCCACCGACCGAATCTCGGCCACCACCGGCAGCAGCCCTCCATGGGCGGTGCGCAGCTCCAGGGTGCGCACAACGCCCCCCGCCGCGCCGAGCACCAGCACCTCCCTCAGGGCGGCGCAGAGACCGGCGGAGCCATCCGCTTCCAGCTCCGTGCAGGCCAGCCCCACGATCCCCCCCGGATCCCGCTCCACCAGGTCACAGAAGCGCCGATTGGCCAGCTCCAGGCGGCCTTGATCGTCGAACAGGGCCACCCCCCAGCGGCCGGTGTTGAACACCGCTTCGAACACGGCCTCCAGGTCACGGCTCCGCTCCTCCAGGTCCCGCTGGGAGGTGAGATCGGTGAGGGTTCCCACCACGAAACTCTCATCACCCTCCTCCAACAGCCGGGCCGATTCACGCAACCAGCGGTACGCCCCATCCCGGCAGGCGAGGCGATAGTCCACCGACCAGGAACCGCAGTCGAGGTCGCGACAGGCGGCCAGGCGGGGGCGGTCGTCCGGATGCACCAAGGCATCGAGATGGTGAGGTTGATGGGTGAGCTCCTCCGGGCTCCAGCCGGTGAGGGTCTGAACCCGCTGACTCACATAAAGCAGGCGCTCCATGGCCCGATCCCGCTTCCACACCACCTCCTCGAGGGCATCGGTGAGGCTGGCGAACTCGGCCAAAGAAGCCTCGGCCACCCGACGCAGGGCCACCAGTTCGGACACCTCCGTGAGGGTCACGATCACCCCGCAGCGGCGACCATCCGGCTCCTGGAAGGGCAGAACCTGCACCAGATAAGCCATCTCGCCGCTGGCAGCCTCGAAGGCGCGACGGGACGCTTCTCCGGCCAGCACGGCCCGTAGGGCCCCGGCGAGATCCGGCAGGGGCACGGTGGTCGGCACCCCCAGCAGGGGCTGGCCGATATCGGCCTCCACCAGCCCGAACACCCGCACGGCCAGGGGGGAGAAGCGACGGATCAGGAGCTCCCCGTCGAGGATCACCATGCCCTGGCTGAGGGATGTCTGGATGTTCTCCAGCTCGTTGTTCAGCCGTTCGAGCTGTTCGCCGCGACTGCGCAGCTGCTGGTTGAGGCTGGCCAGTTCATCGTTGGTGGCCTGGAGTTCCTCGTTCGAGGCCTCGAGCTCCTCGTTGGAGGATTGCAGTTCCTCCGAGGAAGCCTGCAGCTCCTCGGAGGAGGCCTCCAGTTCCTCATTGGCCTGCTCCAGTTCGACCAGAGAGCGGCGCAGATCGTCCTGACTGGTGAGCAGTTCCCGCTCCAGGCGCTCGATCGTGGCATCGAAGCTCCCATCCCGCTCCCCCACCACCCGGGGAAGCGCCTCCCCCGCCGCTCCGGGCTCGGACACTTCGGGGTCCTGGGGCACAAAGGAGAGCAGCAACAAGGCGCGATCCCCCAGCACCATGGGCCGGGCCTCCAGATGCAGCCCCCAGCCGCCATCCGCCAGGGTCAGGGGGCGACTGATCACCGTCTGGCCATCAGCACGCACCATCAGGAACAGGGCCCGAGCCTCAGCCTGCAGTTCGGGGCGCAGCAGGGCTGTGGCCGCCGCCGTGATTCGTCCTTCCGGAATGCGGCAGTAGGGGCTGACATCCCCGATCACCTGGAGCAGCTCGTGATGCTCATCGAGAACCAGGGAAGGGCGCGCCAGGGTTCGCACCAGGGCCTCAAGCAGGGCCAGATGCTGCTCCGGCACCGCCTCCCGCAGCAGGGAGGAGCGCACCAGCTGACGCCCAGGGGGCGGAAACCGGAGGGCCAGAGGGCCGGAACCAGGCGAGCGGGCCGGCCGCACCTCGCCCGGGATGCGCCCATAGAGATGCTGGGCCACATCCACCGGCGCGAAGCCAGGGGTGTTCGACCCGAGGCTCTCGGAGCTTCCCAGCAGCAACAGCCCTCCGGGTTGGAGGGCGAAGCGGAACAGATCCAACACCTGGTCGTGCAGGGCCGGCTTGAAGTAGATGAGGGTGTTGCGGCAGGAAATCAGATCCAGGCCGGGGAAGGGGGGGTCTTCGCCCACGTTGTGCCGGGCGAACACCACACAGCTGCGCAGCCCCTTGGACACCGTGATCCCATCGGTCCCCACGGTCACGAAACGGTCGCGCAGCTCCGGCGGAATCGCCGTGGCGGCGGAGAGGGGGTACTCACCCCGGCGGGCGATCGCCAGACTCGCCTCATCGAGGTCGGTGGCGAAGATGCGCAGCCGGCTGGCCAGATCGGCGGGATGGCCCAGCACCTGACTCACCAGCATCGCGATGGTGTAGGCCTCTTCGCCGGTGGCACAGCCGGGCACCCACACCCGCAGCGATGACCGATCCCCGCGATGTTGAAGGTCATCACTCAGCCGCGTCGCCAAACGATCGAAGGCGGCCGGATCGCGAAAGAAGGAGGTCACCGTGACCAGCAGATTGCGCACCAGGGCCGCCGGTTCCTGGGGATCCTGGAACAGCAATTCGCGATAGGCCTCCAGATCCACCACCTGGCGGATCGCCATGCGCCGCCGCAACTGACGCTGCACGGTCGAATCCTTGTACTGACTGAAGTCGATGCCACAGAGCTGCCGCAGCCCCTGGAGAATCGGCGTCAGGGGGAGGGCCTCCTCTTGCACGGCGCTGGCCATCCACTCGCCCCCATCCGCCACCCGGCTGGCGAGCAACTTGCCGATCGCGGCCGGATCGAGCACCAGGTCAGCTCCGCCGAGGTGGATGGCCGAGCGGGGCATGCCATCGAAGCGGGCCGTTTCCGGAGCCTGCACCAGGGTGAGGCCACCGCAGGCCCGCACCGAGAGCAGACCCCGGGCACCATCGGAGCCGGTGCCGGAGAGCACCACCGCCACGCCGTTTTCGCCCCAGTGCTCGGCAATCGACTCGAACAGCAAGTCGATGCAGGGGCTGGGGGCGAAGCGGGGCTCGGGATCCAAAAGCCGCAGCCGTTCGCCTTCCACCCGAAGGTCCCGGTTGGGAGGCCCCACCACGATCACGCCTGGGGCCAGGAGATCGCCCTCGGCTGCCGCCACCACCGGCAGGGTGGTGGCATGGGCCAGAAGATCCACGATCAGGCTGGGATGGTCGGGGGAGAGGTGCTGGGCCACCACGTAGCTCACCGCACCGGTGGGCGTCAGCTGGCCCACCAGCTGCTGCAACGCCTCCAGACCTCCGGCAGAGGCGCCGATGCCCACCACATGCCGGAGCCCCGCCGCACCGGACGACTGGGAATCTCCCGGCCCGGAGGGATCGGGATCGGAGCGAGGGGCCGGAGCCGTTTCAGGCGGTTGCTTCACCGTGCCGTACCGCCAGGGATGTTTCGAAAAAGATTACCTGAAACTTTTCGCATCCCGGCAAAATTGTGGCTCGCCAATTCAACTGGCATCGGCTGCTTTGCGAAGGAGCCCACGAACCAGCCCATCGCAATCAATCTCGACAAAAAAGTTTAAACATTGAGGGCAACGTTTAGCCTAAACCACCTCTCCCCGTCCATGTCAACTCCCGATCGCGCAGCAGGATCAGGATGGCGCACATAAAGGCACATCCTCTGAGGAAAGCAGCAAAACCGCGCCGCGAAAACAGTAACCTGATTGCATTAGCTGCCAGCGACAACGATGCTTTCCACCGATCTGCAAGTCTCTTTCCGCAAACCAGTGCGGATCACCATCACCGTGCCCCACAGCACCCATTTAGCCCTAGCGGATCGCAGCGATGAAGAGGGCCGCTCCCTGTCCAACCTGGCCGCCTACATCCTG
>Ga0209299_1000709_pt1 | contig 18816 bp, 14 predicted proteins | sample S_140806_MF_Meta_FD_187326 | JGI IMG/M metagenome (GOLD analysis project Ga0209299, IMG submission 187326) | Freshwater microbial communities from Lake Simoncouche, Canada to study carbon cycling - S_140806_MF_MetaG (SPAdes) (version 2) | ecosystem: Environmental > Aquatic > Freshwater > Lake ...
GCTGGGATGCCAGCAAACTGGAGGCCAAGCGCCGGCTGGCCGCCCTGATTGCTGAGCGCACCGATCAGTTGGTGGATCCAACCAGCCTCTTCGACGTGCAGGTGAAACGCATCCACGAGTACAAGCGCCAACACCTCAATGCCCTGCGGCTCGTCGTCCAGTACCTGCGGATCAAGCAGGGCGACACCACCGGAATGGTGCCACGCACCGTTGTCTTCGGCGGAAAGGCCGCCCCCGGCTATGCCATGGCCAAGCTGATCATCCGCTTCATCAATGGGATCGGGGAAGTCATCAACAATGACCAGGATTGCAAAGGTCTACTCAAGGTGGTCTTCTTGCCGGATTATAATGTCAAGCTTGGCGAGAAAGTGTACCCAGCCGCCGATCTCTCCGAACAGATCTCCACGGCCGGCCTGGAAGCTTCCGGCACCGGTAACATGAAGTTCACCATGAATGGGGCACTCACCATTGGCACCTTGGATGGGGCGAATGTCGAGATCCGTCAGCAGGTTGGGGCCGACAACTTCTTCCTCTTCGGCCAAACAGTCGAGGAGATCCGACAGCTCCGCGGCCACTATCGTCCCGAGGAGTGGCTGGAGCGCCTTCCAGCCCTGCAGGAGGCCTTCGCCCTGATCGAACGGGGTCACTTCAGTTGCGGGGAAAGGGATCTGTTCCGGCCCCTGCTGGACCAACTGCGTGGCCAGGATCCATTCTTTGTGCTTGCCGATTTCGATGAGTACGATCAGGCCCAGAGCCGGGTCGACGACGTGTGGCTCGATCGCCGGCGCTGGACGACGATGTCCCTCCTCAATACCGCGCGCAGCGGCTTTTTCTCCTCCGACCGCTCCATCCGGGACTACGCCAGCTCAATCTGGAAGGTTGATCCCCTGAAATTCTCGATCACCTCCTAAACGTGTGACCACCATGCAGAACAGCGATGTCCCCACCGGTGAGGTGTTTCTGATTCGCCACGGCGAAACGGAATGGAGCCTCTCGGGTCAACACACCGGCAGCACCGACATCCCCCTCACCGACCATGGAGAAGCGGCGGCCCGCCTGCTCGCCCCGGTGCTGGCGGACCGCAACTTTTCCCTGGTGTTGTGCAGCCCCCTGCAGCGGGCCCGCCGCACCTGTGAACTGGCTGGGCTGGGCGAGCAGGCCAGCATCGATCCTGATCTGGCTGAATGGAACTACGGCAGCTACGAAGGCCTCAAGCCCTCGGCGATTCGCGAACAGCACCCTGGTTGGTTGGTGTTTCGCGACGGCTGTCCAGAGGGGGAAAGCCCCGCCGAGGTGGGGGAACGGGTCGACCGCGTGATCCATCGGGTGCGGGAGAACGGCGGCAGGGTGGCCCTGTTCGCCCATGGACACGTGTTCCGGGTGTTCGTAGCCCGCTGGATCGAGCTGTCTCCCAGCCACGGCGCCCATTTCCTGCTCGACACCTCGACCCTCACCATCCTTTCCTATTACAGGGGCATTCCGGCCGTGAAGTGCTGGAACGCACCCCTGGTGGCGTAAGCCTGATTCCCCAGGGCCAGCCGGCCTACTGGCGGTCCCAGTCCAGATCCAGCTTCACCGAGCCGCTGCCTGGTAACAGGAAGGTGCGACAAATCAAATTCTCGTAAACAGGTTCCTGACCCGAAGAGCGCAGCACCACGAACTTGAAGCGAATTGGCTTTCCCGCCGATTCATCAAAGCCCACTTCGGCGAACCAGGCGTCCCCGTTGATGAATTCCAGATGGGGGCACTGATCCACATCCCAGGCCCCCAGTTCAGGGGCATCACCGCAAACGGCCATCACCTCACCGGGATGGGTGACATAGTCATTAATCTGAAACTTGACCACCGTGGTGGCCTTCAGGGGTTCTCCCTGCACCGCGAGGACTACGGCACCCTTGGCTGGAATGGAGAGTTCTTGGATTGACCCTTCAGCGACCAAGAAGCTGTTACCCGAAAGCAGGCAGGTGTGGGGCCCTTCGGGAAGGCCGGTATGGTCAATGGTGCAGCTGGCGGAATCACCTTTATTGACGGCTACGAACACCCGATTATCCCGATACCGGCGAGTGTAGGCATAAATCGTTTCCGAGATGTACTTCTGCCCATGCCGTCCGTAGGCAAGAGCGCGATTGGTCTTGCGAAGCAGGGCCAGACGACGGATGATCTCCGAAAGTCTTGATCCCGTCTCCCACGACTCCATCATCGGCCGGTTGTAGGGATCATTGCCGCCGTTGGTGTCGTTCACCAGATACTGCTCGGTTCCATAAAACAGGCAGGGAATGCCGCGCAGCGTGAGCAGCAGCACCGTGGCCAGCTCCAGATCCGCGTGGCTGGAGCAGATCGAGAGAAAGCGAGGCATGTCGTGGTTCTCGATGAAGGTCACCAGCGCGGTGGAGCGCCGATACACCGGATCCATCGCCAACACCCGCTCAATGAGGTGGAAGCCCCCTGGCTCCTGGCCGCTGAAGGCGGAGCGGATCGCCCCGGCAAGAGCGAAGTCCAGCACCGAAACTCCAGTATCATTGGCATAGTGCAGATAACGCCCATCCCAGGGCGAGCCGAAGCCATACTCCCCGAAGAGGAACGTATCGGGCTTGCTGACCTGAATGTCCGCCACAAACTCCTGCCAGAACCACACCGGCATGTGCTTGAGGGTGTCGATGCGCAAGGCATCGAAGCCAAGATCAAGCCAGGCTTTAATGGCGCTTTTGATATAATTTCTGAAATCAATATTTTGCTCGTTAAAGGTGGCAAGTCCGAGCATTTCATGATGAATCAACTGAAATTCATCATCCCAATCGGTTATCTCAGGATAGTGATGATAAAAATCATTGCTGTCATGGTGAAAGTCGGCGAGCGGCAGACCATCATCCGTAACAACCCCCTTGCTGCCATGTAGCTGAGGAGAGCTATGGTTGCAGACAATATCCAGAACGATCTTGATATCCCGTTCATGCAGGGCCTCAATCATTCGGCGCAGGGTGAGGCAAGTCTTCAGTGAGGTCGATTCACCCTCGCTGACGAAATGGGGATTGACGCGCTTGAAGTCCTTGGTCCAGTAGCCGTGCATGGGACCATGGCCATTCTCAATGTCATCGACCTGCTCAAACAGAGGAGAGAGCCAGACGGCTGTGATGCCAAGCTGCTTGAGGTAGTCGGCCTTCTCGATGATGCCTTCTAGATCGCCACCCCAATAATGCCCCCAATGGGTGAGACTCGGATCGTGAAGTCCCTGCTTGCTAATCCCGTCATTGGCTCTGTTGCCATTAAAAAAGCGATCGATCACGATGAAGTAGATAGTCTCCTTCCGGAATTCCGCCTCCTTCTCGAACAGCTGGTTGGCTAATGCTTGCATGGATGCACCCGAAATAAAGCTATCCATGATTCTGATGGCTTCGTTCACCGGCAAAGCCACCTTGCTCCACCAGGGAGAACGGGTGGTTAAGAAAGGAGCTGCCAAGCTTGACACATCAAATCAATATCCATCCCAACGGTTGTCTTCAGCCATGGGTCCCACTGCGATCGTTTCCAAAGCTCTCGACAAGCCCCCTTACTCCTTTGGCGTCATCAGCACCTTGGCTGATGCGATCCATGCCGTGGATGTGGCGCTGGTTGGCGCCTCAGACAGTGCCCACTGGCCCGCTGCGGCATCGGGCTCCCCCCGAAGCCCTTGGCTCAAGCACCGCAGGCCGCGTAGGACTGGTTGATGGGCTGCTGAGGCTCCCTCAACACGCTTGGCTGTGCATGTGGGATCCCTGACTTGCGCCCCCAGGGCAGCTAACTTAGCGCCTTCTTAACGGCCGCAGGCCACCATTGAGTGAAACACCCACGTAAATGAAGGCCATGATCGTTTCCTCTACGGCCCCTTACGAGGCTCAGTTCTCCAGCCCTGATCACGAGCAGGAGTTGCAGCGGATCGATGCATGGTGGCGCGCCGCCAATTACCTGGCTGTGGGGATGATCTACCTGCGCGATAACCCCCTGCTGGCCGAACCCCTGCGCTTTGAGCACATCAAGCCGCGGCTGCTGGGCCATTGGGGGTCCTCACCGGGCCAAGCCTTCATCTGGGCCCACGCCAACCGGGTGATTCGCCGCCACGACCTCGACATGATCTATCTGTCGGGCCCCGGCCATGGCGCCCCTGGGGTGCTGGGCCCCACCTACCTCGACGGCAGTTACAGCGAGGTTTACCCCGACAAGGGCCAGGACACGGTGGGGATGCGTCGCTTTTTCAAGCAGTTTTCCTTTCCCGGGCACATCGGCAGCCACTGCACCCCGGAAACCCCCGGCTCGATCCACGAGGGGGGCGAACTGGGTTACGTGCTCTCCCACGCCTGTGGTGCCGTCTTCGATAATCCCGACCTGATCGCCCTGGCCTGCGTGGGTGATGGCGAGGCCGAAACCGGCCCCCTGGCCACCTCCTGGCACATCAACAAGTTCCTCAACCCGATCACGGACGGCGCCGTGCTGCCGGTGCTCCACCTCAACGGCTACAAGATCGCCAACCCCACCCTGCTGGCCCGAATCCCGCATGACGAGCTGGCCAGCCTGATGCGCGGCTACGGCTGGAAGCCGATCTTCGTGGAAGGCAGCGAACCGAAGGCCATGCACGAAGCCATGGCTGCCGCCATGGATCAGGCGATCGGGCGCATTCTTGAGATCCGCGCCGAGGGACGCACCAGCGGTGAAGCGGTGCGGCCGGCCTGGCCGATGATCGTGCTGCGCTCCCCCAAGGGCTGGACCGGCCCGACGGAGTTGCATGGCAAGAAACTGGAGGGCTTCTGGAGGGCCCACCAGGTGCCCCTGGCTGCGCCGAACACCGATCCTGAGCAACTCGCTCTGCTGGAGGACTGGCTGAAGAGCTACCGCCCCTGGGAGCTCTTTGATGCCAACGGCACCCTGATTCCCGAACTGCGGGCCCTCTCCCCGGTCGGCGCGCGTCGCATGGGTTCCAACCCCCATGCCAACGGCGGCCTGCTGCGCCGCAAGCTTCAGTTCCCCCCCTTGGCTGACTATGCGGTGGCGGTGGATGTTCCTGGCACCACTGAGGAGGAGAACACCTACCCCCTCGGGGAGCTGCTGCGCGACATCATTCGCAGCAATCCCGACTCGATGCGGGTGTTCGGCCCGGATGAAACTGCCTCCAACCGCCTGCAGGCGATCTACGAAGTGAGCAAGAAGGTGTGGATGGAGGATTTCTTGCCGGAGGATCTCAACGGCAGTGAACTGGCCCGCAGCGGCCGGGTGGTGGAGATGCTCAGTGAGCACACCCTGGTGGGGATGATGGAGGGTTATCTGCTCACCGGTCGCTATGGCTTCTTCCACACCTACGAGGCCTTCGCCCATGTGATCGCCTCGATGTTCAACCAGCACGCCAAATGGCTGGAGAGCTGCCTGCACCACGCCCCCTGGCGCGCGCCGATCGGTGCCTGGAACTGCCTGATCTCCTCCACGGTGTGGCGGCAGGATCACAACGGCTTTACCCACCAGGATCCGGGCTTCATCGACCTGGCCGGCAACAAGAGCGGCGACGTGGTGCGGGTTTATTTGCCTGCCGACGCCAACTGCCTACTGGCGGTCGCCCAGGAGGCTCTGCAGGAAACCAACGTGTGCAACATCATCGTTTCCGATAAACAGAAGCACCTGCAGTACTACTCGCTCGAGCAGGCCACGCGCCACGTGGCTAAAGGGATCAGCATCATCCGCTGGGCCAGCAACGACGACCAAGGCATCGAACCGGATGAGCCTGAGGTGGTAATGGCCTGCGCCGGCGACATTCCCACCAAGGAGACCCTGGCGGCTGTCGAGATCCTGCACCGCGAGATTCCCACCCTGCGGATCAGGGTGATCAACGTGGTCAAGCTGTTCGCCCTCACCGAACCGAAGGAGCATCCCCATGGTCTGAGCGACCGGGATTTCGACACCCTCTTTACCACCGACCGGCCGGTGATCTTCAACTTCCACGGCTACCCCTGGTTGATTCACCGCCTCATCTACCGCCGCACCAACCACTCCAACTTCCATGTGCGCGGTTACAAGGAAAAGGGCAACATCAACACGCCGCTGGAGCTGGCGATGAACAACCAGATCGACCGCTTCAACCTCGTGATCGATGTGATCGACCGCGTGGAGCGCCTCGGCTCCCGCGCCGCCCATGTGAAGGAGCAAATGCAGGAGGAGATCCTCTCCCACCGGGAGTATGCCCATACCCACGGCATGGACGCGCCGGAAATCACCGACTGGCGCTGGTCGCTGCCGATTGCTGATCGGGGATGACGGACCTGGCCAACACGGCAGCACCTGGTGGTGGGCTGGTCCTGGTGCTCAATGCCGGCAGTTCCAGTCTCAAGGTCTCCCTGCTCGATGAGAGTGGCAGTCGGCTCTGGCAGGGGCAACGGGATTGCCCCATGGCTGAGGGAGCCTCCCCGGAGGCGGTGCTCGAGGAGTGGCTTCCTGCGGTTCTGGCTCCCTGGGACGACGCCATCGTTCTGGCCGGGCACCGGGTGGTCCATGGCGGCGAACGCTTCACCGCCCCGGTCCAGCTGGATCCAACTGTCCTGACGGCCTTAGCGGAGCTGGTGCCCCTGGCCCCCCTGCACAATGGTCCGGCCCTGCGGGTGATGCGCTGGCTGGCAGCCCATCAGCCAGAGCTGGAGCAATGGGCCTGCTTCGATACTGCCTTCCACGCCACCCTGACGGCCGAGGCTTCCACCTACGCCATCCCTGCTGACTGGCGCCGCCTGGGCCTGCGGCGCTTTGGGTTCCATGGCCTGAGCCACCAGCACGTCGCCGAGGTGGTGGCCGAGCGCTTCCCCCCGGCCACAGCGGCGCCCCCGCTGCGGCTGATCAGCTGCCACCTGGGCGCCGGCGCCTCCCTGTGCGCCATCGCGGGGGGACGAAGCGTGGACACCACCATGGGCTTCACCCCGCTGGAGGGCTTGGTGATGGCCACCCGCTGCGGCTCTGTCGACCCCGGATTGCTGCTGCATCAGCTGCGCCGGGGTCTTTCGGTGGAGGAGCTGGACCAGGCCCTGAACGGACGAAGCGGCTTGCTGGCGCTCTCCGAGCTCAGCGGCAGCATGCAGGAACTCCGGACGGCGGCAGGAGCTGGGCACGGGGGAGCCCAGCTGGCCATCGCCGTGTTCCGCCACCGGCTGCTGCGGGAGATTGGTGCCATGGCCGCCAGCCTCGGCGGGGTCGACGTGCTCGCCTTCACCGGCGGCATTGGCGAGCACGATGACGCGCTCAGGGAGGAGGTGGTGTCTGCCCTGAGCTGGCTCACACCCTTCGAGGTGATGGTGATTGATGCCGATGAGGAACAGGTGATCGCTAGGGCCTGCTGGCAGTGCGCCGCCGAAGGACCCGTTTCGCACTGATCCAAAGTCCATTTAGCACCAGCGCCGGCAAAAGTCTGAGCGGCGGTGTCGAACAGTCTGAGAGCAAACGTGGTTCAGCGGCTTCTCGATCCCACAGACAATGCAATGCGGCTTCATCACTCGGCATCGTTTCAGGCCCTATCCGAGCCCTGTCCAAGTTGGAGCAAGGCAAGCTGGATGCCATGGCGATTGCTGTCGCAGCGCATCCACCGCGCCTGATCCTGCCAGCGTTCCCAGTGATCCTGCTGCTGGTGCTCGATTTCACTGCACAGGCTCGGCAGTCGTTCTGCCTTCAGCGGGCCGGAGCTCTCGTTGAGGATGCGGCTGAGAAACTGAGACGCATGCGGGAGGGGTATCTGCATCACATTGCAGGCCCCTCTGATTCCATTTCTCGAGCGTTCGATAGCAGCTTGCGATGAAATGAGCGCATCAAAACCCCCACCAATGCCGCGCATGCCTGCTGCTCATTCGCGCGTCAAAAGAAGCCCCCCCTCCGTGGGCTGGCGGCATTGGCTCCCAGGTCTTGCTGGCCTACACCATTACAGGCTTGCCTGGCTTCGTGATGACATCGTGGCCGGTCTCGCCTTGTCCGCCGTGCTGCTGCCCGTGGGCATTGCCTACGCCGTTGCCTCCGGTGTTCCACCCACCTCTGGCCTGTACGCCACGATCGTCGGATTGCTGGCGTATGCCCTGTTCGGCCCCAGCCGGATGCTGGTGTTGGGACCGGACTCCTCGCTCATCGCCCTCATCGGTGGCATCGTGCTGCCGCTTTCTGGAGGGGACTCCCAGCGCGCCATGGCCTTGGCCGGGATGTTGGCCGTAGTCTCCGGCAGCCTGTGCGTGCTTGCTGGAACTGCCCGCCTCGGATTCATCACCGAGTTGCTCTCCAAGCCAATCCGCTACGGCTACATGAATGGCATCGCCTTGACCGTTCTGTTCAGCCAGCTGCCTGCCCTGTTTGGTTTCACGGTCAAGGGAGAGGGACTGCTGCGGGAATCCCAATCCTTCGTTGCAGGGCTGCTGGCCGGCCAGACGAACGGGGTATCGCTGGCACTGGGCGGCGGCACCTTGTTGCTGATTGGACTGCTGAGGCACAGCAAGCGAGTCCCTGGTGTCCTACTGGCTGTCGTGTCCGCGACGGTCATCGTCTCAGCCCTGAAACTTGCAACCGGATTCGGCGTGAGGGTGCTCGGTACCCTCCCCAGAGGTCTGCCCGCTGTGGCTGTTCCTTGGACGAGCTCCGACGACATTGTGCCGGTGTTCCTGGGAGGCTTCGCCATCGCCCTGGTGTCGTTTGCTGACACGAGCGTGCTTTCCAGAACCTACGCCGCGCGGCTAGGGGACAGGGTCGATCCCAATCAGGAGATGGTCGGCCTTGGCGCGGCCAACCTGGTCGCCGGTTTGTTTCAGGGCCTCCCGATCAGTGCGAGCGCGTCGCGGACGCCTGTTGCCGAGGCTGCAGGCGCCAGGTCGCAGTTGACCGGTGTCGTCGGCGCGCTCACGGTCGCCGTGCTGCTCTTAGCAGCTCCAAACCTCTTGCGCAATCTGCCCATCTCGGCCCTTGCCGCTGTGGTAATTGCGTCAGCAATCGCCTTGATCGAGGTGGCTGATCTGCGACGCATTTACCGAATCCAGCGCTGGGAATTCTGGTTGTCGATGCTCTGCCTGGCAGGGGTGGCTGTCTTTGGCGCCATCCCTGGTATCGCTCTGGCGATCGCCATTGCTGTGATGGAGTTTCTCTGGGATGGCTGGCGTCCCTACTCTGCTGTCCTGGGCAGGGTTGAGGGTGTCAAGGGGTATCACGACATCAGCAGGTATCCGGAATCTCGCCAAGTTCCAGGTCTGGTTTTGTTTCGATGGGATGCACCACTATTTTTTGCGAATGCTGAGTTGTTCCGGGACCGGGTGATGAAGGCCGTCGAGTCATCACCAATCCAGGTCAACTGGCTCGTCGTTGGGGCTGAACCTGTCACCAGCATCGATGTCACTTCTGCCGACACTCTGGATGAACTGGATCACACCTTGGCCAAAGCAGGAATCAGGCTCTGCATTGCTGAGATGAAAGATCCCGTTAAAGATAAACTCAAACGCTTTGGGCTATTCTCCCAATTTGGTGAAGACAGATTTTTTGCCACGATTGGCGAGTCCGTAAGCTCTTATCTCAACATCCACGCGGTTGATTGGGTTGACTGGGAGGATCAAGCCAAACCAGGCCAGCGAGCCGATGGATCCCAATGAGGACGGGGCGAGAGCTGCGGCCGGCAGAGCCAGACGCGGCACGATTCGCCAACTGATACGCCGCATATTGGCCCTGAATCACGCATTCTCATGGGCGGATCCTTAGAAACAAGTGGCGACTGAACCACGTCCGCTTGGAGTTGGTGCACTATGGCGTCCGATGTGAATCGTCAATCGCCGCCAGAAGCCCGTCTGCTTCGAGCTCAGGACCTGATTGATTTGCGCCTTGAAGCGCCGGGTTGCACGCTCGAACCAACGGATGGCGGCGCCGAATTGGTGGCCGGACCAAAGGCGCTACTGATCGTGCACCTCCCGCCACAGCACCTTGGCGAAGAGGTTTGGCAGGTCGTAGCGGAACCACCACCGCCGGTCCCTAGCGAACCGCTGGTACCTGCTAGATGCTCTAGACACGTGTCGGCCGGCCCAAGCCGGTTGGTGTTCGAGCTGCCTGAGGACGCACGCCTCCCCTATACCCTCGAAGGCATACTTGCAGCCTTGCCGAAGCTGAAGCTTCACGTCGCCGCTAACGCGACGCCGTTTGGAGAGACGTCTGGACAGGGTGGACCGGTCGAACCCGCGAAAGAGGAGACGGCCATTGAAGCGCCATACCGCTTGATCGTCTCACCCAGCCAAAGAGGCGCCTTTCAGCACCCATCCACCCCGCTGGGCCCCGACAACACCGTGGAACTGTGGCGAACCCATCTCACGGTTCGGCGAGAAACCGACGACGGTACTTTTGACGGGCATGACGACACCGATGCAAAGCAACGCATCGTCCGAGCACTTTGGACCCGCGACCGCGAGTTAGCCGATCCGGCCTTCGACCAGCCACTGAGCCCCAAAGACCGCGAAGACCTGGTCAAGCAAACCCACGGTGGCGATCACGAGAACGCCGAAACGCCCCTACAGGTCTCTGGTCTGGCGCTATCGAGCCTCGGCGCCTGGTTCGACTGGCGCCAATCGTGGGAGTTCGGAAACACCGTTGTCGACTATCGCCATCAGTCGTTCATGGGGCGCGACGGCTACGTGCGCGTTGCCTATTCGGGCATCCTGTTCCCCTTTGGTCATCGGTGTTTTCTTGTGAAGATCACCGAGCGTGAAATCAAACATCGCAGCAATCCTGTTGCCTACCTCTGGCAGCGCTGGTTCATCGTGCTGCGCCAGCCAACTCGCACCTATTCCCCAGGCGAGCGCGACAACCCATTTGGGCAGGTCACCATCAGCCCGTTGGTGACTCCGGACATCGACACGCCGCCCAAGTCCAGCGACCCGTTCGTACCCAGCCGCAACGGTGTGCCGTACCCGTTCACCCTCACCACCGTCGATCGGGGTGGTGAGACGCGCACCTGGTCGGCTCCCTTGGTCTTCGTCCGGGTGGAAAGAGAGGGGCGTGTAACGTTTTTTCAGAACCCGGAGCAGGCCTCGTCGAGGTACTTCCCGGTGCGGCAAATCCAAGGTCGCGGGCAGTCTCTCGCTGTCGCCAAACCGATCAAGTCAGGGGACACGTCGGTGGAGGTGGGCCACCTGATCTTCGACGGTGACATTGATGCCCCCAACCTCACCTCCCGGCCCTACCTCAAGGAACTGCGCGGTGTCGTGCCATCGATGCGCCACCTTGCCCCCCAGGCTCCAGCCGTCGACCTGGTCTTCGCCAAGCCGTACCTCGCCGACGGACTACCCGAACGGGCCGTCGACGCACCGCCCCTTCCTGGGCTGCCCAATGCCGGCGAACTCATTCTGGCCCTGAAAAGCACAGCGCCAGTCATCGACTTCACCAAGGGGGCCGATCGCTCCGGAGGGTTCGTCGCTCCGAACCTGACCGTCCGTGGGGTGTCACGGGCACTCGGTGCCATCGGTGAAAGCGGCGATGCTCCGTCACTGTTTGACGCCGGGACATTCGATCCAGAAACGTTCCTCGCTGGTGCACTGCCGAAGCTGTTTGGCCTGTTCAGTCTTCTAGAGCTTCTTGACAAGGCCGGCTTCAACGAAACGCCCGCATTCGTTTCCGACGCGCTTGAGCCCATCGCCAAACTGCTGGCGGAGGCCCAACGTCTGCGTACCGCGGTCAGCGATGCGCAGACCCGCATGAACGCCGAGATCGCAGATGCTGCCCACGGAGGAGCGAAAGCGGTGGCGCAAGCGGCCAAGGACGCCCTTGACGCGAAGGCGATTGGGCTGCAACTCCACCTGGACGAACTGATCACGGCCATCGCTGGGCTACCGGCCAATCCAGGCCCGGTGTCCACCGCTGCTGCAAGCGTGGCGACAGATCTGCAACCTCTGCTGGACGCCCTCGGCGCACCAGGATTCCCCGCGGCGGTCCGCGCCAGCATCACAAAACCTCTGCAAATCCTGCAGCAACTCAGCCAACTCGCCAGTGATGCTGCTGAACTAACGAAGCTTCTCCAAGGCCTGGAGAGCGGTCAGGTCACGGCCCATCTGTCCTGGCGACCGAAGATTAAGCCTTGGGGACTTCCGCCAACGGCACCAAACATCTTCAAGCCGATCAGCAATCGCGCCCTACACATCGACGTTGAAGTGCGCGCATCCGCGACGGCTCCGCCATCCGTGGACATTCTGGCCGAGATCGCCGACTTCGAGCTGAACCTGATCGGCGATGGTAAGACCGCCCTAATGCAGCTGAAGTTCCGCCGCATCGGATTCCACAGCGGCTCTACAGGCAAGCCTGAGGTTGATGTTGTCTTCGGCGGCATGGCCTTCCTCGGGCCGCTGGCATTCGTTGACCGCTTGCGCGAACTCATCCCGTTCGACGGGTTCTCCGACCCGCCCTACGTTGATGTCCGACCGGATGGTGTGACAGCCGGATTCGACATCGCCCTGCCCAATGTCGGCATCGGCGTGTTCAGTTTGGAGAACATCGCCCTCGGCGCCGATGCGCGTGTGCCGTTCATCGGCGACGCGATGACCATCGGCTTCCACTTCTGCTCAAAGGACGCACCGTTCCGCCTAACGGTGATGTGTATCGGCGGTGGCGGGTGGCTCGGCCTCCGGGCAGCGCCCAAGGGATTGGTACTGCTCGAACTCGGACTCGAAGCGTGCGCGGCGTTATCCATCGACCTCGGTGTTGCGTCGGGATCAGTGTCGATCGCGGTCGGGGTGTACTTACGGCTTGAGGCAGCGAATGGACTCCTAACCGCCTACTTCAGAATCCGTGGCGAAGTCAGCGTCCTCGGTCTGATCCATGCATCGATCACCCTCGAACTAGCGCTGATCTACCACTTCAAGACCGGCAAGTTGATCGGGCGTGCATCCCTCGTTGTTGAGATTGAGATCCTGTTCTTCTCGGCGTCCGTCGAGATCGTCGTTGAACGCAAACTCGCTGGCTCGATGGGCGATCCAACCATGCTTCAGCTCATGCCACCCGAGCCCGATGGCACCAATGCCGACTGGGCCGAATACTGCACTGCCTTCGCCCCCTTACCCGCCTGACCTGGAATCGCCATGCTCACAACCCTGACCGCGACGGCGCTGCCGTACTCCCTCGCCGACGATGCGCCTTTCCAGCTCACGGTGTTCCTGACGCACAAGCTTGTCGCCGATGCCAACGGCCCAGCCGAACCCGTCCTTCAGGATTTCCCAGCTGCTGCCGACTGGATTACCACCCTCGCCGGATCGCGATTGTCCCTGACGACATCACTGGATCCCGCTACGGCGATCCCCATGCGCATCGTTTCTGAGCCTGCACCTGATGCTGCGTCATGGGCGGCTGTCCTACCACCAACGACTCCCGTTGCCGCCTTTCCGGCGCCGGTGCTCTCAGCTGCAACCTGGCGCAGCAATCCGGCTCACCGGATGAGCGACCACGTCATTGACCTGCACCTGGCCGCCATCACGGCCTCCCCGGGTCTCCGATCGGGCGTGGCGGCTGACCCCGTTGCCCAGGGCCTGCTGGGCACACTGGCGAACCTCGACCAGGACGGGTCGCTCCGACGGCTGCTCAGTGGAGCAGAAGATCGCAAACGCAGGGACTTCGAAGTCGTGCGGCAGCGCTTAGCGGATGCCCTAACCACCATCGGACCGCTGCGCCCACCGCTGGAGTTCCCAGGACGGAAGCAAGGCTGGGAGTTGCCGCCTCTGCCCGATTACAACAAAGAGGTCATCGATCGGTTGTCCCCAATCCAGGTGCTGCTCGATGACCCGGAAGCCGACACCCGCGTCACCAAGGCGCTCGACGGGTTGGTTGGCCAAGACCTCTCGGCAAATCCAACCCTCCAGCTCATCGTCGACGCCCACGCCATGCGTCGTTACTACGAACGGCCGGAGCTCCCGCAACAGACTCCCCAACAGAAACCCAGCCCCGACGCCCCTCCCACGCCCCGTCCGGTCCGACCAGAACAGGACGTCCACGCCCGAATCGCGTCGTTTGGCGCCACGCCGGTGCTCCTGCGCCGACTCGGGCTCGCCCTCGATGTCGTCCTCGATGGTCTCGACGCAGCGGGCGCGCGGGCTGCGCTCGCCGGAGCAACTTGGGTGAGTATCTCGATAACGCCACCCGAAGATGTTGACCTACAGGTTCTGCCGGCACGCCGTACCGCGGTGATCGTCGATGGCCCCGTCTTCGCGGCTCGCTCGTCCGATGCCTGGGTGAGTGGTGCCCTTCCCCTCGGTGAGGACGACTGGGTCGTTCTCGACGCCGATCCGGACGCATCCGGCCTCAAACTCGACCAGTACACGCGCAACCTGGTGCGGCAATACGCCAGCGAGGCCAACGGAGATCCGGCGACCTCAGCGCCGGCGACGGTGCGTGCGACCGGATTCGCCCTCGCCCGTCGCGACCGTTCAAATCACCTGCGCAAGCGGGTGCAGCGCGCTGAACAGATTGCGGCGGACAACGGTGAGTTGCAGTACGACGACCTGGTACGAGGCATTCGCCTCGAAGTTTGGGATGATGTCACCCATCAATGGCACAGCTTGCACCGCCGGCTCGTCACCGTGACGGGCGAACCAGCCGCCGACGGTGACGCTCGGGTCGGGGTGCTCGACGCTGCCGTTGACGTCGGGTTCCTACAACTGTCAGGACTCAACCGCGCTCCTGCTGATCCAACCAACGGCTACTACCTCCACGAGGTCGTTGCCGGCTGGGACGGTTGGAGTCTGTCGGCACCGCGGCCAGGCCGCACGATCGTGCACGTTGAACCGCCAGGAGCCGATGGCTCAACGGAAGCCGTCGTCGAGACGCTTCCGGATGCACCGATCCCTGGCGCCCAGATCAGCTCGCGCGTCGCCCCCGGCTCATTGCCGCGGCTGCGCTATGGCACGTCGTACAGCTTGCGGGTGCTCGGTGTCGACCTTGCCGGCAACTCGGTCCCACAGGTGAGGGTGGAACGGCGTGTTGATGGGCTCACGCCAGGTGAGTTTGAGGCGGCACGATCGCACCTGGAACGACTGCGGCGTAGTTATGAACGGCGCGACACCCGGGGACTCGCAGCCGTCGTCCAGGCCGCCCTTGTCGACCCCATCGACGAACGGCCAGGGCCCATGCGGATTCCAGAGGAATTGCGCTCGGGTGATCGCATGCTCGACGCAACCCTGGAACGACTGGTGGTGCAGGCAACCGCCGGCCAGGCGGATCCGGGCCCTGCGGCGGTGCCGGATCTCGCCCGAGCTTCACGCATCCTCGCTGCGGGTCGGCGCGGTGCGCGAGTCCGTCCGCAGCTGAAGGTGGACTTGGAGCAGTACGCCGTGCTCACGCGCAATGACGACCTCCTCTTGCCGGAGCGGGCACGACGCGCAACCAGACCGATCGTCACCACACCGCGCCCCTACCTGCGCTGGGAGCCTGTGCCCGCACCAACGATCGTCGCCATCAACCCGTTGGGCACCGGCGAACAACTCGCGCACCTCGTCGTGCGCAGCGGTTCTGCTGTGCCAGCGCAACGTCATATCGCCCCACCCAAGGCGACCCAATTGGAAGCGGAAACCGCTGGCCTGTTTGACACGGCAATCGGGACCGGTGGCATCGCCGAGATTCAGCGGCAGTACGCCATCGCGCTGGCTGAACGCGGAACGCTGTTGGACCAGTTCGTTGCCGATCTCAACGATCCGCGCGCGACGATCGAGCAGCTAGGGATCGCCCTGGTCGACAGGCCCGCTGCGGACATCACGTCTGAGAACCGCGCGACCCTCGCTGACATCAGCGCCCAACGCGGTCGACCCATCGGTGAGGGCCAATACGTCGTGCACGATGTCGATGCCCTGCGGCTGCCGTACCTGCCCGACCCCTACGCGGTCGGCCTTTCCCTTGTGTTCACCGAGGCTGGTTCGCCCCACGTTCTGCCAGAACCCCGGGCCTTACAGGCCGTTTCAGTGCCATATCCGGGCCGGTGGCCCTCGCTGCAACCGCTTCGCCTGGTCCTTGAACCCGGGGATGTGCTCAACGCCCATGTCGAGGGGCATGTCGTGCACGTGACGCTTCCACCCGGTGAGCAAGTACGCGTCGCGTTGTCCAGCACTTTGGACGCCGCCACGTTGGAGCGCTTCGGGCTATGGCGATCGCACCTGGCCAGCGTCGTTGACCCGTCGGATGGCTTCACAACCGATGAAGTCGTCGCCAGTGCTGCCTTGCAGCGGGCGGCTGCAGCGGGCTGGACCTGGTGGCTGACGCCCTCAACCGATGCCCGGTTGGTGCACGCCGTGCCTGCACCGATTCGGCCACCGCAGTTGCGCGGCCTCGAGGTGCTGCTTCGTCCCTGGGGCCGCTCAATCGCCGCGCTGAGCGGTCTGGTTGACGTCCACGGCTCAAGCACCGACACCCTCGTCGTTCGCGGGTGCTGGCAGGAGTGGGTGGACGATCCGTCAGCTCCAGCGCCGGTTCTCGCCAAGAAGTCTGATGTTGTCGTGCGCTCATCGGTGGGGGCCCTCGAACGCACCGGAGTGCTGTACCTCTACGACTTCCAGCCCACCGGCGCCCTCGCTGCCGCGTTCGGCAACGGCGGCATCGCATTCCATCGCGCAATCCAAACGTTCGAGGACACCCACCATCGGCGGGTGACCTATGTCCCTAGCGGAACTACTCGCTACGCCGAGTACTTCGATCCCTCGGAGATCCCAGACGGAGAGGACCCCGTCCTTGAGGGGGAGCCCGTCGTGCTCGACGTTCTCTCCTCGGCACGGCCCGCTGCGCCGACGGTCCTCGATGCGGTCCCACTCCTGCGGTGGGAGTCCCAGGCCGAGCCGGCCGATCCCTTTGGGTGGCGGCGGATTCGCCGCTCGGGGGTACGCCTGTGGCTCGCTCGCCCGTGGTTCTCCTCTGGCGATGGGGAACTGCTCGGCGTGCTGGTGTTTGACACCGACGAATGGGTCCGCGACCCCGAACCCAATGGGCCATGGAAGCATCGACAGAAGCCGGTGCAGGCCCCCGACGGCGCGACGAGTCTGTGGGCAGCCGACCCAATCGCGACCCACGGCGGCCCATCATCGTTACCGACGCTGCCGCCCCTACTCGGCCTCGAACACCTGCTGGTTGACTTGGCAGAGGCCACCGCGGAACAGGCGTTTCAAGTTGTGCCGCCGATCGACGGCCGACCGCTCGGCAGCTCCAATCGAGCCTGGCCCCAGCGGCACGGTTCACCAGTCGCCGTCGCGGCGCGGGTACCGCTTCTTGATGTGAATACCCATCCGGAAGCCCGGGTACTTGGCTACGTGCCGGTGTTTGACGAACAATCCAAACGCTGGTACGATCTGCTCCAGAGCGGGAACCGCTAGCGCGTCACCCTCCATGCCTGCCCCGATCAGGGGTTGCTCGTGCGCTTTGAGAAAAGCGGCAAGGGCGTGCGGCTGTTGCATCAGGAATCTGCCCAGTGGAATCAGCTGGCTGGGGGCTTCCTGCTTCCCCGTGAGCGGGTAGCGGGCAAGATGGTGCCCAAATATCTGGTGGAGCGCATTGAAGCGATCCTGCGCGGATCACCCCTGCCGGCCAGGCGCGCTGAGCGGGAGCAGGTGGGGGGGAGGTTGGTGCGGGCCCGGTAGTGGCTTTCCGGGGGGCCTCAAGGAAAGCCTTCCTGGTCAATTCAGGTCGATGGGCTGCTGGTGGGCCTTGACCCAGTTGGTGAAGGCCTCGCGGTTCAGCTCGCCCATCGCAACAGCCAATACGGCAGCCTCAGCGGAATCCACAGAGGCAACGAGTTCAACACCGTTAAGGACCAGAGTGATCTCCATGGCCGCGTGGCCGATGCGTTTGTTGCCATCCACGAACGGGGTGGTTCTGGATCAGGGAGAAGCCAAGTGCAGCAGCCTTCTCAATGAGCTCGGGATACAGATCGATGCCGCCAAACGTCTGACGCGGTTGGGCCAGGGATGCTTCAAGCAATCCCAGATCCCTTATGCCAGCCGTTCCACCACTCTGATCAATCAGCCGACGGTGTAGCTCCAGCACCTCTGCCAGTTGGAGCCAGCGAATCAGGCCAGGCGGCGATACAGCTCCTGGTTCTTGGTGAGGACCCGTTGGGCGGCGGCTTCAAAATCCGCGCGGGGTTGGGCCACCAGATCTCGGACGGCGGCGGCGGCCAGCTCGGCTTCGGGCACCTGGAGCCGCGCGGCAGCATCAGAGAGGGCAAGCGCCTGACTAGCGCTGAGTTCGATCGCCAACGTCATGGGGGAATTCCTCCTGGAGACAACCTTGGCATGGTTCCGAGTGAGTGGCGACTACAGGTGGGCTCATAGGCAGTCCAGATCGCTTCCGGCATCTGGCCCCAGCCCCTGCCGAACAGCCTCCGCCCAGGCCTCTCCATGGTGCGGGGCGGGCTCAAGGATCGGGACAGGCCCGCTGCGCGGGTCCTTGACCCCGCCCCGCCCTGATGCCTGTGTCCTGCGCTGCGCCCTTCATGGCCCATTCGCACCAGTTCCGCCGCTCCTATCTCAAGTCGCTTGGCTCCCAGGCCCTGGTCGATCTCAGCGATTGCTGCTGTTTCCGCTCCCTGCCTCGGCTTGGGGAGCAGGTGGATCAGATCCTCTTTGAGCGGCAGGTGGCTCAGCCGCCGCTTCCGCTGGATCCCGAGGTCCTGGAGGTGCTGCCCTTTTGAGGGCAGTGGGGGCTGCGGCCCCCAACCTCCACAACCACGTGCTCTGACTTGAGGCGGGAGGGCACCCGGTTGAACGCAACACCCCCAGACGCCTTAGCATTGCTAGCAGTGCAGGCATGGCATAAGAGAGAAGCCCATGGCCACCCTCACCATCCGGAACCTCG
>Ga0209299_1000714_pt1 | contig 18701 bp, 20 predicted proteins | sample S_140806_MF_Meta_FD_187326 | JGI IMG/M metagenome (GOLD analysis project Ga0209299, IMG submission 187326) | Freshwater microbial communities from Lake Simoncouche, Canada to study carbon cycling - S_140806_MF_MetaG (SPAdes) (version 2) | ecosystem: Environmental > Aquatic > Freshwater > Lake ...
GATCGCACGGTAGCAAGCGATGTTAAATACCGCTTTGTTATTGATGCAACTTCGTTCTAAAGATCATTGAAAAGCGTGCAGTAAGGCGACAAAAAGCGGTGCAATAAAAAGCGCCGGTAGCAAGTTTCCCACTGCAATGTCTTTGATCTTTAGCAATCTAAGACCGATACAAATAAGCATCAGACCACCCGTAATTGTCATGGCATCAATTTGGTATCCGCTCAAAATATTGCCAAGCCCCAATCCTACGAGCGTCCATGCGCCTTGATAAATTCCGACTGGAATTGCTGCTGCAGCTACACCCCAACCTAAACTGGCGGCAAAGGCCATCGCTGCAAAAAAGTCGAGGCTAGATTTCAAGAGTAATTGGTCAACACCTGTCGACATGCCATCACTTATTGATCCCAAAATTGCCAGCGGCCCAATAGCAAAGAGCAAAGATGCCGAAACAAATCCTTCAACAAATGTACTTTCTTCGTGGGCGCCAAATTTCTTTCGTAAACTTTCCCCGATGGAATCTAACCTCAACTCTAAATTCAGAGCCGATCCAATCAGCCCACCAATCAGTAAGGAACCCAGTATCGCCAATAAAGTCCATCCCTTTGGCAAAGCGTTGATATATCGAGAACCCCACATCGGGGCCAAAGCACTTACCGCTCCCAGTATTGTTATTAATCCAAGAACTTCGGTGATTAAAGTGCGAGTGCGTAGAAGCATGCGCGAGCCAATTAAAACTCCGAGCCCCGCTCCCCCAATTATGGTTGCGATATTTACTAAGGTGCCAAAGCCAACGAACATAGATCGAAGAATAGACGATGTTTTCCCTCGAAATGGCTATAAACTCCCACAATGCGTCTGCCAACCGGCTTGAGAGAAATACTTCAACACCTAAAGCCACATAAAACAGTTCCGCAGACACCTTGGCGCGCTAAACATCGTTGGGATCTCTCATTTGGTCGCGTTTTGATTTTATTTTTCGGGCTAACAATTTTCGGTATCGGAGACGCGTTCGTTGTTCAATCCAATATTGGAAATGCACCATGGACCGTTTTTGCGCAAGGTTTAAGTTTAAAAACTGGACTTACTTTGGGTTGGGCAACTTTCTTTACTGGCGTTGCCGTTCTCTTACTCTGGATTCCATTAAAAGAGCGACCAGGGTTTGGAACTCTTGCTAACATTGCAATTATTTCTGCTTCGATCCAATTTGGTGTTGATCATTTACCTCTACAAACAACTCTTCTAGGTGGCATCGCCTCCGCGCTTTTTGGGATCGCACTTGTCGGTGCGGGATCATCTCTCTACATCACCTGCGGCTTAGGTCCAGGGCCGCGCGATGGAGCAATGACCGGAATTCACCAAAGAACTGGAATACGAGTAGGACGAGTGCGCATGGGCATCGAGGTCACGGTTCTAATAGTCGGCGCTCTTCTCGGCGGAAAAATAGGCTTAGGTACCGCTCTTTTTGCGCTTCTAATAGGTCAAGCGGTCGCGATTTCTTTCGGCGTAGTAGCGCGTCTTACCTCGAAGTAGCCCCTTACTCCGTTTAGATAAACCTATTCCCTCGGTCTGTGAGCCGTCATTTCACACGGGGTCGCAACCACCCCCGTTAACAAAATTAGGAAAGGCATGACATGCTCGATAGCTATTTCAAAATATCGCAACGTGGCTCCACAGTAGCAAGGGAAGTTCGTGGCGGCATCGTCACATTCTTCACCATGGCCTACATCGTGGCGCTAAATCCACTAATCATTGGTCTCTCAAAAGATGCTGATGGCAAATTCATTGGTGGCGGTGACGCTCCAAATCTTGCTCTCGTCGCGGCGATGACCGCTCTGATGGCAGGTGTACTAACCATCCTTATGGGAGTAATCGGTAAATATCCGCTAGCAATTGCGACTGGTTTAGGTCTAAATACTTTTGTTGCAGTCGGTATCGCTTCAAAAATGACATGGGCCGATGCAATGGGGCTAATTGTTCTAGAGGGAATAATTATCACGATTCTCGTCCTAACTGGATTTAGAACAGCGGTTTTCAAGGCCGTTCCTGCGCAGTTAAAGATTGCAATCTCAGTTGGTATCGGGCTATTCATCGCTCTTATCGGACTTGTTGACGCTGGATTCGTGCGCCGTACCGGCACTGGTCCCGTGCCCGTAACACTTGGAGATAGTGGAACGCTAGTTGGCTGGCCAATCGTCGTCTTTGCTCTGGGACTCTTCCTAACCATCGGTTTAATTGTTAAAAAAGTTAAGGGTGCCATCCTTATTGGAATCATTATCGCAACTGTCGCCGCGGTAGCGATTGAAACCTCTCTGAAGATTGGCCCACTCTTTAACGGAGCCACAGGAGAAGTTAACCCAAAGGGTTGGAATTTGAACGTTCCAGCAATGCCAGAGAAGATTGTCGCAACGCCTGACTTCTCTCTATTTGGACAATTTAATCTCTTCGGATCCCTTGACCGCGTTCCGTTGATTACAGTAATTCTTCTGGTGTTCACACTCCTGCTGTCAGATTTCTTTGACACAGTCGGAACAGTTACTGCAATTGGCCATGAAGCAGGCCTAACGGACAAAGACGGAAACGTCGACAATATCGATCGCATTCTTCTCGTTGACTCACTTGCAGCAGTTGCCGGTGGAGCAGGAAGCATCTCATCAAATACCAGCTACATAGAATCGGCTGCTGGCGTTGGAGAAGGCGCTCGTACTGGCTTAGCATCTGTTGTTACGGGAGCCTGTTTCCTTTTAACAACATTTCTTGCGCCCCTGGTTGCGATCATTCCTTATGAGGCCGCGACTCCAGCCCTTGTTATTGTCGGATTCTTGATGATGACACAGATCAAAGCTATTGATTGGGATGATTATGGGATTGCAATTCCTGCATTCTTAACAATTATCTTGATGCCATTTACTTACAATATTTCTGTAGGTATCGGTGCTGGCTTCGTTACTCACGTGGTCATCCGTTACATCCAAGGTCGCAGAAAAGAAGTACACCCGCTTCTTCTTCTCGTATCTGGATTGTTCATGATCTACTTCTTATCCTCACCCATTAATATCTGGGTAGGTTAAAGAAAACTTACAAAACTCGGCCTCGCGGTTAAATCTGCGGGGCCGAGTTTTTCTTTGTCCAAACTATCTCCTTCTTGCCATCGCGCTCTAAGATTCTATTTACTCTGCTAAAAGGTTTGCTTCCAAAGAAACCGCGATAGGCCGAGAGCGGACTTGGATGGGCACCTGCAATCACCCTTTCACCAGGGAAGAAATGAGCTAGTTCGGCTGCGTTCTTTCCCCAAAGGATTGCAACCACACCACGTTGGCCCAAAACCTGAGCACATCGATCTGTGATTTGGTTCCATCCTAATTTTGTGTGCGAATTGCTTACTCCAACATCGCATGTGAGTGTGCGATTTAAAAGGACGACTCCCTGATCGTGTAAATAAGTGAGGTCACCACTTGTTGGTTGGCTAACGTGCAAATCCGATGCCATTTCTTTAAAGATATTTCGAAGAGTTGCCGGAATTTTCTCAACTTGGCTCGTTACCGAAAAGGACAACCCCATTGCATGATCGACGCCCGGGTATGGATCCTGGCCAACTATTAGAACCTTGCACGTATCCAAATCTAGAGAAAGGGCTCGCATAACGCTTTCGTGAGCGGGAAGAAATTTCCTATCAACCAGTACCGTTTCAATCTCATCTAGCAAAGGAAGTAAATCCTGCATCTCCTGCGCCCAGGAAGGATGCAATTGATTGCGAAAACTAGTCATGAGCTTCGCGCGAAGAACCTTTGGCCATCAGTTGTGACGTTTATATTTATTCCAAATACTGCTGACATGTGTTCTGTCGTGATTACATCGAAGATTGGTCCTGACACTGCAATCTGGCCTTCCTTAATAATCAACGCGTGTGTTGTTCCGGCCGGGATCTCTTCAATGTGATGTGTGACGACAATGCTGGCCGGGGCTAAAGGGTCCTGCGAAAACTGCGCGAATCTTCGGAGTAAATCTTCGCGACCGCCTAAATCAAGACCGGCGGTAGGCTCATCAAGAAGCAATAGTTCAGGATCAGCCATCAGTGCACGAGCAATCTGTACTCTCTTTCTCTCGCCATCACTAAGAGTGAAATATCTGCGATCAGCCAACGTACGCACTCCAAAAGTTGTCAATAACGCGACGGCTCTTGATTCATCCCATAAGTCATAACTTTCATTCCATCTACCGATAACTGCGTACGCCCCCGTGAGTACAACATCTCTAACAAACTCATCATCTGGAATATCTTCTGCTAGCAAGCTCGCGCAAATGCCTATGCGCGTTCGCAATTCAGATAAATCTACTTTCCCCATCTCTTTATCTAAAATTCTTACGACCCCTTTTGTCGGAAAAATTCGAGTCGCTAGAATATTTAGCAGGGTCGATTTTCCTGCGCCGTTGGGTCCTAAAATCACCCAACGTTCACCGTTCTGGATCTTAAAATCTAAAGGACCTAAAATATCTCGACCCCCGCGAGAGACACTCACCCCTTGCATTGAAAGAATGCTCATCTGAGATTGGCTGTCCATAGATGAAAAAGATAGCGCGTATCACCGCGAATCAGGCTTAATTAGGGTTCAGTTAGATGTGATTCACGATAATCTAGGCGATCTAATGATGACTGATGGAAAAACTCTGCAATTTACTGGCCTCATCCTGCTCTCTGGCGTTGATAAACCGGGTATCACAGAAGGGCTTTTTGAAACCCTGTCTCCTTTCGCCGTGACCGTTCTTGATATAGAGCAAGTGGTTATTCGCGAACGAGTAATCCTGACCGTTTTATTGGCCGTCAATCCTGCTCATGCGAAAGCCATTGAGGTAGATCTCGAAGAGTGTTCCGTGCGACTTGGCGTTGATATTGCCTCCGCATTTGAAGAAAGTTCAGTTCTTACCATTGCTGCAAAGCGCGCCTTGTGTCATGTAGTTGTTCTGGCGCCCGAGCTTAATCCGGGCGCTATTACCGCAGTGGCGCGCGCCATAGCAAGCAATGGTGGAAATATCGAACGAATTCACCGCACCGCAAGTTATCCAGTAACTGCCATCGAGTTGACCGTATCCGGAGTCGCGATGAAGGATTTGCGAACCCAATTGGCGCAGATCGCCAATCAAAACTCAGTAGACATCGCAGTCTCTCCTGGTGGGTTAATGAGATGGGCCAAGAAGTTAGTTGTCATGGACGTTGATTCAACGCTGATCCAAGAGGAAGTTATCGAACTTCTGGGAAAGAAAGCGGGGAAAGGTCCAGAAATCACTGCAATCACTGAATCTGCTATGCGTGGTGAGTTAGATTTTGAAGCAAGCCTGCGTGCAAGAGTTAAATTATTGGCCGGATTGCCAGAGGGCGTGATTACCGAGGTTCAGAAAGAGATAACATTAACTCCTGGTGCTCGCACACTAGTTCGCACCATGCACAAACTCGGCCATCATGTGGCTTTAGTATCAGGTGGATTCGAAAGTGTTATCGCTCCAATAGTTGCTGATCTTGGCATTAAGCATATGCGGGCCAATAACCTAGAAATTATCGATGGAAAACTAACTGGCAATTTAATTGGCCCAATAATTGACCGCGCTGGCAAAGCAAAGGCGTTACGCGAATTCGCGCAAGAGCACTCGATTGCGCTGGAGCAAACCATTGCAATCGGTGATGGCGCCAATGATCTCGACATGATCTCAGTTGCTGGGTTGGGAATTGCCTTCAATGCTAAACCAGCGGTTAAGGCAGCTGCCGACAGTTCGCTATCGGCGCCTTACTTGGATTCAGTTCTTTATCTATTAGGAATCACGCGCGAAGAGATTGAGGAATCTGACGCGCTATAAACGACAAGCGTGAATATCGGTTACCAATATTCCTCGTGCTCCTAAGGCCCACAGTTCATCCATCAATCTATTCGTGTCTTTGCGCAAAACCATTGCGCGAACAGCTACCCAGTCCGGTTTTTGCAGCGGCGAAATCGTCGGAGATTCCAAACCTGGAGTTATGGTGCAGGCTTTATCAACGCTTGCTTTCGGAATGTCATAGTCAAGTAAAACGTATTGACGGGCGGTCACGACGCCTTGTAAGCGCCGCAATAATATCTCTAGTTCGGAAGCCAATTTAGAACCTTCACGAGAGATCAGAATTGCTTCGCTCTTCAAAATCGGATCACCGAATATCGCAAGACCAGCTTGCTTCAAAGTATTTCCAGTACTGACAACATCGGCTATAAAATCGGCAACGCCTAACCGGACACTGCTTTCTACTGCCCCATCCAAACGAACAACATCAGCCGTTAACTTATTTCTCTCCAGATAGTTTGAAACTAAGCCTGGGTAAGCTGTTGCGATTCTTTTCCCTGCAATATCTTTAACCTGCCACTCTTTGACTGCTGGACCAGCGAAGCGAAATGTCGAGCCGCCAAAATCGAGGGGAAGAATTTCAGATGCCTTCGCCCCCGAATCGATTAGTAAATCTCTACCCGTAATTCCGGCTTCAAGTTCTCCGGTACCAACATATAGCGCGATATCGCGCGGGCGTAGGTAGTAGAACTCCACACCATTTTCTGGATCGGCCAAAATAAGATCTCTAGAATCAACTCTTTGGCGGTAACCCGCTTCTTTCAAAATCGCGATAGATGAATCGGCGAGAGAACCTTTATTTGGGACGGCAATTTTTAGCACTATCGCTCGTTTCTATAGGTAACGGTAAATATCGGACGGGGTAAGTCCCCGAGCCAGCATCAAAGTTTGAAGATGGTAAATCAGTTGACTGATTTCTTCCGCCAGCGCTTCATCACCTTCATGTTCGGCTGCTAGCCACACTTCACCGGCCTCTTCAAGAACTTTTTTACCAATATTGTGAACTCCGCCTTTTACCGCGGCTACAGAACCTGACTCAACATCGCCACTTTCGATCTTGCTAGCCAGCTCGGCGAAAAGTTGATCAAATGTTTTCATAGCCCTACTTTACTAGATACTGGCTGCGCGCTGACGGAGAATTTTCACCATTTCAGCCGGATCAGACGAATTAAAAACAGCGGAACCCGCAACGAAGGTGTCAGCCCCAGCTTCTCGAGCAATTGCGATCGTATCGAGAGAGATTCCTCCGTCAACTTGCAACCAGATAGGTCGATCACCAATTATTTTGCGAGTATTTCGAACTTTCTGCATCATATCCCCCATAAATGATTGGCCTCCGAATCCTGGTTCCACTGTCATGATTAAAAACATATCTACGACATCCACTAAATCTTCATAATCAGTTATATCGGTCCCGGGTTTCAACGCTAAACCAGCACTAGAACCTGCGCTGCGAATGCTCTTGAGGGTTGCGCGAGGTGATTTCGATGCTTCGACATGAATCGTGACACTTGCCGTACCAATTGCTGCATAATCAAGGGCTAAACGATCAACATCCTCGATCATCAAATGTGCATCAACTGGTATCGGGCAGCCTTTGATGATTGTTTCAGCTGAGGTGAAATCCCAGGAGAAGTTCGGAACAAATTTGTCGTCCATAATATCTAGATGAATTAGGTCCGATACTTCTGCAATGATGGAAATTTCGTGCTGCAAATTATCGCGATCGGCGTTTAATACGCTTGGTGAAATTCTGATTTCTTGCAAATTCGCCACGTCCCTAGCCTAAAGGCTCGCTGGATCTTTCTTGCGGAAGACCGCCAAATACATGGAATCAGTCTCGTGACGATGAGTCCAGAGCGAGAGTGCGCCATCGCGAATGGCTCCATGTAAACCTGCAGGCAAATATTGAGTCAAATCAATGAGTTCCAATTCTGGATGGCTGGTCAAAATATCCTTAACCTGAATACTAGTTTCAGCTAAATGTGGCGAACAGGTTGCATAACCGAAGTAACCTCCATTTTCCAACACTGAGATTGCGGCATCACTAAGTTCACGCTGCAGTTGCGTGAGAGCTCTTAGATCACTGACTTGCCTGCGCCATCTAACTTCTGGTCGACGCCGCAGAGCACCAAGTCCGGTACACGGCACATCTGCCAGAATCGCCCCAAACTTCTCATTGTGTGAAGCGATATCGCGTCCATCGCCCACCCAAAGACGAGCCGTCCCAATCACTTGCTTAACTAACTCTGCTCGTGGCTTTGAAATTTCATTCGCTGTGAAATCTTTACTATTTTCTTTTGCAAGTGAGGCTAGGAGCGCGGCTTTTCCACCAGGACCAGCGCATAGGTCAAGCCAAGATTTTTCTTTCGCAACGACTGATGCGAATATTGATGCGACAAGTTGTGAACCTTCATCTTGTACTCCCGCTCTTCGGTGACGAACTGCCTCCAACGAGGCAGGTGTACCTTCGTATTTCAATCCATAAGGTGAATAAGCAGTTGAGACTGCACCTAACGCAATAAATTCTTCTTGCGTTGAACGACCCGGCCACCAAACTAAAGTTGGGCTGGCAGGTAAATTATTGGCAGAAAGAAGTTTCTCAACCTCGGCGAAATCTCGCAATAAATCGTAGTAAGCCGAAACAATCCATTCTGGATGCGAATACATAATCGCCAAACGAGTAACTGGATCTTTAATCTGATTTACTGGCTCGAGCCACTGGTCCAGAGTCTGTGCACTCATCTTGCGCAGCAGTGCATTTACAAATGATGCCTTGGATTCACCAATTACCTTCCGAGCCAATTCCACCGTCGTAGAAACTGCAGCGTGTGAAGGAACACGCATTTCGAAGAGCTGATGCGCTCCAAGACGTACTACATCAACGATTCCTGCATCTACATCGCTCCAGGCACGATCCGAAACTTGCGCGGCGATGTAGTCATGACGCCCCTGCATTCTTAGGGTTCCATAGAGCAGTTCGGTTGCGAATCCTTTATCTCGTTGTTCAAAGTCGGCGTCAGCTAGGGCTTGAGGTAGCAGTAAATTTGAATATCCATCAGAACGGTTTACCTCTTGCAAAATATCGTAAACCAATAAGCGAACGCGATCTGGCTTCGGTGATTTAAAGGTATTGCGTCTTGCCTCAACCATTGAAGTGCTCAAATTTTTCATTAGCAATTAGGTGCTGGCCGTTCGCCCAATCCTGAGCGGACATAGCGCCCTTACCAGCCGGCTTTACAGTAATTAGTTCGATAGCGCCGTCACCGGTTCCAACTAAAATAGCCTTTCCTTGTTGCGCTATTTCTGCGGGCTTTAATTTCACATCGCTGACTTTTGCCGAATCAATTTTTATCTTCACATCGCGAAAAGTGCTCCAGGCGCCCGGATTAGGGTAAAAAGCGCGGATCTTATTCACTATTGTTGAAGTATTTCCTAACCAATCTATATCGGCTTCTTCACTGGTCAGCTTGTTAGCTCGAGTGGCCCCCTCACTTTCTTGCACCGTAGGATTGGCGCCGTTCTCGATTAACGAAAGAGCATCAAGTACTGCCTTAACTCCCAGTAGGGCTAAATCTTCAAGAAGTTCTGGCGTATTCATTGTTGAACTAATGTCGAACGGTAATTTTGTATAAATCGGACCCGTGTCCATTCCTGCATCTAGTTTAAAGACGGTAACTCCCGTGGTGGTGTCCCCCGCTTCAATAGCTCGCTGCACTGGCGCAGCGCCTCGCCAACGCGGAAGGGCAGAAAAATGCAGGTTTATAAATCCATGCCTAGGAATTTCTAAAACTTTAGTTGGCAAGATCACCCCAAAGCCAATTGTTATCACCAGGTCACATTGCGCAGCTAAACGAGAAATCTCTTCTACAGATTCTGGTTTGTGAAGTTCGATGCCTTTGGAATTTGCCCAATCTGATACCGCGCTAGCTTTTAGAGTTCGACCTCGTCCCGCGGGTGCATCCGGCCTTGTTATGACCGAGATGATCTGGTGCTCACTTGCCAACAGAGCATCAAGGGTTGGGACTGCAACGCTAGGCGTTGCCGCTATGCAAATGCGCACTAAAGACCTTTGCCAAAAAGGTTGTGAGGTGAAACTTTGATGCTCGGATTCAAACCTGTTGCTTGGGCACTAGAAAACCAATCAGATTCGCGAATCTCTTTCATTGCTAATTTACGATCTTCGGCTGAGAGTCGATCAATAAAGACAATTCCATCAAGATGATCGCTCTCATGTTGTAAACATCTGGCTAGAAGTTCCGTTCCTTCAACAGTTATTGGTTCGCCATACATATTAAAACCTTTTGCGACGGCGCGAAAAGAACGTGGCGTTTCGTAACTCAACTCTGGAAACGAAAGACAACCTTCCTCACCATCTTGAAGCTCAGCGCTTAGATCCAGCGTTGGGTTGATCAAATGGCCCAAAGCCTCATCTATATCCCAGACAAATACACGAAGTCCGACCCCTATTTGTGGAGCGGCTAGCCCAACACCTGGTGCTTCCAACATGGTATCTGTCAGATCAGCGACAAGGTTGCGTAGCTCTTTATCAAAATCTACAACCGGTGCGGCAGGTGTAACCAAGACGGGATCTCCGAAGAGGCGAATTGGTTGGATAGACATGAGACAAGTCTAGCGTAGAGCGATGCTTAAGAAGAAAGCGAGTAAGGATCCACTCGTAGAAAGATTTTACTTTTCTTGGTTACGGCGCGGTGGCGAATAAACTCATGAAGAAAATTTAAGAAGGTCTCACTTTGCGTGATCTCGCATGTCAGCAAAATCCTTGATAGATCACCAGAACTTTGTGACGGTCCAAGTGCGCAAACCGAGCTGGGCAGTCTCTGATCCAGTACCGCCTTTCTTATTCCTGCAATGATTCCAGTTGCATCCTTACTTTCGGTCTCTAGAAGAACCGCTCGAGTGTAAGGAGGTAAAGCGACTTCTCTGCGTTCGTTTAATTCTCGTGATGCCATCGTCGCTGGACTCCATTGTGTAAGGGCTGCAGTAATAGGGTGCGCTGAATCGATAACTGTAACGATCTCGCCCTTTGCGCAGATATGTGATGACGCTTCAAAAAAAGATTCGCGCGCTCGTTCCTGGGCTCGTATATCTGCAAAAGAGAAGAACGAGTCTCCCTCTAACAAAATAACGGCGCTATATCCATTTGATACGCGCGGGACCATTCCGGTTGTAGCAATGACCAGTGCAGGTTTGCCGTCATGCGATTCAATTGGTTTCTGAGCGTTTGAATAAAGAACTGGATAGCCCGGAAATGCTCTTCCTATCTCTTCAGCGTGACGTTCGGCCCCGCGTCCTAAGAGAACCATGGAATCTGCGCCACACCATCTGCATTTGCTCGAAATACTTTTAAGTCCGCAGTGCACACAGTTCGGTGCCTCATGAAGCCCAGATCTTGACAGCTTGCCCCCGCATTCACACAGAGCAATGTTTCGACACTTTTTGCACATTAGTGAACTGGCATAACCTTTGCGCGGAACCAAGAAAAGAACAGGACCGCTCTTGAGGGCGTTTCGAATCGTCGTGAAGATACGTCCAGGTAGTAATTCACCATTTACAGATGGATGATTTATTACTTTTAGTCGATTTCTTTTGGTGACGAACTTAATTTTCTTCTCATCAATTAATTTAGCGATTTCACTTGAGGGCGAATAGCCCGCAAAATACAGATCCAGCCCTTCACTTGCGCTACGAAGTAACGATAAATCTCGCACGTTCCAACCCGGAACTCTTGGCTCGTATAGTGATTCGGATATCTCACGAAAGACGATAAGCGTCCTCAGATCGCTAGGTGCAGCAAAAATAGCGCTACGGGTGCCGATCACTAATCTATTCTTTTCGCCAAGAGCTGCCAGATAATTTCGATAGCGATCTGACCTAGATAACGAGGCAGATAGCAGGCAAGCGTTCGGTCCCAGAATCTCGCTCAACCGAACCAGTTCCCGTTCTTCCGGAACTATCAAAAGAACCGAACCTAATTTGAGTTTACTCTTGGCAAACTCGGCAATCTTTGCCATCGCGTTCTCGCTCGGTTGTATATGTATATAAGAGATTTCTTGGTTTTTTCTAGCGGTGAAGTCCGACTCAGGCTCTTCGTAAGAAATGGACTTATCCACACTGGCTACTCGTGGTGGAATCGCACTTCTAACAATGTCGTATGGATGAGCCAACCATCTTTGGGAAGCCGCCTTGATCAACGAGATCAATTGCGGTGGAGCAACTACTACTGGGGATAAGACAGATGAAATCATTTTAAGGCCAGCAATCGATGTCGCTTCCAGCCGTTCTAGTACTAAGGCTTCAACTTCACGTCCCGCGAAATTAACGCCGACCCGTACACCAGCATGCACTGCGCTATCTAGGCGTTCCGGAACCAAATAATCATATGTGCCATCTAGGTGCGAGAGTGAATTATCAACCCACAGTCTTGCAACCGGAAGAAATGGCGCAACCTTTTTATCCGGTCTTGTGACTTCTTCGGTCTTTAAGCGAAGTGGCCGCGCAGTTGACACGGCGCACTCCCCTAACTAGTTAACGGCTGCGCGAAGTGCTTCTACGCGCGAAGTTGACTCCCAAGTGAAATTAGGAAGTTCGCGACCGAAGTGTCCATATGCAGCGGTCTGTGAATAAATTGGGCGCAACAGGTTCAGATCGCGAATAATCGCGGCCGGTCGCAGATCAAATACATTTGTAACTGCATCCTGGATCTTCTGTACTGCAACAGTTTCGGTTCCAAATGTTTCTACAAAGACACCAACCGGTTGGGCTTTGCCAATTGCATAAGCAACTTGAACTTCACAACGGCGCGCTAACCCGGCTGCCACAACGTTCTTGGCGACCCAACGCATTGCATATGCCGCTGAACGATCTACCTTTGATGGGTCTTTTCCAGAGAAAGCGCCACCGCCATGACGTGCCATGCCACCGTAGGAATCCACAATAATTTTACGACCAGTTAGACCAGCATCGCCCATTGGTCCACCAATTACGAAGCGACCAGTTGGATTTATCAGAGTTCGCATATCTTTGCGGGGCAGATCAATCTTGGATAAAATTGGGTTGATTACAAATTCTATAATTTCTGGTGTTAATTTCTTTGCAACATCTACTTCTTCGGCATGCTGGCTAGAAATCACAACGGTATCAAGAGCGACTGCGCGATCACCGTCATATTCGATGGTTACCTGCGTCTTACCATCCGGGCGAAGATAAGGTAGCGCTCCGGACTTTCGGACTGCAGAAAGTTGCTGCGCTAATTCGTGCGCCAACCAAATTGGTAGCGGCATTAACTCCTTTGTGTCATCGCAGGCGTAACCGAACATCAACCCTTGGTCGCCAGCACCCTGTAAATCAAGTGGATCGGCCGATGATGCGACGCGATTTTCATAGGCGTCATCCACGCCTTGCGCAATATCTTGAGATTGCTGCCCAATGGAAATTGATACTCCGCAACTGTTTCCATCAAAGCCTTTAACGGACGAGTCATACCCGATTCCAATAACGGTATCTCGAACAATTCCCATGACATCGGCGTAACCATTAGTTGTCACTTCACCAGCAACGTGTACTTGACCAGTAGTTATCAAAGTTTCTACAGCAACGCGGCTTGAAGGATCCTGTGACAAAAGAGAATCCAAAATCGCATCCGAGATCTGATCTGCGATCTTATCTGGGTGGCCTTCAGTAACTGATTCTGATGTAAAGAGACGTTTTGACATTTGATTAACCTAACTGGATAAGTGCTTGGTCGAGTAGTAGCTCGGCAAGCGTGTCTTTGCTGGTCTGTGAAACTGGAATATGAGCACCATTGCTCGTAAGAATGAATCCCTCCGTTGAGTCCGATCCGAAGATCGCCCCACCAGATACATCGTTTAGATACAGAATATTAGCGCCCTTCGCCTTCATTTTCTCTCGTGCGGCGCCAATATCGTTATTGGTTTCCGCGGCAAAGGCAATAATTATCTGCTTATCTCGCATATTGGCAATCGACTTTAGTAGGTCGGGATTCTCGACCAATTGAATATCCTTTAATTGACCCTTCTTTATCTTCTCTTCAGAGATTTGCAAGGGCCTAGCATCTGCAACCGCGGCGCTCATAACTAACAAGTCTGAAGTAGGAAACTCTTTTGCAAGCGCTGTATGCATCTGCGTTGCCGTTTCCACAGCTATAACTTCGATCCCATTTAATTCCTGAGATTCCTGCGTTGATAACTGCGAGTTAGCCAAAATCATTTTCACTTGCGCACCGCGATCGCGAGCAGCGCGAGCAACGGCTGCGCCTTGTCGTCCACTTGATCTATTTCCAATAAATCTGACTGGGTCTATTGCCTCGCGAGTACCACCAGCGGTGACTAAAACCTGCACTCCTAGTAAATCTTTTTTTGCCGATATTAATTTTTCGAAGTTATCAATTATCGAAATGGTTTCGGGGAATCGACCTGGGCCCACATCACTTCCGGTTAAACGTCCAACTTCTGGATCCATAACCTCAAAACCGCGGCTTCGCAGAATTTCAACATTCACTTTTGTCGCCGGATCAAGCCACATCTGTGGATGCATCGCTGGGACAACTAATACGGGGGTATCAACTGCCAGAACCAAATTAGTCAACAGATCATCCGCGCGACCCGAAGCGATACGCGCAATTAGATCTGCAGTTGCTGGAGCGATAATCAAAGCATCTGCCACTGAAGCTAATGAAATATGTCTTACTTCATCAACGCGTTCCCAAACCTGTGTGGTGACCGGACGCCCTGATAGAGCCTCCCATGTGGCAGCGCCTACAAAATTCAAACTAGATGGCGTTGGAACTACGGTGATTGCATAACCGCGATCTTGTAGACGTCGCAATAATTCGCAAGATTTATAAGCGGCGATTCCGCCACCAACCCCGAGAATTACTTCCCGAACACGAGCCATTGTTTTAACGAAAGTTAATACTTAAGCGGTTGGTTCGAGGTTTTCGATAGTGAGCAAACCTTCGTTAATTTCACGAAGTGCTATAGAAAGTGGCTTCTCGTGAACATGGGTCTCAACAAGTGGTCCTACATATTCAAGAAGGCCTTCACCAAGCTGTGAGTAGTAGGCGTTGATTTGACGCGCACGCTTTGCAGCATAGAGAACAAGGCTGTACTTAGAGCCGCTCTTATCGAGAAGTTCATCGATTGGTGGATTAGTAATGCCGTCCATTTGGTCCCCCTGTTTACGTGCGAATTAAAGCTAAATCAAAGTTGATGAGTGGTTAATCCTATCAGGCGTTCTACGACCTCTTCTACGCGCTCATTTATGACGTTTAAGTCGAAAAAGCTAGATTGCGCTAACTCGTCTTGAGCGAGAGCCAATCTGGCGGCTCTCCGCTCCGCAGAATCCGTACCCCGCCCTTCCAGTCGAGATACCAACTCTTCCCATGACGGTGGCTGCAAAAACACTAGTACCGCCTCTGGCGCTCTCTCTTTAACCTGACGAGCACCCGCGATTTCAATTTCAAGTAATACATTTTTTCCTTCGCGCAAGGCATCTTCTACTGGTTTACGCGGTGTGCCGTACCTAGAGCCAGCAAACTCTGCCCATTCTAAGAAAAGCGCAGATTTAATTGCGTTATCAAATTCTTCATCCGAATAAAAAAAATAGTCAACGCCATCATGTTCATTATGTCGCGCCGTTCGCGTAGTTGCAGAGACACTGACCCAAAAGGATTGCGTTTCTCGCAGCGCTTTTGCAACCGTGCTCTTGCCTACTCCCCCAGGGCCGGAAAGGACCAGTAACTTTCCACGTTGCATTGCTGCGATTCGGTCAGGAAATTCACGCAAGAGTTTTGCACGTTGGGCAGTACCGAGACCTTGAACGCGGCGAGTTTGAGAGATGCCTAAGCGATCTAAAGTGGCAATTGCTCGAACTTTGCCGACTCCGGCAAATGATTCGAGAAGTTCTACAACGCGCATTTTCGCGATCGCTTCGTCGATAGCCGCTAATTCAAAAATGGAGGAAAGCGTTAACTCACCTGCTTTAACTCTTGCCTTCGTTGCTGCTCGCACCTGGCGTGCGGCTGTTGATTTGGCCAACGCGCTCTTGCGCTGTTCTGGAGTTAATTTTGGCGGTATTGGCACAGGAGAACTCTACGCAATTGCCGAAAGAATCTCATCGGCGATAGATCGTGCCTTCGCGGTCATCGCGTCCGCACCATCTGCCCAAGACCTAGTAATTGGTCTTCCGATAACCACGTAATTCGCCCCAGCTGCGATCGCATCTGCTGGTGTCATCGTTCGTACCTGATCATCGTTACCCATTTCAGAGAGAGGTCTCACGCCAGGAGTAATGATGATCGGCTCTTCTCCAATAGCACTTCGAATCGCAGCTGTTTCAAGTGGCGAACAAACGATTGCCTTAGCGCCAGCGCCCACTGCCAGTTTGGCTAGAGCGACCGCACTTTCCAGCGCTGGACTGGCATAACCGATTTCAAAGAGTTCACCTTCAGATATCGAAGTAAGAATAGTTACTGCTGTTACTGCCACGTTAGGTACTGCATCGGCTGCTGCTTTAACCATCGCCGCGCCGCCACTGGCGTGGACTGTAAGGAACTTAGGTTGCAACTTAGCAACTGCTTTTGCAGCACCTGCCACAGTATGCGGAATATCATGCAGCTTTAAATCCAAAAATATCTGCACACCCGTTTGATCAATTATTTTCGCTACCCCTTCAGATCCAAAATTCAGATAAAACTCAAGGCCCAACTTATAAACGCTGACGCTATCTTTTGTAGCGTGGATCCAAGCAAGCGCGGTATCAAAATCTGATGTGTCAACGGCCAAAATTATTGGAGCCTTCATTGACCGACCTCTCGATGCGCAAAACCAATTGCCGACTTTAGAGATGAGAAACCCTTTGCTATCAAGAGATCCCGTAGTTCACTTTGAATCTCAACGGCTGCATGTGGATTGCCAAAACTAGCAGTACCAATACTGACACCAGATGCTCCAGCCAAAATTAATTCCAGGGCATCGCGTCCTGATGAAACCCCGCCCATCCCAAGAATCGGAACTTCCGGTAGCGCTGCATGTACCTGATAAATCGCTCGCACCGCCACTGGTCTTATGGCAGGCCCTGATAATCCACCGGTTTTGCCACCTAGATGTGGTCGCATAGTTTCTAAATTTATAACCATTCCTAAAACAGTATTAATGAGTGCAAGTGCGTCAGCCCCTGATTCAACAACACCCTTTGCGATCTCAGGTAAGTTCGTTACATCAGGAGAAAGTTTTGCAATAATCGGTAACTCTCCCCCAATCGTTTTGCGAACACCATCTATAACTCTTCGAGATGCATCCGGATCACAAGCAAAGACCAGGCCACGATTTTCCACATTGGGGCAGGAAATATTGACTTCTATCGCGCTAATTCCCGAAACTGATCGGACCTTTCGAGCAAGCGTTGCATACTCTTCTATCGTCTCACCTGCGATAGAAATGATAATTCTTGAATTTTGCTCTACTAACCAAGGAATATCGTTGGCAAGGAAGGCTTCAATTCCCGGCCCTTGCAGACCGATCGAATTTAACATTCCTGATGGAGTCTCGGCCATCCGTGGCGTTGGGCGCCCATAACGAGGTTTGTTCATGACGGACTTCGTGACCACTGCGCCGATGTCTTTCAGCGGAAAGAACTGCGCTAACTCTTTACCGGAGCTAGCGCATCCGCTGGCGGTAAAGATCGGAGTATTAAAGAAGGCATTTCCCAAAGTTGTTGAGAAATCAAAGATGCTCATGGCGCAACCTCGGGCACTTGCCCAACCAGATGCCATTGAACAGTTGATCCATCCATAACAGGACCATCAATACAAGAGCGCAACATAGATATTTGACCATCATCACCCTTAACTGGCAATACGCAAGTCATGCAAATTCCGATGCCACACGCCATCGCTTCTTCAACAGCACATTGATGAACTACATCAGTGTTCGCGGTTAGTTCAGAGATGGCGCGCAACATACCCATCGGACCACATGAATAAATAACGTCAATTGCCTTAGCGTCTAACAAAACTTTGATTGGTTCAGTTACTCGTCCGCGTTCGCCCATCGTTCCGTCTTCAGTAAAAATTTTCAAAGAATTTACTGAGCGCTTTCCCTCCATCGGGGCATAAATTTTCGCGCTTGTGGATGCGCCAAGCAACATATCAACTTTGCACCCGCGCGCTTTAAGAACCTCAGCGAGACCAAACAACGGAGCCGAACCATATCCACCGCCAACTAAAAGCGCGTTGACAGGTGAAGTGGGAATTCCAAATGCGGTCCCTAGAGGTAGAACAGCATCGACTTCTGAACCCTCGACCTGTGAACAGAGCCACTTTGAACCCGAACCATGTGGAGCGACGATTAACTCCATAGTTCCGCCGAAACTTGTACTTTCAGAAACGCGCGAAATAGCAAAAGCACGACGCAGAATCATCTTTGATGTGTCACCACCAACATTTATTGCCACGAAATTTCCGGGACGACAATTCTTAACCAGTTCACCAATACCGAAGACGATCTGGTGGTACTGCCCGACTCTTTTATTCGCCAAAATAGTTGCGTTTATGTGCGAAGCGTTGCGATGAATTTGTGACATTACTTCTTTAACCACTCTTGAATTGGCGATACCGAAAGATCTCCGCGTTGCAACGCTTTAATACCTTCAACTGCGGCGCTAAATCCAGCGGTTGTAGTTATACAAGGAATAGATCTTTGCACCGCCGCCGTTCTGATCGCCCAACCATCAGCGCGCGTTCCTCGCCCGACGGGAGTGTTGATTACTAGATCAACGCCACCACTATTTAAAAG
>Ga0209299_1000715_pt1 | contig 18694 bp, 21 predicted proteins | sample S_140806_MF_Meta_FD_187326 | JGI IMG/M metagenome (GOLD analysis project Ga0209299, IMG submission 187326) | Freshwater microbial communities from Lake Simoncouche, Canada to study carbon cycling - S_140806_MF_MetaG (SPAdes) (version 2) | ecosystem: Environmental > Aquatic > Freshwater > Lake ...
AAACATATTCTTAAACTTAGATACACCAGTCTTACCTAATTGAAATACCATCTCAATAATAACTCCTTTAACAAGCATAGGTAATGCCTGTGTTCCAACTAATTCTTCCATACCTTGTTTAGCTTTATTAAAATCTTTATTAAATAATTCTTCAAGTATATCTTTGTCGTAGATAATACCTTCTTCAAAATCATCATCTTCAGTAAGTAGATGACCATAACCTATAGTACCTTTGCCAAGTGAATCTAAATATACTTTGGCAGAAAAACCTTCATGTTTCTTAATGCGTGTTTTAACGTCTTCGTAATTCATTTAACTAGTATCTTACCATCTTCATAAACATAAACAATCTTTACGTTCATTCCTTGTTGTATCTTTGATGGAGATCTATTTATTCTATCGTTCTTTTTGTGTGCGTATTTAGTATTTGATTTTCTATATGATACAGTCTTAACATCATAGTTAGTATATTCATTTGTCTTTGTATTATAAACAATAAGATCTATTGGACCAACACCACCTGTAGGTGTGAAGACTAACACATTGGGTTGTGTACTGAAATAAGATTGAGCTATTAGTTGTGATGTAATTCCCTTACGATGTTTTAAATTCACTAAACCCCTTTAGTTTTTTTTGTTTATCTAAATTGAAAGAAACTACCAACCGCTGTAACAATACCACCAAGGAATATAATAAAATAAATAATCCCTTTTCCCTTACTCATATCGCTACGAAGATCTTTAACATCTACTCTTAATTCATCTATTGTTTTAATAAGTGTACTCATTCTTTCTGCACAGATTCTCTCGTGAGCAGATAGTCTTACTGAGGTAGCAGATATAGCTGTCTTCTTTCTCTTCATGCACTACCTATAGTGGTTGTGTATAAAAAGTCAATTATAGATTGTGTTGAAAATAAGGGTGGTTATTCACCACCCTTATTGTATAGACTAATCTTCGTCTTCTTCTTCGTCTATATCAAGATCATCATCTTCTGATTCATCATCATAAGAATCTTCTGGATCAAGTTTTAATTGTAGATCGTCAAGCAGATCTTTGATCTGGTATATTAGATCTTCTGCTGATTTAGGTTTCTTTGCCATACTAACTCCTATTAATTTGTTAGGCAGTAGCCAGATAAAGTTAATTGAATAATAAGTAAATAAAATTATTTTTTATAACTTATTGAATTATAAATATAATTTATTTTTTATTGTAGAACTGTTCTACATTCTTAGCATAATCTTTCCAAAATGTTTTAACATCTTCAAAAGCATCTGCATAGAACTTGGTCCAGTAGTTTTTAATATCAGTATAGTTTAACATTATATTCTCCATTGGTTAATGAAGGATATATAGGTTAAATTATTATATTTTCAATATGGCTTTGATAGATTCAATAGCTTTGTTGATTTCATCTTTATAAACATAACCAATGAAACCTCCAGCTAGTAAACCAATAATAAGTGTAATCATATTATTTCTTGTTTAGTTGAGTCATGAACATACCATGATATTCAGTAGAACCCAAGTGTGTAATTGGTGTAGAAAGATCTGTCCAGATCTCAAAGCCACACTCTTCAGCTAGTCTGCAGAAGTAATAATCTTCAGATAGAAATCTATTTACACCATCTTTCTCTTTGTAAATCCCAACTGGGAAGAAATCATACGCATTATCTGATCCTTCTATTCCTGTTCTTAGATCTGGTTTATATTTAAGGTTAGGAAATTTATTAATGATAGTAGTAAAGACATTACGCTTAATCATCATGAATCCTGTAGCTGACTCTTTTACTCTTGCGAATCCCTGTTTAAATTCTGTGTTAGGATATAGATTAACATTGAACTGCAAAAGATAATCACGCATTGTTTGTTCATCTATATTATTATTTTCTTTGATACGATCTAGTAATTGCTGCCAGTAAAATCCTTTTACAGGATAAGTGCAAGTAACAACTTCTTTATTAAACTCTATAACTCTTAACAAGTTCTGTATTGTAAATCCAATGTCAGCATCAATGAATAATAAATGAGTACCATTAAACTCTTTGTTATCTAAGAACTTAGTTACAAACTTATTTCTAGCACGATTGATTAAGGATTCAGTTGGAAGTGTTTCTATTCTAAGATTGTGTCCCATATCATTTAAAGGTTTGATGCAATTAAATAATGAATGGAATGTCATGTTACTGATGTTGCCGCCAAAACATGGTATTGCAATGAGAATATTCATAACCCTTTATGGGTTAGCTTATATAGTATCTTCTACTATATCCCAAGATAAAGTTTGTTTGTTCCAAGAATACTTATTGTCATAATCCTATAATTGCTTTTACTTCTTGTTCATTTAAACCAAGTGCTTTTAACTTAGCAATAGCTGATTGTTTGTTAGCTAATTCTGTAGCAATCTTCTGTTCTATAATAACTCTATCTGCTTCATATTTAATAGCATCTTGTTCTCTTTGTGCTATTTCTTCAGCAGTAAGTTCTATTTCAAAATTACCTTCTGGTGTTACTAATAATTTTTTCATTTATTTAATACCATATAGTTTGAAGTTTCCTGAACTTATGTTTCCTGTTCCCATAAAAAAAGATATTCCTGACAAAGCACTTGTGCTATCTTGTAATGTAGCAGAAATTCCTTCATTAAAAAATCCTGTTCCACCAGTTCCACCAGCATCATCAGAACTATAACTTTGTGAACATAAAATTCTTTTATAAGATGAAGTATTTAATGGATTAAATATTGTAATGAACCCAAAATAACCCTGTGCAGAACTAGCTACTCTTATTGAGTTTTGAGTCAAATCAATTTTATCATAATTATAAAAAGTATTATTACTAATAGCATTAGTACCAGAATGAACCCAAGATTGATAACCTGCTTTTGTATAATTTGAAGCAGTAACATCAGCATTACTTCTACGAAATCTGCATTTTAAACTACTTGAAGATACTGGTAATAAATCAGAAATAATTAATTGATATACTTTATAAGTAGATGAAAAGTAACCATCAAAAGAAACTGAAGAAGAAGATGAAGCATCAGTAGATGCAAGTAAAACATAATCAGAAGATACAGTTGCAAATTCTAAAGCAGTAGCTCCAGTATTAGTTCTTAATACTTGTAAGGAAGTTCCTATTGCAGCTAATCCTGTACCACCGTTTGCTACAGGTAAAGTACCAGTAACTTTAGTAGTTAAGTCTATTGTTGATGCAGCAATCTTTGCATTAGTTACTGTACCATCGCTAGGAGTACCTATTGCAAGTACATCACCTAATACTAGGATAAAATCTATTGTATCAGATGAAGTTAAAGCATCTGAGAATACGATTGTTGAACCTGATATTGTATAAGCTGAAGTTGGCGATTGAATAACACCATTTAAAGATACGATACAGTTGTTTGCAGTTTGAGGAAAATACGCAATTCCACCATTTAATAAATTGTATGTAGCTGTAGCGGATGTAGTGATTGCATCTAATTTGACGAAGTTTCCTACAATTGGTTGTTTGCCGATATATGCCATAGTTTATTATTTCGGATATTTAGTTTTGATTGATTGAATTCTAGCTTTCCAGCTATCAATTCCATTGTGATAAATCTCATCTAATTGAGATACAACAGAACCATATTCATTACGTCTATTTTCATAGACATATTCTAATGCTTGTAGTTCAGCTTGTTTAGCTAATATTAATTCTTTAGAAATAGGTGTAGTTCCGTTGTGCCATTCTATTTCATTATCTCTAGTAGTAAATTCGGCATTAGGATTTATTTTTAATATTGCTTTTTGAATTGTCATACTGCAATCTCCATTAATGTTATACTGTTTTTTCCAGAATTATTTAAATAAACAGAACCGCCACCAGCTCCTTTTTTAAATTTTACAGTATAAGTTGTTGATGATGTTGTATTTGGACTATCTAAATTAACAAAACTTATATTACCTAAAGCATTTGCACTTTCAAATTTTGCTCCAGCAAAAAAATTACCTGCTGCTAAATCAGTAGCATCTCTAAAAACAGTTATAGTTATATTATTACCTGCAGTATCAGAATCACAACTACCAGTATGTCCAATAACTAATATTTTATTTGAAGCTGATGATGGTGTAATTGAAGCAGAAAAACCATCTTGATAAGAAGCTGATGATGTTGAATAATTAGTTGAGTTAAATGTACTTACAACTTGTAATACTTTACCAGCACCAGATAGTTTAGTTCCAGCTATAGCCGCACTAGCATTAATATCAGCATTGACTATTGTACCATCAGTTATTCCTAGTGATTTTATTCTTGTTAGTGGCATAATTTATTTTGGATATTTATTTTTAACTGCGTTAATTGCTTCTTCCCATTTGTTAGTATTATTAATTTTATCCCAATATTGCAAATCTAATTGTTCTTGAATTGAAGGATATTCTTTTGCTCTATCTCTTTGGTATTGATTAGCATTATATTCTGCAATTAATTCTTGTTGCTTAGCAAGGATTTCATTTACAGGAATTGGTGCAGTTCCATTTAACCAATTAATATTATTAATATCATTATCTATAATACTAGCTTGTGCTTGAGAATTTATTGCTAAAATTGATTTAATTATATCAGTCATATTATACTGCTATTTCGTAAATATTTAACCAAAGCATACCGCCTCTATTTTGATGAACAGACGCACTTTTTGCATACAATCTATAAGTAATTGCTGATGTAGTATTATGTGAATTATCATAAAGGTTCATAGGTATTATTCTATAAGTGTCCCATCTTGTTTGCTGACTAGCATTATATTCTGAATCAGTATTAGTAGTGCCACTTGGATTGCCAACTTCTGTATCTGTATTAGCTGGTGTTCCACTATCTCTACATAATTTAAATCCAAATGCTAAACTTGTAGCACCACTTACATCACAACCATAAGTAACAAAACCGCTTCCAGTAATAATTGAAGAAGCACTTGTTGGAGTAAATGTTACTGTTCTTCCTGTGTTAGTAAGAGTAGTAGATGTTATATTCCAATTACCTGCCGAAGCATCAAAATTTCCTGAAGATACTTGTGCATATTTTAATACTTTACCAACTCCAGTTAGTTTAGTTCCAGCTATAGCAGCACTAGCATTAATGTCTGCATTAACAATAGTACCATCAACAATCTTTGCAGACGTAATAATACCATCTGTTATATCCGCAGCTGTTAAAGGTTTATCAGCTGGTTTATATCCTAAGTAACCCATTAATGTATTCCTATTATGAACTTATATCGTCAACTGCTGAAACCCAAACATCTAATGAACTTGCAGTATCAGAAATAACTTTTAGTGCATCACCAGATTGAACTACTATTTTTGATCCACCATCTAAAACTTGTAAAGCAGAACCAGCAGGTATTGGTGCATCTTTAATTAAATGAATATCGTTTGTTCCATCATTAATATAAACTTGAGCAATAACAGAAGATGATGTTACGTTAGCAACATATATTCCAACTATTGTATCGTATGAGTTTGCAGTAAATATTGTAGCAGCAGAAGTTCCTACATTATTACTTGTATATCTTCTAAAATTTTGTGCCATTTAAATCCTTATTTAAATTTCTTTATTGAGTTTACGAAATAAAGCCATAGTATATTTTTTATCATAATGCAATACTCATGGCGATAGCAAAACCAGCTCCTGCCTTACTATCTATTTGAGTTTGAATAGCTGATGTTACACCATCTAAATAACCAAATTCTGTAGCACTTACATTTGAGTTTAATTGCGTTGAAGTTAATCCTGTTAATAAACTACCATTTATAGCTGGTAATAATGCCGAAGCATTTAATTGAACTACATTGTTAGCTGCTGTTCCAGCAGTTAATGTAGCTGCACTTCCTAATCCTAAACTAGTTCTTGCAGTAGTTGTGTTTGTTAAATCAGATAAATTGTTAGCAGCAACTAATAAACCAGAAGCACTTACTGCAGCAACTTGCCAAGCTGATCCATTGTAAACTCTTAAATTACTAGCACTTGAATTAAAATATAAATCTCCAGTTGTTAATGGATCACCATCATTATCTAATGTTGGATCAGATGTTTTAGTTCCAAGATAAACATCATCAAAATTATCAGCAGCAACAAGAGCAGCATCTCTTGCAGCGTTAGCCGCATTAGCAGCATTACTAGCAGTGTTTGCAGAGTTACTAGAGTTGTTAGCAAAATTAGATGAATTACTAGAATATCCTAAAGCCGCAGTTGCATTAGATGTTGCATAACCTGCTTGTGTTGTAGCAGTTGCAGCATTTGATGAAGCATATCCAGCTTGTGTAGTTGCAGTAGTTGCACTAGATGCTGAAGAGTTTGCACTATTAGATGAATTAGAAGCATGTGCTAAAGCAGATGAAACATAACTTAAACTATTAGCTGCATGATTAGAAGAATTGTTTGCAAAGTTAGAACTATTAGAAGCAGACAATGCAGAAGCGTTAGCACTGTTGCTAGAATTATTTGCAAAGTTAGAACTGTTAGAAGCATTGGCAGCAACACCAGCTAAATAAGTTGCAGATGTATTAGCACTGTTAGATGAGTTGTTTGCAAAATTATAACTATTAGATGCGTGGTTAGCAGAATTAGAAGCATGGTTTGCAGCAGTGTTTGCAGAGTTAGCTGAATTAGATGCTGAATTAGATGCGGCATTTGCAGATGTACTAGCAGAAGCTGCATCAACTATTAAACTCCATTTAGCAACATCAGCATTAGAAGATATAGGCTGTGATCCTGTAGATGTATGTGCTGTATTACAAATATAAATATTATTATTAGAAGTATCTTTAATTAAATCACGAACATAATAAACTATTGCAGTAGTCCAGTTACCTTTATATGTTCCAAGTTCTTGTGTAACTGCTAACTCACCACTAGTATCAAATGCTAAAATCTTATTAGCACGATCAGTAGCACCTACAGTAAACTCTGTAGATGTAATTGTGTTTGTTTTAGATAATTTAATTGATCTTGTTACTTCTTCTTGTAATTGTTGAATTGCCATTGTTGCTCTGTCTAAACCTTCTTCATGAGATTCAGCAGGGAATGGATCGTTAGCGATATAATCTATTGCCTGTGTTTGTGGAATGTTACGTCTTAATACAACTGTCTGAGTTGATGTTGGAATATTACCTGATGTAAATACAACTGATCCACCACCTGATGAACCAGCACCTGTTACTGTATAATGAGTTGTAATAGTTTTAGTTGTTTCTGTTCCTGTAGATGAACGAATGATTACTTGAATATCTGAGTCTGCAAATATCTTGAATGTGTATGAGAATGTAGTAGTTGATCCATCACCACTATAACTGTTCTTAACTGTAGTTGAAGATATTGTCATAAAGTTCCTTTATTATATTTTAATCACTATGTCTATTACTTTTGTTTAAATCTTTTTAAACCATATTCTGCTTCAATGATAATTTGATTAATTAAATTATCTATATGGTTTCTTTTTTCATCAGCACCATAACCTTTTGAATTCATTATGTTTCTCATTTGATTTTCTTTATCTCTTATTGCTTTATAGGCAATTTCTAAATCTATATAGTTTTTTGGAAGTTTAGCCTCTTCTTTATCTGCTGCTACCAAATCACCAACATTTTTTAAATTTTCTACAGCATTCTGTCTTTTTTTAATTTGATCATATTCTTTATAAAAGTCAGTAACAAATTGAGAATTTCTATCAGGGTTACGAACAACAAATGCTTTAACAAAAAATATATCTGAAAATTTAGTTTCTGGTTTTATTGGATCATCTACAATTCCACCTGAAATTAATATTTGATCTATAAGTTTAGTTACTTGTGTACCAACTCCTCCAGTCCAGCTTCTTATTGCGTTATCAATAACGACTGGACTTGAAGCTCCAGTAAAGTCATCACTTGAAACAAATCTAATTCCTTTACCAATTAACTTTGATGTTTCGCTAGTATAATCTGTAAACTGATATTCTTGTGGTAAATTTTTTAAACTGTCTGGTATGATTGGTTTACCAGTAAATAAACTTTTATTACTCCAACTCTCAACTGCTGGCTTTACAATATCTGGTATTGGCACAAATGACTTAGCAGTATCACCTGCAAATTTAAATAAGAAATCTTTTATAATAGCTGGATCTTCTTTTGCATAAAAGTCTAATAATTTTTCTGTTCCAGTTCCAAACAATAAACCAATTTCAAATGGTTTAGGTACTGGAAAATAAAAATAACCATCTTTAAATGAAGAGGATTTAACTTTAAAATTCCATGATAAATCTTTTCTCCATTCAGGAAGTTTTTGATAATCAGGATCATCATGATTTGCAATCCAGTTATAAACACTAAGTAAAGAAACCCATGCTATAGACTTTGCTGTTGTTTCTAATGGTCTTTCTTTAAATGCTTCAACAATAGAAACTAACGATTGAACTCTAGCATTAAAGAATGCTGAAATTAAATTAACTTGTTTAGTCATAGCTCCAGCTCTAGCATAAGCAACTGGATTTATAGTTGCATCATAACCAGCTTTTCTAACTGCAATTTTTTCAGGGTAACCTTCTTTAATATATTTAAGATAAGATAATTTAAAATTACCCATTCTTCCTAAATATTCAGATGCCTCTGCCGCAACTCTTATCATTTCAACTGGTTTAGTAATTATGTTTCTAAATTTAATTCCAGTAAATATTTCTTTATATCCTGCTTGAAAATAATTTCTTTCAAAAGAAGCAAATGTAGATTTCATTCCACCAGACTTAACCCATTTTTCAAACATAGGTTGATAACCTAATTTTGTTCTTATTGGATTTATTAATAATGCTGCTCCTTGAAGCTGAGCATAGAAAGGTGGATGCCAAGTTTTACTTAAAATAGCAGATGAGAAAGCATCTCTTGGTAAGTTATTGTACATAAACTCTGGGTTAAAAGTTGTAGCACCAGCTCTTAAAAGTTTAGATGGAAATCCTATAACTGCTGCAACATCACTCCAAATAGTTTTATCTACATTCTTAAATGCTCTTGCAAAATCTGCACCAACTTCATAAACTTCTCTTTTTCCATTTCTATATATTTGTATCTCTGTTGGTTTTAAATATCCTTGTTCTTTTCTATAAACAGAAAAAGCATCTAATACTTCATTAGATATATTTTTAATATCTATTCCAGCTTTTTCTAATTCTTCTTTTGTTACTCTAGTTTCTCTTGTTCTTTTTTCAGAAAGTTTTACATCAAAAAAAGATCCTGGTTCAGTTTTGTTTACTTTAAGTATTAAATCAATCATAGCTGTATTAGCTATATTTGTTTCAGCTTTTGCTGCTAAAATTCTTGTTGTATTAACTATACTTTCTAATGGTGAATAAGTTTTTCTTGCACTTCCTTTAAATGCTTTTATTGGATTTACTATTCCTGAACCAAAACTTTTATCTTTTACATTTTCATCAAACACTCTATCAAAAGTTACATAATCTTTATTAGCTTCTAACATTGCTTTGAATCCTTCTTCTTTAAGCATTCCTGCATCTTTATAATTTTTCAATTGCGTTTGTTGATATTCAACTAATGATTTTTGTTTTTCTAATAATTGTGGATTTTTTTTAATAAAATTTTTAGCTGCTGTAAGATCAACACCAGTTTCAAATCCTTGACTTGATTTTTCAATAGCTCTTTTAGATTTTAATATATAATCTATTTTATAGAGATTTTGTTCTGATTCAATTTTTCCAATTCTTTCTTTTAATGATGGTCCAATCTTTTCATAACTATTTCTAAATGAATCAAGAGTTCCAATATTAATATTATAATCTGCAATACCAGATATTAATCCTTGTTGTGTTATTAAATTTTCATAAGGATTAAAGTTATTTTTAAAATTATCTACACCAAGTTCTTTAGCTTTATCAGTTACTTGTTTAAATATATTGTATTTATCAATACCATAATAAAGAAAATCATTCTTTACTTGTTTATAATCAATATCTCTTTTAATAGGATCTCTTTGTATTGATTCTTCTAATTTTGCTTCATCAGGATCTATTGGTTTTTTTCTTTCAATTATTTTTGGCTTAACTTCTTCTATTGGTTTTTGTTCTGTAATATCTTTATAAGCTCTTATTCCTTTTGTATTAACTGCCAATACATCTTCTCTTATTGTTGGATCTTGTAACATATCTCCATATATTTCTAATTGAGATTTGCCAGTTTTTGTTACTGCTTCTCTAATGTTTTGCTTTGCAAAAGAATAACCAGCTGGAATTGTTAATATATTTTGTATTAAGAAACTTTCAGCATCAGGAACGTGATCGCCAAGAACAACACCCATACCAGTTAATCCTGTATTAAATGCTAAAGTATTTGCTGTTACACTTCCACTAATGGGTCCAAGAAATTTAGTTGCTGCACCTCCTGCATAAAATTTAATACCTTCTTTTATTCCAACAGTTCTAGCTTTTTCTAAAAACAAATTCCAAAATTCTGAAAAGTTTTGTACTTCTCCTTTTTGTCTCATCTCTGCATACATTTCTTGTATGGTTGCTCCTGTAAAACCAGATGCAAATAAACCAGCAAATGGATTACCACCAGAAGCAGCAGTTCCTATTGCAAATCCAGCTCCATAAGTTGGAAGCTCAGCAATCATGCTAACACCAGATCCAATTAATTTTTGACCAAATCCTTGATTCTCAGGTTCAGGTAAATTCATTTCCATTCCTTTACCTAAGTGAATGTTTAATGCTGTGTTTATTGTTGAATCACCTAACTTCTTTCTTATAAGTGGTTCTAAATTATTATCTGCACCCCATAAATTGTTTTTAAGTTTTTCTGCTAGTTGTGCAGTGGTTGCATAAGGTGTGTTAGGATCATTAAATGATTTGTATTCTTTATCAGTAATAACTTCATTAACTGCTTCTTTCCAATATTCATCTATAAGAGTTGTATTTGGTTCTTTAATACCAAAATAATCATTAACTTCTTTTTTTGAAAATCCACCATTTAAAAGATCTTGAGATTTTGTTTGTGTGTAATTTTTTATTTCTTGCTCTGAAAATCCACCCTCTTTAAGAGCATTAAGTTCAGCAATGCCACTCATTATTTTCCTATTCTTTTTAAATAGTCTTCAGGTTTTTCACCTTTTACTCTTAAAGGTTTTCCTTCTAATGGTTTATATTGATTATCAATTGCTTTGGAAACTTCATTTAAATTAACCATATAATTAGCAATATTATTTCCAATAAATTTTTTAGATGTTGGGTTAAGTAAATCTTCTGTTGATGTTCCTGCTTTTCTTTGTGAAATAAATTTTTCTAACATATCATTTTTAAAAGCATTTAAACGATTATCAGAATTAATATCTAATAAACTAGCATACTTTGGACCCTCTACTGCTCTTTCATATTTAGATATAAATTCAAAAAATCTTTTATTATCATTTAAGAATTGTTCATCTTTAACATTAGGTAATAAATATTTAACATAGAATTGTAAATCTACATCAGGATTAACTCCATCCCCTGCTCTTTGTAAAATGCTTTTAGCTTCATCTTCTCCTTTTAAAACAAATGGAGTTGATAGATCTGTTATCTCACCAGATAATATCTTGTTAGTAATTTCACCATTTTTATAATAGTTACTAATTTTTTTTAATTCTCCATTGGCTTGTTTAATTGAAATATCTATAAACTGTTGTCTGGTATCTGCTGCTATTTTATTATCTTTAACATCTCCAAATACTTCTTTGACTTTTAATTGATCAACTATTCCATTAGTTCTATAATCATCATAAACACGAATAGAATTATTTGTTGATTCTTGTTTACGTTGATTCATTATTGCTGTGTTAGCATTATTAATAAATGCTATTGATTCATTTTTTATTTTTTTCAAATCTTCTTTAAATCTAGTTTTTTCATCTGGTGAAAGAGCATTATATGTTTTTATCTTTTGAAGATCTCCTCCAAATGTACCGCTATTTGCTTGATCATAAGCATTTTGAACATCAAGAGCTGTAGTTTTACCAACAACAGGTTCTAATCCAGAAGACAAATATCTTGATCTATCTTCAGAAATTCCTTTAGAAGCATCTTTTAAAAATTTTTCTCTGTCATTAATATCTAAATTAGTTAATTGACCAGATTTTAATTCATTAAATAATCTTGTTTTATCTTTTTCAAATAATCTATCTGCATAAAATTTTTCTAAAGTTGAAAATCCTTTTTCTAATGCAATTTGCCTATCAATTTCTCTTCCTGTAAATAAATCTTCTGATTTATTCTTTAATGATTCTTTAGAAATATTTAGAGATTCTAAATTATCAGCAACATTAGATCCTTCTATTGAAACTATGTTACCCCATAAACCAGCTTCTTTTTTTTCTAATGCGTTTCTTGCTCCTTGTTCTACAGTAAGTAATGTTCTTTGTGCATCTGCCTTAAATTCAGAAATGACAGATTGTTTTAAATATGTAGATTCCCCATCAAGACTAGACATTAATTGTTGTTCTTTATATTTTACATCATTTAAATATCCTTGTGTTGCATCTGTAACATTTGGATTATTTGCATATCTATCTTTAATAGAAAATAAACCAGCATTACCATTTTCATCATCACTCCAATATTTTGTTTTATAATCTAATGTTTTAACAACAGCTTCTTTCTTTTTTTCATTAATATAATATTCAGTTAAAGCAGATTGAATTCCAGCAAAAGGAGCATTAATAGGTAATTGAATAGATGATTTAACCGAACCAACTTCTGTAGTTGGTTGTGCTTGTGTTTCAAATGTAGGTATTCTTGGCATTATTGATTCCTTGATCTGTTTACTGATTTAGATTGTAATCTTAAATTACTCATACTATTATTTCTTGGATTTCTATCTTTATGATCTACGTCTCTACCCAATAAACTATTTCCATATTTTTTTTTCATTAATATTCTTGCACCATTTCTACCAGCTCTATCTTTTTTTTGTTCTGGTTTAGAATGATAATTATCATATTCTTTTCTATAATCTCTTGGCATAATTAAAATCCTGAATAAGAACTTGGTCCCTCATAACCACCAGGAGCTTGATAGCCACCAGATGGATTGCTTCCCATATATTTAGATGCTGATAATAAACTAGAACCAAAACTACCAATGGTTGCAAACTGAGCTTGCCTTGCTTGTTGTCTTGCAACTTGTCCCTGTATTCTAAACATTTCTGCTTCATTTAATTTTTTAGATTCTGCAACTTGAGCATTATACTCTATTGTTTTTCTTTGTAGTTCTGCATTTCTTAAATTAGCTGCAACAATTTTTTGTTGTGTACCACCTTCTGCTACACCAGACTTAGCAAATGATACTTGTGTCTTTCCTTCAAATTGTAAAAAATCTTTATCAAAAGCATATAAATCTCTTTCTTTTTTTTGTTCAATTTGTTTTGCTTCTTGTTCAGAAATCTTTGCATTTCTTTCATTAACTGCTTGATTATATTTACCAGCAGCACCTTGAGCTTGGTATTGAGCTACTGATGATATTGCACTTACTGCTAAAGCTGCTTCTACACCCATTATAAAATCTCCTTCGGTGATTTGATAATTTTATCCATTAGAAAATCCTCGCAAATCTATAATGATCAGAACCATCATATCCATAGTTCTTCATCAATCCTTCATTTTTTAATCCTAACCATTTAGCAAATCTTATTCCTATTTTAAAGTCTGCACGAACTGCAGTTTGTATTCTTTTTAAATCATTCTTTTTTGCAAACAATTCAAAATTTTTTTTAATAGCTCTTGCTACAATTAATGGATGTTGCCATACTTCATTTGTTGCAAGTACCCATCCCTCAGCAACTCCACGCCAAAGTTTTTTCATGCCACCTGCTGCAATTATTTTATTATTATACATACCTGTAAATGCTAATCCATCTTCAACTAAAGAAGCAGGATCTCCATCATAATCTGCATCTTTTTGTGTTAATATATGGTTCATTTGTGATGACAGTATTATTTTGCCATGATCTGAAATGTAAGGAATTATAATTAAATTGTTCATTTTATTAACCATCATTTGTTACTAATCTAGGGTATAGCGATAAAACAGTTAAAGGTAAAGGTTGAGTTTGACGAACAAATATATATCCATCAGTTTCATAGTTACCTCTAAACTCTATTTCTTTATCACCTGTAAATACTGGTATCGCTTTATCCATAGCATTCGCAGAAGATCTAAATGGAATAGATTCCATATTGTTTAAATCTGGTCCAACTTCTACACCAATAGATTCATATAATCTAATAGCAATATCAAATATTCTTTTTGTTTTAGCTTGTGAAGTTCCATCTTGAGATCCAGCATCTAATCTCATTGTTTGTAATATAGATGTGTAAGGCAATCCAATTTTAACATTTGTTGCAGATCTTAATAAAGTAATAGATCCACTAGACACAGTTATATCTGGATGCGTTGCACCATTTGCAAGAACAGATACAGTTTGTCCCTCAAGATGATCTAATCCAGTTAATGTTGTAACTGCAGATCCTGAATAAGATAATTGTGAATCTAAAAAATTAAAAGATGTATTATCTGTTTCATCAAAATCAAATGTATTTATATATTCAATATATCTTCTTGTAACTCCATTGATTGTACGTTTAACAATAACCCATGTTTGATATTCAGTATCTGATGTTGGTATTGTTGCAATAGATTCACATACTGCATTACCAGTTCCAAATGAACCACCAAAAATATGATGATGCCAAGCAACAACTTGTTGTTCTCTTTGATAAGTTAAACCAATTAATCTTCCATCACCACGAACACACCATACAGTTTGATTAGGTTCTTGTTGATATGACATTTCGTTAATACCACTGTCAGTAATATGTTCTGCAAGAATAGTAAGATCAGGTGCTACATATCCATCCACATCAAAGTTATAAGCTAATTCTCTAATCTTTCTTTTAGCACGTTGCAAAAATAAAGTTACGTTACCAACTGAAATAGCATCTATGTTTGCACATCCATGACTTGATTGTTTCTTAATTAAAATATTTGTTGGAGTAATTGCTTCATCTGTTCCACCTCCTGAACAAGAAAATTCTCCACCGACTGTTCCTATAATTAATGTTCGTGTTGCAGATAAAAATGTAATTGCATTAACTTGGTTTGATGCAATAGTATAAACAATAGAATCGTCATCAACAACATCACCATGATAATTTTCATCAAAGTTTTCATAATCACCTGACTTAGAAAAAAATAATGTTTGTGGTTGATCTTTTGTTGCAGCAAATACTAATCTTTGCTCAAAGAAAGTAACGCAAGAAGGATAGCCTGTTGTATCTGAAAATGATCCTAATGCCCAGTCTGTTGTTGCTTTAACTTCTACTAAATAAATTTCTTCAGTTCTTGAATGTGTTGTTGCTGTAGTTCCATTTGCTCCTCTTGTGCATCCTGTAAATTGATGTGGAGATGTTGTATTATCTTTTCCAGTATAAGTTATTTCTTCATTCTCAATTAATATTGTTCCAGTACTTGGAAAGTCAGTTACATCTGATACGCTAATGGTTGTATCTGATGAAGATAATTCTTCTTTTAATTTAATAGCAGGTGTTTGTGCTAATGGTTCTAATACATCTGCAACAACAACGCTTTCATTTGTAACAGATACTATTTCTGCATTACCTCTTTCTATTCCTAAGTGAATTAATCTACCAACATCTGTTGATTTAAATCCATCACCATTATTTATTCCATCAGTAGAAGATGCTGTAAAGGTAACTCCAGTTCCACGAAAAGCACTTGGTGTTAATTTTGTTTCTGTTATGTTGTGATCTAAGAATGGTCCATTAGTAAATAATACATCTTCAATAGTCCAAGAAGTATGTCCAGTTCTTGATAATTTTTGTACTGGATGATTAGGATGACATAAATACATTACGTCTGCAGATTGAGCATATTTTATATCTGGTAATTCGCTTTCTAAATAGTTTGTTTGTATTTCATAAACTCTATTCATAATTCCACCAGATGTGTAAGTTGTATAAGAACTTGTATTTACATTGTTTCCATCTGTGTTTTTTAATTCAAAAGTTGTTGATGTTTTATTTGAAATAATAAATCTTTTATTATTAACTTGAGTCATTCCACCCACTCCAGTTATTACAATTGTGTCTCCATTATTATAATTATTTTGAATTCCTCTAATAATAATTGTAGCTGAATGTGGATTGTCTAATGTTCCACTAACTGTAAAAGCATCAGGATTATCAGATGCAGATGTATATTCTCTTGAAGCAGAAGCTAATAATGTATGCGCTGTTGAGGCACTTGAATCGTTGGCAATAGTTATAAGATCAGTATAATTTGTTGGTGCAGCAGTAACTGTATCATTGGATGTACGAGAACTTAATACAGATATAAATAAATTTTTAGAAGATCCCCATGAAGCTGTTGCTGATGGAGGATTATTTACATTTGTTGTTGCAAAAGTTATTTCTGGATTTCCATTATAACCAGATATTCTATAACCAATTGCAGTTAAATGAGATACTGTTGTTAATGTTTGTGTTCCACCTTCACTACCATCTGCTACTTTATAAAAAATATATGTTAAACCATTATCATTTCTAATAGTTTCATTCCAACCATCTGGTTTTGTTATGGTATTAGTTGAACCTGGTTTTGCAATTAATATTAATAATTCTCCAGATTTAATTCCTGCTGGTAAAGTTACCGCAGGATTTGTTACTGATGATCCTCCTGATGTATAAGTAGATACAGTTTCTATTGTTGGATAATCATCAATTTCTATTGAACCAGTTACAACACCAGGATTGGCTTTTGTAATTCCTGTAATTGCTCTATTTGATTCTAATACTGCACCACCATTTCTAATGAAACGAATGTATTGATTACCAAATTCTAAAATGTAAGTTTGTTCTGTTGAAAATTCAAAAGGAATTAATCTTGTTTTTTGCGAAGATGTTTTAACTTCATTAACAAAATTTGTTCCTGGTCTTCTTGTTGCTGATCCATGAGGATAAACAATCATATTTTTTAAAGTCTTACAACCAGATCCATATTTAGCTAAATCATTTCTACCATCTAAACGTGGTGATAATTCTCCGCCAGTAAAGTTTGTTAATTGAACCGCAACTCTAGCCATGGTTTTTAAAACCTAGAGTTGATAAACGTATTTGAATCTACTACAGATGCCATACCCATTTCTTGATCTGTATTATATCCTTCTGTTGAATCTACGAATCTAGCATCTTTTAATTTCTCTTGATATAATTGATACATATTTTGTGAAACTGGATTAGATGAAGTTACTGCATAAGCAATATCAGCAGCGAGTGCAGAACTTAAAACTTCTCTTAGTAATTGATCGTATTCGTTAGGATCTTCAACTCTTGATATATATAATATTTTCATAGAAGATGCGTGAGATAAAATCTTTCTACCTTCTACAACGTGATCAGATTCGTAATCTAAAATTTTAATTAATCTTAAACAGTCTGATGGTAATGTAAATTGTTTTGTAAATCCCCAAGCTGGTGTTTCTGTGTCAGCTGGTAATTGAACTCGTTTTATTAAACAGTTCCAAGGATGATGTCTAAATACTGCGTCTCTTACATTTAAATATCTAGCATTGCAAAGTCTTGCATTTTTAGAATCTTCTGTAAGTGTTAAGATTGTAGATGCACCTAATTGATTTAAAGCTCCATTACAAATTTCTACTACTGATGCCATATTAATCTTTCTTTATAATATATTTACGTCTTAATTGTCTAGGTTTTACTGCTGCAAAGATCTCAGCTTCTGTAAGCTCTAAATCTTTATCAAAACCATGATGTGCTGTTGATGTATATTTAAATCTATCAACTAGAACATAGCGATAGATATAATCTTTATTTTGTAAATGTAAAATTGTTTTTACGTTGTCAATCTTCTTCATAATAAACAGTGGGGATTTTACTCCCCACTATTTAAAGTAGTATTAATCTACTACGTATCTTACTGTTAATTGAACAAGACCAGATCCTGTACCGCCACCTAATGTTATAGATATTGGTAAGCCATCTTGGTTTGCATCAACTACTGATCCAGAACCCAATGCTTGTGTAGCAAAGATGTCTGCTCTTCCAGCTGTAGTTGTTGCTGCAGCAGCGTAGTAAGCAGCTGCTGATAAAGCAACTGTAGTACCTGCAGCATTTTTATATGCAGCATATCCAACTGATAAAGTTGTAGAAGTTCCAAGATTTACATAGCTTAAGTAGCCATCAATAATTCTTGCACCATTTGGTAAATTTACCATTTCTACAACATCACCACTTGAAGCAGATGCTAACGTAACGTCAGCAAATGCTATTCTTAATCTACCTGATTGCTCATTCGTTTTTATCTTGTCAGATGGAACGTTTTGCGACCATTTAGTTTTTTGTGTTGAGTATAATGTAGCCATTATATTTTTTCCTTTTTAGTTAATGTTATTCGTCGCAAGCTATTTCGACAACTTTTTCTTCTTCCATACGAGTAGCACCAATGCTCATAGCGTAGTAAACTTGAGTGCTGTATGATTTGTCAGCTCTCTCGTCAATTCTAGCTAGAACATCTTGACCAATCGCTAATTTAATAGCGTCAGCTGTGAATGCGTATGCAAGTCTGTCGTCTGTGTTTGTTGCGTCAAGTTTTAATCTATTTG
>Ga0209299_1000718_pt1 | contig 18649 bp, 20 predicted proteins | sample S_140806_MF_Meta_FD_187326 | JGI IMG/M metagenome (GOLD analysis project Ga0209299, IMG submission 187326) | Freshwater microbial communities from Lake Simoncouche, Canada to study carbon cycling - S_140806_MF_MetaG (SPAdes) (version 2) | ecosystem: Environmental > Aquatic > Freshwater > Lake ...
TTAACTCAAAGATTCCTTGAGATGCGATTACCAAAAGTGGCAGCAGAATCAAAATTGCGATTGTGCTTAATCGCCCAGAGTTAATCGCGGAGATTGCTACTGGAGAAATCGCATAAAGCAGGGCTGCCCCGGCTGTTAACCAGCGATTATTGGAGAGTCGGCGTAAGAGTAAATAACCGCTTCCTGCAATTGCTATCGGAGCGGTAAAGAAGAAGAGCGTGGTAAATAATTGCACATTACCCAAAAATGGAGTTGAAGCTAGTGCCAAGAAGGCTAGCCAAGTTGGTGCAGCCGCAGTTGTTCCCATACCAATTGAGTGCCATCCGCTGGAATATATATTCCAGAGTTCGCTCACTCCGGCCGGTTGTTCAGGCAAAGCTCCCCCGGATAGCGCGCCGAAGCGGTTACGAGACCAAATAAGAGTTAAGAGAAAGAGAAAGGTTGGTAGCGCTATCAATGGGCGCTTGATTAGTGAGAGCCAATTACGGTTTGTGGCCGGAGTTAGTAAATCTTCTTCATCTAAATTTTCATCTAGTACTGAAATGTCGCGAACTTCAGTGATTTCATCTGGAAAAATCTGAGTGCGAATATATTCGGCAGATCTGGAAATCGAGAGGCGAATCTGCGACCAACGTGAAGGAATGAACTTTAAGGCAATTCCAGATGGAACCAAGCGTTGTGATCGGCGCATCTTTCGTGCAGTAAGTAATTCTCCAGGGTGCAATAAGAGCGCACCGACTGCCAAGAGCTCATCGCTGGCGTAACCAGGTAACTTCGCAAATAAGAATCCAATTGAGCGAAATAGCGCCCCGATTAGAAGTTGCAACGTTAACAATGGCAGGCGCCACCAGGAAGAATTCGCTAAGAGAACATATGCGGCATTGCGTCGATCCAGCAAGAGTGGACGATGCAAGAAAGCTTCAGCTACATCAACGGTACGACGTTCATTTGCCGATGCTTCGGCGTGAAATGCAACTGCGCTAGAGACAGCGATCGCGGCAAAACCAGCAGAATATAAACGCCAGCCAAAATCTACATCGTCGCGGAATAGATCTAGATTTGGATCAAAGCCGCCGAGTTGTTCAAAAATATCTCGCCGGATAAGCGCCCCTGCAGTGCTAACTGCAAGGACTTCGTGAACCCCATCGCGTTGACCTTGATCGTATTCATCATCCTCAAGGCCAGTCCAACGGTTTCCATTTGCTGCGATGCTGATGCCGATTTCCAATAGATGTGTTCGGTTATGCCAACCTAAAATCTTTGGACCAGCCATGGCAACATTCGGTCTAGTTTCTACTTCTGCAAGTAAATTCTCTAACGCATCACGTTGCAGTGAAAGATCATCGTGAATAATCCAAAGCCATTCGTTTTCAGGAGCAACGATTGCAGGAAGCGTTGTTACGGCATTAGAAATAGCTTCGCCAAATCCGGTATCGCGATCCATAGTTAATACTGGAATTCGCGCGCCTTTAACTAACTTTGCTGATGAATCAAGCGATCCTGTATCAACTGCAATTAATTGATCGATCGGAAGAGTTTGCGAAGTTAAGGAAGCGACAACTTCAGGCAACCAAGTTGCGCCGTCGTGAAGTACAAGAATCGCAGTGACGCGATGTGAACTCATGAGAGTTACGCTGGGCGGCGCTTCAAACGGCGACGCTCACGTTCGGAGAGTCCACCCCAGATTCCAAAGCGCTCATCATGTGCGAGCGCATATTCCAAACATTCTTGGCGAACATCGCAAGAAAGGCAGACGCGCTTTGCTTCACGAGTTGAGCCACCCTTTTCAGGAAAGAATGCTTCTGGATCTGTCTGTGCGCAGAGTGCGCGCTCTTGCCAGGAGAGTTCGACGTTCTCTCCGTTTGCTAATTTAATTGATGGGCCAGCAGTAGGGGCTGTTGGATTGCCAGTGGGTGTAGCTTCTGGACGAATCGGCATCGATTAATCTCCTCAAGACCTTTGGTGGCAGCGCTCTCTGTGAACACCGCTTCTCTATAACGAATTACACGCGTGTAATCCCTTTTAGTCAAGTCGCAGAAAGGGTCAAATCCAGGAAATCACCGCTGAAAGTCGCGATTTTGGGATGATTTATCGACTTATTGGGTGGAAATTGGCAGATTTTCATTTGGAGAAAGATATTTTCCGATGATTTCCGAGTTGGGTTTAACGATTGAATTATGGAGAATAAACGAATCTGTGATGGTGCAGTTATCACCAATGACAACTGCGCTCCCAATTATTGAGTTGGAGATTTTGCAGCCTGCCCCGATAGTCGAGCCGGATCCGATCGAAGTGCCACCAGTGAGTGATGAGCCCGAGGCAATTACGGTGCCAGCACCGGCCAAGAAATCCCCGCCAACAAAGTCACGCGATCCCTTGAACAGCGCCGCTGGGGTTCCAATATCGAGCCAATAAGACTGCTCGCGATATCCATAGATCGGGCGTCCAGATTTAACTAACTGTGGAAATGTTTCCCGTTCGATACTGATGACTTTTCCTTCAGGAATTTCAGAGATAACAGATGAACTAAATACATAACATCCCGCATTGATGTCATTGGTTACTGGGTTATCCATTTTCTCCAAGAAATCTGTAACTCTGCCAGTGGCATCAGTTGGTACGCAACCAAAAGCTCGAGCATCGGCGACTTCTATTAAGTGCAGAGTTGCATCTGCGCCACGTTCTTTGTGCAGCGCCAGTTGCGCAGCAATATTGTGCTTGCTCATGACATCACCGTTGAAAATCACAAATTCTTCAGATGAACCTGCGAAGTCAACCATTGCCGCTGCATTACGGATTGCTCCGCCCGTGCCAAGTGGCTCCTTCTCTACCGCGTAAAGTAATTTCATTCCCCATTTGGAACCATCACCGAAATAAGGTGTAAAAACTTCCGAAAGATATGAGGTCGCCAGAATCACTGTATTGACACCAGCTTTTTTGGCAGCAAGTAATTGGTGTTCGGTAACTGGCAGGCCGCCTACGGGCAACATTGGTTTTGGAGTTTCATTTGTCAGTGGCTTAAGGCGTGTACCGAAGCCACCAACTAGCAAAATACCGATCGCCATTATTTAATCGCTTTCATGATTCGCTCTGCCGCTTGATTTATCTGTAAATCAGATGCGGTCATAGCGACTCTAATATGAGATGCGCCTAGCGGTCCATAGAAATTACCGGGGGTTGCCAAAATTCCAAGCCGGGCCAACCAATCTACAGAGAGCCAGGCATCTTCTGATCTAGTGCACCAGATATAAAGACCGGCGGCTGAATCGTCGATTCTAAATCCGGCGGCTTGCAAAGCTGGCGCCAAAATTGATCTCCGTGAGTTATATCTGCTGCGTTGTTCTTGCACATGCACTTCATCGCTTAACGCTGCCACCATCGCGCTTTGAATCGGAAGCGGCACCATCATCCCTGCATGCTTGCGAACTTCACGAATTTGGGAAATCAGTTTGCGATCGCCGATAAGAAATGCACCGCGATAACCAGCCATTGAAGAGCGTTTGGAAAGTGAATGAACCACTAAGACATTTGAATTATCACCATCGGTATATCTAAGAAGTGAAGTTGGTGTCGCGGTATCACCAAAGTCGATGTAGCACTCATCGCAAATAAGAGTTGCAGAATTTTGACGAGACCATTTCAACGCTGCCTTAAGTTCGACTTCGGAATGCACTCGACCAGTTGGGTTAGCCGGTGAGTTAATCCAAGCCAATTCCGCTATTGGCCAAGTGGCGGCGTCGACTCCGACAGCAATTGGATTGGCCCCAGCCAAAAGTGCTCCGACTAAGTAAGTTGGGTAAGCAACTTCTGGATAAATAACGTTCGAACTTTGCAGAAGTGTTGGCAGCCAAGCGACTAGTTCTTTAGATCCAATCACTGGCAGGACATCAAAGTCCCCCGTTGCACCTAAGTGCGAAATTGCCCAACTGCGAATTGCATCCTGTAATTCTTTTGTGCCGGCAGTTACGGGATATCGTGGTGAATCCGAACTTTCTCGTAGCGCGTTTTGAATTAGTTGTGGAGTTGAATCAACTGGTGTTCCTTGAGATAAATCGATTATCCCGTCAACATATTCGCGCGCTTTTTGCGCATACGGTGCCAACGCATCCCACGGAAAATCTGGCAAAGGTTGGCGCATATTTGGCAGGCGCGAGGTAACTTTGTTTAAATTATTCTTTTGGTGGAAGTGCCACGACATCTGGATGATCGCTATTTGTTAAGCCAACCTTGGCTGCGCCTCCAGGAGATCCGAGTTCAACGAAGAATTCAGTATTGATCTTGGATGAGTCTTTCCACTGTGAAGGAATGTCGTCTTCATAATAAATGGCTTCGACTGGGCAAACCGGCTCGCAAGCACCGCAATCAACGCACTCGTCAGGTTGGATGTAGAGCATGCGATTGCCTTCGTAGATACAGTCAACTGGGCATTCCTCGATGCAGGATTTGTCCTTAACGTCAACGCACGGTTGGGCAATTACATAAGTCACGATCTAACCTCCAGAATTAGTGGGCTCTTCTCTTCGACCGCGCTTATTCTAACCATGCAGAGGCAAGGTTGCCCGATTAAAGTATCGACATGACTGAGACTAGCCAGGAATCTGCGTCAGCCTTGAGCGGGGCAATTGGCAAACGGGTCACCATAAGACTGCGCGAAGCCGACGGTGGCTTTCGAGATATCGTCGGAATTCTTCAGAGTGAACACCAACTAATAAACTCTAAATCTCAAGCGATTTCTTTCTCTAAAGATGAGATCGCAATTTGGCGAGAAATTAAACCGCTACCCGATCGCGCTGGTACAGGTTCGCCGCTTTCGCTAAGGATTATTGAATTAGAGAAGCTTTCTGATTCCACATGGCCCGCAACAGAAATTATTGAATTTGGAAAATGGCGCCTTCGCATCTCGGATGGATTTACGATGCGTGCAAACTCGGCGCTACCAACCGGGGCTGGTCCAATCGGAGAACCTGCCTTGCCACTAGCTGATGCCGTAGAACATGTAATCAAGATTTATCGGGATAAGGGTTTGACTCCAACTTTTACATTGCCACTGCCGATTTATCAAGAACTAGATGACTATCTGGAAAGCCAAGGTTGGCAAATAAAAGTTGGGGCGCAATTCTTGGTCAAAGATATAGATTTGAATGAAGATGAAGCGCTTTCGCAGAATAGTTCTGAGATTCTTGATTATCCATCGCAAGCATGGCTAGGTCTTCAATCAGATCATCGCCTAGAAAGTTTAATGAAGCGTTACCCAGCAAAATATGGAGTACTTAAATCTGGTGAAAACGTTGTCGCTGTTGGCCGAATCGCAACCCTTGGTACATGGGCGATGGCAACGCGACTCCTCGTCGATCCATCTCATCGTGGGAAAGGGCTGGCAAAGCAGTTAATGCTCCGCTTAATTGCTGCAGCTAAAGCCGATGGAGCAACAAAAATCGGATTGCAAGTTGATCTTGAAAACGCTGCCGCACTTGCCTTGTACGACTCAATGGGATTTCGATTTCATCATAAGTATGTTTACCGCGTGCTAGAAACTTTGGAAGCAAAATAATGATTTCTATATATGACACTTTGGCGCGAAAAGTTAGCCAAGTAGAGTCATCTGGTTCAACTGTAACTGTTTACTGCTGTGGTCCAACGGTTTATCGCGATGCCCACGTAGGAAATCTAAGAACATTCTTGCTGGCAGACTTAATTCATCGAGCCTTGATTCAACAAGGTGCTCAGGTTAATTTCATTCAGAATATTACCGATGTTGGTCATATGTCAGAAGATGTTCAGGGCGAAGATAAAATGCTCCAGCAAGCACAACTTGAAAAGCGTGATCCCTTTGAAATTGCCCGCGCATATGAAGCCGGTTTCCATAACGATTTGCGAAGGCTTAATATCCTGCCCGCCAACGCTTATCCCCGCGCCAGCGAAACTATAGATTTGATGCAGCAATACATAACCAAATTAATTGATCGTGGTTTTGCATATGCCACAACTGCCGGTTCTGTTTACTTTGATTCGCAATCCTTTGAAAGCTACGGTGCGATTAGCGGCAATCGTCTGGATTCGCTAAAGCCTGGACATCGTTATGAATTTACTGATGAAGGGGACAAACGTTTTCATGCCGATTGGGCGCTCTGGAAAGGCGCCGGTTCGCGTACAGAAATGATCTGGGATTCTCCATGGGGACCTGGTTTTCCGGGATGGCATATCGAATGCACGGCAATGTCACTCTCACTACTTGATAACCACATAGATGTTCACGTAGGAGGCATCGATCTCAGATTTCCACACCATGAAAATGAGCGCGCGCAATCAAATTCAATAATTAATTCTGAAGCTGTTGGAATGTGGGTACACGGTGAGCACTTACTTTTTGAGGGTCGCAAAATGTCAAAGAGTTCTGGAAACGTTGTTCTGTTGCAAGATGTGATTAATCGCGGGCTTGATCCATTGGCTTTAAGACTTTGTCTGTTGGAAAATCGTTATCGCGCGCAAATGGATCTAACCTGGGCGGCGCTGGATGCGGCAAACACCACTTTACGTAGGTGGCGAACTTCAATGGCAACTTGGGGGTCGGATGTATTGGTAAATGCGGATGCAGAAGTTTCTGCTGCTATTGAAAAGGATCTTGACACTCCGCGCGCAATATTGCGGCTGCGCGCCATAGAAAAAGACCCACTGATTTCGCCCCAAGATAAACGTGCCATATTTCTTCACGCAGACCAGGTGCTTGGGCTAGAACTTACCCGTGCGATCATCGAAAAACCTCTCTCACCTGAGCAGAGCTCGCTATTGATCCAGAGAGCAGGTGCGCGAGAGAGCAAGAATTGGAGTCAGAGCGATCTTCTGCGCGATGAATTACTGGCCCAAGGAATTTCAATTAGCGATGGCCCTGCTGGACAGAGTTGGAGCTGGACTTAGTTAGGTAAAGCGATGGCAATTGCAAGTGCCAGAAAAGATAGAAAGAAGAAGGCGTTGCCTAAATTATCACCTTGCACAAATATTTCTTTGCCTGTGCCAAAAGTAGATGCGCGCAAGAAAATTGAACTCCATCCCAGAGCTGCGATTACTTTAAATTTACGTTTTCCATAAATTCGTCCCACAGACCAGATTGATGTGAGCGTTCCAATGATTGCCAAGGAAATACCAAAAGGTGGCATAAATAGATGAAGTAGCGTTGCCGCTGCTGCAGTAACTGCGCCTGCAACAAATGCAAATAAATACTTCATCTAGGCGATTACTCCAGCGAATAAATCTGATTCACGTCCGTCTTCATCAAATGGAGCTGCCTTCTCACCTTTTACGAGCGTGTAGAACTCGTTACCCCAGACCTGCAGACCCAGATTATTAGAGAGTGCGAAGAAGGGGCCATCGAGTGCGATCTGTGTGTGATGAGCTTTCATGGCCGCCATCTTCTGTTCTACATAAGAATTGCCATCAATTAATGCGTGAACAAATTCGTCATCTTTTGCAAAGGCAATTTCATCAACGTTCTCTGTTCCGAAGAAATCTGAGCCAATCTCTTTTAACTTCTCCATGCTTTCAGCAATCACAGATTTAGGCATCGTATTCCAGTAAATTTTTTGGATTTGCCATTTAGATTTTTCAGATGCGCGCATGGCAACCCGGTGCGCTTGAATATGATCTGGATGACCGTATCCACCAATTTCATCATAAGTAATCAGAACGTGCGGCTTAACTTCTTCAATAACTTCTACCAAGTAATCAGCAGCCTCTTCCAAATCTGCCTGCCAAAAGACATCGGTACGGTTATTTGCATCCGTCCCCATCATTCCGCTGTCGCGATAGGTTTTAGCGCCTTGCGCGAGAAATCTAAAATCTTTAATGCCAAGTGCGCTCATTGCGTTAGCAAGTTCAGTTTCGCGATGAGAACCCAGGGCATCGGTTTGCGCGCTAGATAAATGGCTTAGCTCTGGAGTGAGAATTTCACCTTCTTCTCCACGAGTGCACGTAACAAGAGTTACTTGGGCACCGAGAGCTGCATATAGCGCCATGGTCGCTCCGTTGTTGATGGTTTCATCATCAGGATGAGCGTGAACTAATAAGGCGCGAAAACCTTGATATGAACTACGCATTAATAGACCGGTAATGATTTATCAATTTGTTTAGCCCAAGCGATGACTCCACCCGCCACGTGAGTAGCATCTGAAAATCCAGCACCTTTAAGAATTGCCAAACATTCGGCAGATCTGACACCGCTCTTGCAATGCAAGACTATTGGCTTATCTTGTGGCAAGTTCGCGAGCACAGTGCCATCTAAGAACCCTTGTTTTGGAATCAAATGAGAACCTGGAATACGAACGATTTCAAATTCACTTGGCTCGCGAACATCAACCAGATAGAAGTTTTCGTTTCCTGCAATCTTTGCAGCAAGTTCGGTTACGGTGATTGTTGATTCTCTAACTGCTACTTCTGCCGCATCCGATAAAACTCCACAGAAAGCCTCGTAATCCGGCAACAATTGCGTCTGAGTTGGTTTGTCACTGCATAAAGGACAATTTGGATCTTTGCGAACCTTGATCTTTCTAAATGACATTTCCAGTGCGTCATAAATAATTAGCGAACCAATCATTGGGTCGCCAACACCAGTGATTACTTTTATCGCCTCTGTGGTTTGAATAGATCCGATAGTCGCGCAAAGAACACCAAGTACGCCGCCTTCGGCACAACTTGGGACCATTCCTGGTGGCGGAGGCTCTGGATAAAGACAACGGTAACAAGGTCCGTACTCAGCCCAAAAAACGCTAGCTTGGCCATCAAAGCGATAAATGGATCCCCAAACATAAGGCTTCTTCAATAACACGCAGGCATCATTTACTAAATACCGAGTTGCAAAATTATCGGTTCCATCAACAATGATGTCGTATTGAGAAAATATCTCCATTACATTCGAATTATCTAGCCGAACTTCGTGGGTTACTACATTTACATAAGGATTAATCTCAGCAATTTTCGCCTTAGCTGATTGCGCTTTACTCTTGCCGATATCACTTTGGCCGTGAATTATTTGACGCTGCAGATTTGATTCATCGACCGTATCGAATTCGACAATTCCAAGAGTTCCGACGCCTGCAGCTGCTAAATACATTAACGCTGGTGAGCCAAGTCCTCCTGCACCAACGCATAGAACTTTGGCGTTCATCAATCTTTGCTGTCCAGCCATTGCAACATCTGGAATTATGAGATGGCGGCTATATCGGCGAACTTCATCAACAGTCAGCGCAGGTCCAGGAGATACCAGGGCTGGAGGTTTCTGTTGTGGGTTCGTCATAGCGCTATTCTGCCGTAGGCATTGCGGGTGCGCCAATTAGATAAATTTGGCACGCTGCAAATCATTCTCATCTGCATTTGATCTTTCTTTATTAGCGCCAGTGCGTCTACGATACGAGCAATGACTACCGTAGATACGAATACAAAAGGCGATAAAGCACGTCTGCCACGTGATGAGCGCCGTGCAATATTGCTGAATGCGGCCCTAGAAGTTTTCACCGCCGCCGGATATCACTCGGCTGCAATGGATGAAATAGCTGATCGCGCAAATGTCAGCAAGCCAGTTCTGTATCAGCACTTTCCTTCGAAACTTGATTTGTATTTGGCCGTACTGGATCTGCATATTGATTCGCTAGTTTTTGCGCTACAAAAAGCAATCTCTTCAACTCCCGATAACTCTATGCGCGTACATGCAACTGTTGTTGCTTACTTTGAATTTATCGAAAAAGAGGGTGAAGCATTTCGCTTACTTTTCGAGAGTGATATGAGCGTTGAACCGCAGGTTCGCGAGCGATTGAATCGCATGACCTATGACTGCGCAGCAGCAGTGAGTGCAATTATTTCCAATGACACTGGCCTACCTCAGGAAGTCGCCATGTTGCTTGGCGTTGGACTAATTGGATATACCCAAGTGACCGCACGCCATTGGTTGGATCGAGATAGCAAGTTGAGTCGCCAGCAAGCAGTTGAATTAGTTGAAAACTTAATGTGGCGCGGAATTTCTGGCTTCCCACTCTCTGGAAATCAATAACCCCCACTCATTTCAGAGAGATTGGCCGCACTTTTTGCCGATAGGATAGCCACATGAGTACAAAAAAATCAGATGCCGGACAAAGTACACAAGTTCGCATCGCAATTGCCAATATCTCTGGCGAACTAGTTATTGAGACAAATTCTTCTGTTGCCGACGTTAAAGCTGCAGTATCGGCGGCTTTGGCAGGTCAGACTCCCCTAGCGTTACAAGATATTCGGGGCCATGAAATTGTTGTAGCAGCGGACAAAATTGGCTTCGTCGACATTGGTGTCGCCGCCGATCGCCGCGTTGGTTTCGGCGTTCTCTAAGGTGTCGATAACTTTTGCTGATTTGCCACTTCGCCCAGAAACGCAGGCAGCGCTAGCAGAGCATGGTTTTATCTCACCTTTCCCAATTCAAGAGATGGTTCTGCCAATCGCACTTGGCGATGGCGATGTTATTGGCCAGGCCAAGACCGGTACTGGAAAAACCCTTGCCTTTGGAATTCCATTAATTGAAAGAGTTATCGCACCGCTTGATAGTGAATGGGCAGACTTGGCCGCTAAAGGACTTCCACAAGTATTAGTAGTTGTCCCAACGCGCGAACTCTGTGTGCAGGTCACAAAAGATATTGATGAATTAACTGGAAATCGTGGCATACGCACACTCGCTGTTTATGGTGGTCGCGCCTTTGAACCACAAATCGAAGCGCTAAATAGCGGTGTAGAAATAGTTGTTGGAACTCCTGGCCGTTTGTTGGATCTATACCGACAAGGTCAATTGAAGTTAAAGGAAGTCTCTCGGGTTGTCCTAGATGAGGCAGATGAAATGCTTGATTTAGGTTTCTTACCTGATGTTGAAAAGATTTTTACCAGCACACCCAATCGCGCCCAAACTATGCTTTTTTCGGCGACAATGCCTGGCGATATTATTGCGCTAGCGCGACGATTCATGAATCAGCCAATTCATATACGCACTCAAGATAACGAAGATGAAGGTGCGGTCGTATCTCGCATCAAGCAACACGTAATCCGAGCCCACGCCTTGGATAAAATCGAAATGTTGGCGCGAATTCTTCAAGCCGATGGACGAGGTCCAACTATCGTCTTTTGTCGCACAAAGCGCACCTGTCAAAAAACCTCAGATGATTTAGAAGAACGAGGATTTCGTGCAGCATCAATTCATGGTGATTTGGGGCAGGGCGCCCGCGAAAAAGCGCTTAATGACTTTAAGGCCGGTAAATCAGATGTGCTCGTTGCAACTGATGTGGCAGCGCGTGGAATTGATATCGACGGCATTACACATGTAATCAACTATCAATGTCCCGAAGATGAAAAAACTTACGTGCACCGCATAGGTCGAACAGCGCGTGCCGGAGCAGACGGAATTTCAGTCACATTTGTAGATTGGGATGACTTAGCTCGCTGGAAAATGATTGATACAGCTCTGGTTTTGGGTCTTGGCGAACCAGAAGAGACTTATTCATCATCAGAGCATCTTTATCAAATGTTAAATATTCCTGCAGGTTCCAACGGTCGCATAACCAAAGCTAAGCCTGCAGCTAGGGCAGAAAAGATTGTCGCACCCGAGAGAACCGCTAAGCCAGCCGTGGAAAAAACACCACGTAATCGCACTCGCACCAAGAAGTTTACTTCTTAATTTTTAGCAGTTATTCCAGACCGAGTAATTCGAGCATCGAATATGCGGCGCTTCGATAACTCTCTGCCACTTCCGAACTTTTGCTAACGGTTAAAACTGATAATTTTGAACTCGCCGCAATTTCTATCTCATCACTGCGGAAAATAGCTACATCCAAGGCTGGTGAGAGTTCTTCGTAATTGACTTCACCTACAGAAACTGCGGTTATGGGCTTATCGGTAATTTTGCGTAACTGAATTAGCCCACGTAGCGAATGAATAGATTGCGAAACTGGTACGAGAATTTGGTCAGCGACGCTGATTGCTTCGCTTAGCGCCGGGGTCAGCGTTGGCGGAATATCCAAGATAACTAAGTCATATTCTTTCGGTAACTTTGTTAATAGTTGCGATAGCGAGCCTTCATCTATATTCGCGGCTAAACGTGAATCCGATGCTATGAAATCAAAACGCTCTACTGAAGTTATCAAATTTTCTTCAGTCAATTTAACGCCTGAGATAAATTCGGTAATTGTGATTCGTGGATTTTCAAAGCCAAGACGAAAGGTAAGTTGCCCCGCAGGATCAAGATCTATTAAAAGAGTTTTCTTACCAAATTCGGCAAATGCCACAGCCAAGCAGTGTGAAAGAGTTGTCTTTCCTACCCCACCTGCCGGATTTGCAATTGCAATTACCTTCACTTGGCTAACACCAATCCCCAACGTAATTGCGCCGCCTTGTAAACAGGTGGCGCCAATATCGAATCTGGGATTGCGCCCAAAGTTTTGCGTATCGCTTTTAGCGAAATATCTGTTGCAAAATTCTGTCCCGGTAAAGTTGGAGTTCCGTAAAGAGATCTAGCCCAAGCCGGCAAAGAACTAGCGGCAAGCAAAGCAAGTGAAGCCCAGGCAGGTGCCGCCGGAGTTGCAAAGCGAACTGCAGTTGGCAGCGGTGGAATTGTTAAGAAGAGGGCCGCGCGCTTGGCATCATCTGAAGCGCTAAGTTCGGGTGAGATATCTAAGAAATACTTTTGCATCTGTGCAACGTTTGCAGGAACTTGTTCTGCTGGTATTCCGACCGCTTGCGCAAATGCCACCATTTCAGAAACATATTGATCCTGTTGATCTGCATCTAATGAAAGTCCAGATCGAATTGCAATATCTAGAAAAGAATCCACCATCGACATATGGACCCAGAGCAAGAGATGCGGATCATCTAACCCAAGTGTGGTATGAATCTTTTGCACGCGAGCAGACAAAGCATCTGCCTCATCTCGACTTCCAAAAGTTATTGTTGAGACATAATCTCCGGTGCGTTGCAATCGGCCCCAGGCATCCTCACGGAAATTAGAATTCTTGGCTACGCCATCCATCGCATCTGGGTGAAGCGCCTGCTGTAACAAAGCGCGGATTCCGCCGACCGCCATTGCCGGATCTGAGTGAATTTTCCAGGCAATAGTTTCAGGGGAGAAATACCCGCGCGGATCCGTCGACATATAACTAATTCTATCTGGGCTTTGCTTATTGTGCAGTGAAAGCTTTTATAGCATCGACCAACATCTGAACTGCGATTGCCGCAAGTAGTAATCCAGCGATTCTTGCTAACAAAGTAACGCCAGAGTCTTTGATAATTCCCAAAATAGTAGTGGAAGCCATTAATGAGATTGCGATCACGATATGCACTGCAACAACTGCTGCGATCAGACCCATGCTCTGTGCCGGAGTTTGGATCTGCTGCACGAAGATCATCGTTGCCACGATTGCACCAGGTCCTGCTAGCAGCGGGGTTCCAAGTGGGACGAGTGCAATGTTTTTATCTTTCGTGTTATCCCCGCCCATATCGCGACCTGTCAAGAGTTCGAGGGAAACATACAGAAGCAATAGCCCGCCTGCTGCTTGTAACGCTTCCATTGAAACGTTCATGTATTCCAATATAAATCGCCCGAAGAGCGAGAAGAATGTGATCACGACAAGAGAGACCAGCGCTGCTTGCCAAGCAAGTTGCACACGTTCTTTCTTAGTGCGATCAGCAACGAGGCCTAAAAATATCGGTGTGGCACCTGGCGGATCAAGAATTACTAAAAGGGTTACGAAAGCCTGAATCGAGAAGGTAACTGCGCTAACTTCAATGACGTTCACTTTGTTACGACCCTCCGAGCACTTGCTAATGATTCAAGGCGATCCCATTGCTCGGGATCGGTGAGATTCTCTCCCAGTTCATTTAGTTTACCGTTACCGTGGTAATCACTTGACCCAGTTTTTACTAACCCAAGTTGATCTGCGATTTCACTTAGTTGCTCACGCTCGGCTTGTGAATGGTCTCGATGATTTACTTCGATTCCATGCAATCCAGCAGAAACAAGATCTGTGAAGGTTGCAGCTGAAATCACTTCACCACGTCTTGATGCAAATGGGTGTGCGATAACTGCAACACCTCCTGCCAGATTTATCTGCCGTATGGCTTCTTCAGGTGTTGGGGCTGCATGAGTAACGTAATATTTCGAGGCATTATGTAATAGTTCAAGAAATGCTTCATCGCGTGATGCCACAACTTTATTTCGAACAAGTGCGTCAGCAAGATGGGGTCTGCCCAATGTTGCGCCAACTGGGGTCGCAGCCATCACATCTTCTATCGAAATATTAATGCCATCTGCTGCAAGCAATTCAATCATCTTGCGCATACGTGGGATTCTGGTATCTCGAGACTCTGCCAACATATTCTGCATATTTTTATCTTCACCATCGAATAACAGACCGAGCATATGCACACTTATTCCATCAAGAGTTAGCGTTGAAATTTCAGCGCCTAACACCAGGGAGAGTGATGGGCGAAGCGCTGCAACCGCCTCATTCCAACCCGAAGTACTGTCATGATCGGTAATCGCTAAAGTATTGATGCCAGTAGAGAGCGCTTTATTAACTAACGCCGCAGGTGAGTCTGTTCCATCACTTGCCGTTGTATGCGTATGTAAATCAATCATATAAACATCATTCGTTTTAATCTTCGATCATTACTTGAGTAGGTCTAGTGCGTAATACAACCAGTGCGCAACCGAAAAGAATTAGGACAATTCCAGGTATGACACCAATTGGTGGACGCTGATCTAACCACCATATAGCTAAGATCGCACTTACGGGAACTTCAAAGAAAACGATCAAGGAAACAACGGCTGGAGAAACTCTTTTGAGGACTGAGTTGAACATGGTGTGACCTAAAAATTGCGCACCGAGAATTAGTCCCAAAAGGATCCACCATTCGCGCGCACTAAAATTCAGGAGCTCGTTGCCAGCAATTATTGCCATGGGAAGCGCGGTAATGGCGCAGAATAAATAACAAATGGATGTGTATGTAGCAGTCTCTAAAGTTCTTTGTGCTCGAGCACCGATTAACATATATAAGGCTGAAAGCGATGCCGAAATAATCGCCGCTAAGTCACCAAGAAAAGCGCGCAGTGAAATTTGTAAGTCAATTCCAGAAATTAGCAACACTCCACCAAAAGAGACAAACATACCCAACCATGCACGAGATGGAATATTTCCCCCCGATAACTTAAGAAATAGTGCGGCAAAGATTGGCTGAAGTGCAACGAGTGCGGTACCGGCAGCAACTGTTGTCATTCTCATTGCCAGGAAGAATCCGTAGAAATGCAGCGCTAAGACAACTCCTGCAAGAACGGCCCATTTCGCACCGGTTCGATCGATGCGATGGCGCAGCGCAAAAGGCGCGGTCATCAGCGCCCCGCCAAAGTTTCGCCAGAAAATTAGTGAAAGAACCGGCATCGAACTCATAGCAATCAACGGTCCAGATGTGCCGATTCCAATGATTCCTATGCCTAAGCGAATTAAATCTGGGCGCGCAGGTATTTGTGTGTGGTTATCACGATCTAAAGGCTGCGACATGACAGTAACCGTAGCCGATACCCTTAGCCAATGAAGGGAGGCCAAAAATGAGTGGCAACACAATAAATCGCGTCTTTATTGCACGCTTGGCAGGTACAGCAGTCTTTGATCCAAATGGAGATCCAGTTGGAAAGGTGCGCGATGCTGTCGCGACTTTGCGTTCCAATAATCAGCCAGCGCGCATCCTTGGCCTCGTCGTCGAAGTACCTTTACGTCGCAGAGTTTTTGTGCCAATTACTCGAGTTACATCTATCGAATCTGGAGCAGTAGTAATTACTGGTCTAGTAAATATGCGCCGCTTTGAATCACGCGCTGGTGAATTATTAGTTCTTGGTGAATTAATCGATCGCTCGATATCTTTAACTGAAAATGGCGAATCTGTAGTTGTCGAAGATATGGGCATGGAACAAAACCGCACTGGTGATTGGTTTATCAGCCGTGTTCATATTATGAAAAAGGGCAGCGGGCTGCGCCGCAAAGGCGCCACTTCAACCGTTGCCTGGGAAGATGTAACGGGCTTTACTCTGCCTGAACACAATCAAGGTGTTAATAATTTGCTTGCCACGATCAACAATCTGCGTGCCGCCGATTTAGCTGCAGTCATTCAAGATTTAGCGCCAAAGCGTCGCGTTGAAGTTGCGCGCGCCCTCGATGACGAACGTTTGGCTGACGTGCTGCAAGAAATGGATGAAGCCGAACGAGTTGCACTTCTTGCCGAACTTGAAGGCGAACGCGCCGCTGACGTCTTGGGCGAAATGGATCCGGATGATGCTGCAGATTTGCTTCGCGAAGTTGGCGAAGAACGTGCACAAGCGCTGATCGAACTTATGGAACCAGAAGATGCCGAAGATGTTCTGCGCTTGATGACTTACGAGGATTATTCTGCCGGCGGCATGATGACTACCGAACCAATAGTTATGAGTGCTGATAACTCTGTCGCAGATGCGCTTGCCAATGTTCGCGCTAGTGAAGTTTCACCAGCGCTAGCCTCGCAAGTGTTTGTATGTCGCCAACCGCTGGAAACTCCTACGGGGCGCTACATCGGCTTGGTGCATTACCAAAGATTGCTGCGTGAGCCACCTTCAACGCTGCTCGGATCAATCGTTGATACAGATACCCAAGGGTTAAATCCCAATGCATCGCTGCATGAAGTTTCGTCATACTTAGCTAGTTATAACTTGTTATCTGTTCCAGTTGTCGATGCTAATGATCGGCTATTGGGCGCAGTAACTGTCGATGACGTTTTGGATCACTTACTACCTGAAAACTGGCGTTTAGAACACCGTGATTCAACGCGCGGTAATGGCCCAATACTCAATCTCGGCGATGTTGCAGGAACAGAAGTTGACCCTGAAGATATTGAATTAGATCAAGAAATGGAAGAGGAGGCGCGCTAATGGCACGTTCAATCATTTCCCGCCAAAGTGGGTTAGATACCCCACGCGAATCCCGTCGATCATTGCGTCCAAATTATGATCCAGAAGTAATTGGTAAGTTATCTGAGCGCTTTGCCCGTTTCTTAGGCACCGCTCGCTTCTTGGTTTACATGACGGTATTTGTGCTTTCTTGGGTTATCTGGAATGCAGTGGCTCCACTTAACTTACGTTTTGATGACTACCCATTCATATTCTTAACTCTGGTTTTATCGTTGCAGGCATCTTATGCTGCGCCTCTCATTTTGCTGGCACAAAATCGTCAAGCAGACCGCGATCGCATCTCCCTTAATGAGGATCGTGCACAGAATGCTCGCTCAATTGCTGATACTGAATACCTGACTCGCGAACTTGCCAGCTTGCGTATCGCACTGGGCGATGTAGCAACCAGAGATTTCATGCGCAACGAACTTGAAGATTTACTAAAAGATTTACGTGCTAAGCCCCAGTCTGACGCCAAGTAAAGAGTTGCTGCGAACCATCAATTTCTCTGAAATTGCTGAGATTGCTAATGCGCTCGGTGAATCAGGATGTGCAATAACAATAGGTTTGCCATCATCACCGCCAGTTCGCAGCTGAGTACTAAACGGAATTTTTCCTAAAAGTGGTACTTCACTGCCCACCAGAATTGATAAGCGCGCAGCAGTTTCTTCTCCCCCACCATCTCCAAATAAGGAAATTTCATCGCTGCAATGTGGGCACGGGAAAGCAGACATATTCTCAATAACACCGACTACGCGTTGATGAATCTGATGTGCGATTCGCCCCGCACGTTCGGCAACTTCTGCAGCAGCTATTTGTGGCGTTGTTACCACCAAAACTTCTGACGTTGGAATCAACTGACCTAGTGAAATCGCGAGATCGCCGGTGCCTGGTGGTAAATCAATTAATAGAAGATCAAGGTCACCCCAGTAAGCATCAGATAAGAGTTGTTCTAGAACTCGGTGTAGCAACGGGCCTCGGTATGCCACTGCATCTGCGCGCTCAGGTTTAAACATCTCCATCGAAACAACTTTTACACCGTAAGCCTCAAGTGGAATAAACATCTGATCAATCGCAGTTGGACGTTGTCCCATCAAACCCATTAAACGCGGAATTGAATGGCCGTAAACATCGGCATCAAGAATTCCAACTCGCAGGCCACGTTGGGCAGCCGAAATAGCCAGATTGGCGGTTAGTGATGACTTTCCTACGCCACCTTTGCCAGATGCGATGCCAAGTACGCGAGTTAGAGATTCAGGTTGCGCGAAGGGAATGAATTTTTCACGCCCGCCACGCAAAAGTTTTTTCACGTTATTTCTCTGTTCCTCTGACATTACGCCAAAGACAATAGTTACTTCATCGATTTCAGCAACTTGGATAACCGCTGCAGTGATATCTGAACGGAGTCGATCTTGCATGGGACAACCTGAAATCGTGAGCAATATTTTCAGTTCAGCGGTAGCGCCATTAACGGCTACTGATTCGACCATACCTAGTTCTGGCAGGGGTCGGTGGAGTTCAGGATCTGAAACAGTGGCGAGTGCAGCGTTAATTAGCTCAATTGTTGTCATAGTAAATCAGGATCTAACTTTGCTTTGAATTTTGGTTTTTCGTCGCTATCTTCTTCTAGCGCGCTAGCGATCTGCTTCTTAATAAATTTCTTCGGGTGCAAATCTGATGGTT
>Ga0209299_1000722_pt1 | contig 18598 bp, 21 predicted proteins | sample S_140806_MF_Meta_FD_187326 | JGI IMG/M metagenome (GOLD analysis project Ga0209299, IMG submission 187326) | Freshwater microbial communities from Lake Simoncouche, Canada to study carbon cycling - S_140806_MF_MetaG (SPAdes) (version 2) | ecosystem: Environmental > Aquatic > Freshwater > Lake ...
GTCAACGGTCAGGTTGCCATCCTTGACGCTGTTCGAGGCTGCGATGCCATTGCCCTGGCTCATCAGCATCGCCAGGATCACCATCGGCACCTTCTTGCCATTGGTGATCGCGCCTTCGCTGATCATCTGGGGCATCGGCAGCTGCCACTGGCCGCCATCAATGCCACCACCGGCGGCACCCAGCACAAGGTTGTCGCGGGCGGCGCCCCAGCTGGCCTGCTTGCTGAGATTCACCTCCAGGCCATGCCTGGCGAAGAAGCCCTTCTCCACCCCGATCACCAGGGGGGCGGCTTCGAGGATCGGGATGTACCCGAGGCTGATGGTCTTCACCTCCAGGTTGGCATTGCTGGCCACTGGGATGGCGGTGGGAGTGGACCCTGTGCTGGTGCCTTGTCTGTTGGGGGGATTGCCGAGGCAACCGCTCAACATCAGGCTGCTGATCAGAGTGCCGCTGAAGAGGGCAAGAACACGACGACGTTTGGCCATGGGGAGAGTAATGGGGGGGGATAAGAACACCAGGCAGGCGATTGATCGAGGCGCCTCCAGAAGCAGGCACCATTGCGAATTCAGGCTTCTGCCACAACCTTCAGCAGGCAGGAGCACAACTTTTTCTGCTTCATTGTCCACAGCAAAGCTGGGCTGATCATTGCGATCGATTCACGCATTCAGCGTTGAACCTCAGCGGCTGAGCGCCCAGGTGATGGCTTGTGCAGCACGAAACTGAGCCAGTCTCAAGGGCAAGACTTCAGCTCAAAAAGAGTTGAATCCTTTGCAGCAGCTTGATTTAGACTCGTTTCGCTCTAACAATGGAAGCCGCGGCCCTGAATCGAGCAGCCGGGCTTCCGATCAACTCTGGGGAAGTTCATCACCACAGCCGCGGCTGTGGATGCGGCGCTGGCCACGGCGGCAGCGCCTCGATCCACACCGTTGACGCTGGGCTGCCTGACAGGCGGAGGACATGGTGTTGGGGTGGCTTCCGGTCGGTTATGGCCAGGCATTGGCCTGAAGTTCGCGAACGGTAGGGACAGGCGCGAGGGTGTGGGTGGCCGCAGCGCCCAGCATTGCCAATGCGCCCCATAAGTTCGGGTGATCGTTGGGGCCATGGCCCGCCAAAACCGTGGGATCGGATGGCCGGGTCAGCGAACATTGTCCCCCCGATGTCAGCGCACCCGGCCTAATTTCAGGCTCTGTTGCAGCCCTTGCTCATGGCTGGTGGCCCTGCTCCTGGCCTCGGCGAAGGCCGACGCTCCCTTCTGCTGCTGGCCAGCCGCCATGGCAAGGAGCGGGCCATGGCACGGCCCTTTCGCCTGGGCCTCGGTCTGGAGCTGGTGGTGGCCGATCAGATCGACACGGACGACTTCGGCACGTTCACAGGGGAGAGACCCCGCCCCGCCGATGCCGCCACCACCTGCCGCCTCAAGGCCGAGGCCGCTCTGGATGCCACCGGTGCCAGCCTGGGCGTAGCCAGCGAGGGCAGCTTCGGCCCCCACCCCGCCATCCCCTTCCTGCCCCTGGCGATCGAATGGATGACCTTCGTGGATCGCCGCCGCGACCTAGTGATCAGCGAGCGGCTCGAGGGCACACCCACCAACTTCAGCCACTCCGTGATCGCGGCTGGCGCTGATCCCGGCTCCTGGTTGGAGCGCATTGGTTTTCCGGCCCACGCGGTGATCGTGCGCCCCCACCGCGGCGACCCTCACCCCAGCGCCCCTTCCCGGATCGTGCGCGGGCTGTATTGCCCCCAAGCTTTGGAGCAGGCCATCCGCGGGGCCGCCGCCTGTTCGGCCGATGGCCGTGCCCTGCTGGAAACCGACATGCGGGCCCACCACAACCCCACCCGCATGGTCAGCATCCGGCGGCTGGCCTTCCGGCTGGTGCGCCGAATCCGCACCCCCTGCCCCAGCTGCGGATCCCCGGGCTGGGGATTGGTGGCCCAAGAGCCTGGCCTGCCCTGCGGTGGGTGCGGCCTACCCACCGAGTTGTTGCGTGCCGAGATTCACGGCTGCGCCCACTGCGATTACCGCGCCGAAGTGCCTCGCCGCGATGGGCTGCTTCGGGCCGATCCCCAGCATTGCGCGCAGTGCAATCCATGAAGCCCGGGGCCGGCTGGAGCGAGGTGGTGGAAACACGGGGTGTGATCGGCTGTGTGGTTCCCCAACGATTGGCCTATGGTTATGCGCGGCGTGGGGGGCTTCTACGCCATTTGTGCTCCACCGTTTTCTGATTGCCATGCAGTTCGACGATTACCGCGATCTGGCTGAAGTTGAGGATTCAATGTGGTATTTTCACGCCCTCAATCAGCGCATGCTGCTTCCCCTCGCTCAGCTTGCTAAGCAGGAGGTCAGTATTCTCGACGCCGGCTGCGGCACCGGTGGATTGATCAAGGCTTTGCAGCACCATGATCCACTCTGGAAGATTACCGGTCTTGATTATTCGCCGGTGGCTTGTGATTTTGCTCGGCAACGGACAACCGTGGCGATTAAGGAGGGCTCGATCGAAGCACTTCCCTTTGAGACCAAGCAATTTGATGCCGTTGTCAGTGCGGATGTGATCTGCCAGATCGATGATGGATCAATGGCACTGCGTGAGTTTGCGCGGGTGTTGAAGCCGGGCGGAATTTTGGTGATTAATGTTGCCGCTTACGAGTGGATGCGCTCGTATCACGATGCCCAGATGGACACCAGGCACCGCTTCCGCCGCAGCGAGCTCGCCTCCCTGCTCAAGCAAACTGGTTTTGAGGTCACCATCAGCAGCTACGCCAACCTGTTGATCTTCCCGCTGATCATCGCCCGCCGCAAGATCTTTGTGCCCGCCAACCCCAGCAGCGACGTGAAGCCCTACCCCCCCCTGATCGAAGCCTTCTGTGGCTCGATGGCGGCCCTGGAATACGGGGCGCTTAGCAGGGGCATCAGCCTGCCCGCCGGCAACTCCGTGTTCATCGCGGCAAGAAAGCTAGCCTGAGGCCAGCCGCTGTTAGCGACAGCATCTTTCGGATTCATCCCCTTCACTTGAATCCCCTAAACCTTTCTCCGTTCGGCCGGGTGGAGATGCTCGGCGCAGGCGGTCGCTCCATCCCCTTCAGACACCGATTCTCCGAAGGCCGCTTCAGGATCCCGATTCAGTACCTAGGGCCCCGTGGCGATCACCGCGAAGAAGGGATCGCCCTTGCCCCCCACCCACCCCAGGGGCCCCGGCGAGCGGGTGGCTTCGGCCAGCAGCTCCGGCCGGGGCCAGCCCTGGGCGATCAGCACCCGGGCCACGCTGGCCAGCCGATCTTGGTCTGTGCCCTCCAGCCAGATCCGGGGGGCCTTCTGGGCGAACATCCGGTTGGAGAAGGCGATGATCAATGCCCCCCCCGGGGCGCACCACCCGCAGAAGTTCGGCGGCGACCCCCTCGGGCTGCTGCAGGTACTGCCAGCCCGCCACCACCAGGGCCGCATCGACGCTCGCATCGGCCAGGGGCAGATGTTGGTTGGTGTTGAGGTTCTGCACCCAATGTCGGCTGAGGCGGGGGTTGGCCTCCAGCTCCCGCGCGTTGAGGCCGTGGCCGATCACCTCCGCGTAGGTGCCATCCTCGGGCAGATGGCTCACCCAGCTGCTCATCAGGTCAAGCACCACGGCGTTCTGGGGGATCCGTTCGCGGTAGAGCTCGGTGAGCCGGGCCCGGAAGGCGGCATCGAGGTGCTGCACGAAACGAGGTTCCGCATAGAACAGCGCGTCGTCAGAGCCATCGATCTTCTGGCGGTCCGCAGCGCTCAGCACATCCATCACCATCACCAGCCGATCGGGGCTTCCATCCTGGTGACGGTGTCGATCGAGCGGGGATGAGCAGATCACGCCAGCTTCAGCCACCGTTCCGTTAGGCAGGTGCTGCAGGTTCAGCGGCAGCGCTTCAGGCTGGCCTTGCTCCCCTGCCTGTTCGATCAGGAGATGCGCAGGACGCGACTGATCTCAGGACTCGATCTATCTCAGGACTTGACCCATCTCAGGACTCGACCCATATCAGGAACCGACCATCCTGATCGCCGGGGGCCAATCCGCTTCGGCGCTCGGTTCGAAGCCGGGCACGACAACCTCTCTGAGGTTTCCGTCTTCACAGTCCATCCAGCCCCACCGCCACCGCCTCGGTGACCGACGCCAGGAAGGGCAGATCGAGGCTGTCGATCGTGTCGCTGGGGAGGTGGTAATGGGGATTGCGCAGGAAGGAGGTGTCGGTGATCAACAGCGCGTCGTAGCCCACATCCCAGAAGGGGGAGTGGTCGCTGAGGCGCACATCGGGCAGGGCCCTGCCCCTGTTCGGCACCGGCAGCACCCGGGTGGGCACATGGCGGCCCATGCGCCGGGCCAGTCCCGGCAGTAGGGGTGCCGTGGCGGTGTTGCCCACCACGGCGATGAAGTCGCCCCGCTCGCCGTAGAGGGCGCGCATCGCCGCGATCGGGTAACGCTGCTGTGGAGCGGTGTAGCCCAGCATCTCCAGGCTCACCATCAGCTTCAGCTTCTGGCCGGCGGCCCTGAGGTCCGCCGCCAGGGCGGCGCTGCCGAGCATGCCCCACTCCTCCTGGTCGAAGGCCACCAGCCACACCGGCCGCCGGGGCGGTTGGCGGACCCAGCGCTCGGCCAGCTCCAGCAGGGTGGCCACGCCGGTGGCGTTGTCGTCGGCGCCGGGGGAGTTGAGCGGGCCGTCGTAGTGGGCCGCCACCAGCAGGGGATCCAGCCCGTTCTGCCGGCCTGGAAGGCGCAGGATCAGGTTGGTGCCGTCGTCGATGCCGCTGCGGAAGCGGTGCTCCTCCACGGGGCCCAGGTCGCCCAGGCGCTCGCGGATGTAGGCGCGCACCGCCAGCAGCCCGAGGGCATCCCAGCGGGCATGACGGGGCCGGGCCAGAACCTCCAGGTGGGCCTGGAGGCGCTCTTGCCGTGCCGACGTCGTCGCGGTCGTTGCGGACTCCCGGCCGTTCGCAGCGGCAGAGTCAGCCATCGGTGCTGATGCGGCTTTGCGGCCAACCTGGCATGGGATCGCGCCGATCAGCTCTCCCTCGGATCGTCCCGCTGGACCAGGAGGGTGGCCACCATCAGCCGCAGGGTGCGGCGGTCCCCCCCGGCGGCCCGCCACCCCTCAAGCCAGCGGATCAGGGCGGGAGGCTCGCCCGCATCGCTCTGCGGAACGCCAAGCCGGGCGAGGTAGGCCAGGGCGTCGTCGAGGCAGGATTCCCCCTCCCCAAACCCGTCGAGCCGGGGGTCGAGGGCGGCCAGCAGGGTTTCCAGTTCGGCCAGGCTCAGGGGCGGCAGCGGATCGTCGGGAGCCATCGGCGCACTGGACAGTGCTCCAGCATGACCCCCGTCGACGCTTCCTGGACAGGTGGCCCTGGATCGACCCCCTAGGCTGGTTCCAGCACAGTTGCCGGGCGTGCTGAAACCCATCCTGCAGCTCCTCGTTTGTCTCACCATCGGGCTGCGCTGCATGGCCCTGTTCGATCAATTGCGTCGTGCCTGGATCGCCGATGGGCTGGCCGTCGAGTTCCGCCGCGAGCTCCGCCGGCGCGGGCTTTTGGTTGCCACCCCCACCCCCCGCGGCGATTGAGGAGCGTTCCGGCAGGCCCGTGGGCGGCAATCGAGCGCCGGCCCCCGCGAGCGGTCGGCTGCCCCTTCAGTGCCGCCCCGGGCGCCCCCCCGCCAGATGGTGGACGGCATGAATCACCACACCCCAGAGTTCCGCCTCCCCTTCCGCCAGGGCAATCGGTGCGGAGAGGTCGTCGCTGGCCACCAGCCGACCGGTGGCGCTGCCGCGCCGGCCCTCCAGCCGCCGCACGATGAAGGCGCCGCCATGGGTGGCCACTACCACCAGGCCCGGCCGGGCCTCCAGGCTGCGGTCGATCACCAACAGGTCGCCATCGAGGATGCCGTCCCCGGCCATGGCATCGCCGCTCACCCGCATGAAGAAGGTGGAGAGGGGGCGGGGGATCAGGGCCAGGTTGAGGTCGATGCGAGCCTCCACGTAGTCGTCCGCGGGGCTGGGGAATCCGGCCGCCACGTGGCTTGAGGCCAGGGCACAGGTGCTGGAGCCCAGCACGGTCGCCAGGGGGAGGGGAACGCCCCGGGGCAGTGCCGCCATTCCTCCCCGGGCTGGATCGAGGAGGCCCGCATCGCCAGGGGGATCGACCGGCATCGAGGACTCCATCGCGTCCGTGAACAGTACAAATGTACCGCTAGAGGGGCGCACCCATCGGCAATGAATCTGATCAAGACTGGATCGGTGTTTTCAGGGGCTAGGAGCGGTCGGTATGGCTTGTCCTGACTGCGGGAGCTGGGCGGTGAAGGCGGACCGAGGCCTCTCCGGACGCCTGGTCTGCGGCCGCTGCGGCAGGCCCCTGGGGATCGGCGCGGCGCGGCGGCGGAGGGGGCGCTTCTCTTTCTCGTCGCCCTGGCGCGGCGGGGCACGGCTCCCGCCCTGGTTGGCATTGGTGGGCCTGCTATGCGCCGGAACCCTGCTCACGGCGCTAGTCGAGCAGCCGGGCGGTGGCGGGGTTCGGATGTGGCCATCTCCTGACAGGCCCGATCCCGCGCCCGGGGGATCCGGGATCATGAATCGCAACATTCCGCGTTTGAGGTCAGATGGCGAAATCCAATCCCTTCGCAAATCTGGCTTCTCTGAGCATGCGTCAGCTCCGGGAGCTCGCCAGGAGCCTCGGGGTTAGGCGCTATAGCAGCGAGTATCGCGATGGGCTGGCTGACGCCATCGCTTCGCGTCTGCCCGAGGGGGAGGCTGTCGTCACGGAATCGTTCACCGAGGCTGCGGTGGTCGGTAGCTACGAAACTGCGGTTGTGGGCAGCTACGAGGCTCCGGTGGTGGGTAGCTACGAAACTGCGGTTGTGGGTAGCTACGAGGCTCCGGTGGTGGGTAGCTACGAGGCTGCAGCTTCTGCCGATCTCGCTGCGATCGAGGCCGAGATGGCCCCGGCTCCCCGCCCCGCTGCCGAGACGCGAGTGGTGTTTCTGCCCCGCGATCCCCAGTGGGCCTATGTGTTCTGGGATATCGCCGAGGCTGACCGCACGGCCGCCCATGCCGCCGGCGCCAGCCAGCTCTGCCTACGCGTTGCCGATGTGACCGGCCTGCCCGGCGGCTCCTCCCATCCCCACGCCCTCCAGGAGGTGGTGGTGGATGCCCAGGCCACCGAGTGGTACCTCCCCGTTCCCCTCTCCGACCGCGACTACCGCGTGGAACTTGGCTTCCGCAAAGCCGGCCCCGCTGGCGGCTGGATCTCCGTGGCCTTCTCGTCTGTGGCCCGGGTGCCGTCCCTCAATCCTTCCGAGCAGATCCTCGATCAGTTCATTCCCTTCTCCCTCGACGCCGCTCCCTCCTCGTTCCTGCCTGCGCCGATCGAGCCCGTCGATGTTGGCCTGCATGAGCGCCTCTACCAGACCGCCACGGCTGGCTGGCGCCGCCTCGGCCGGGGTTCGGAGGCCTTCCATGAGCTCGGGGATTCGGGCCTTTCCGATTCCGCCTTCTCCGCCTCGGGCGTGGGCCTTTGGGCTTCGGGCCGCAACGAATCCGGCGCCGGTCTGGGGGCTCGGCAGCGCTCCTTCTGGCTGGTGGCCGATGCCGAACTGATCGTGTACGGCGCCACCGATCCGGCGGCCCGCCTCACCATCGGCGGCGAGGAGGTGCCCCTCACCCCCGAGGGCACCTTCCGCATCCAGGTGCCCTTCCGCGATGGCCAGCAGCTCTACCCGATCGAGGCGGTGGCCGCCGATGGCGTGCAGAAGCGCAATATCACCCTCGAGTTCCGCCGCTCTACCCCGGAGGCGAACGTGAACAGCCGCGAGGCCGCCTTTACCGAATGGTTCTGATCGATCCCGCTCCGAGGTCCTAGCGGTTCGCGATCACGGCAGCGCTGATCAGGGGATCGGGAGCTCGCCAGGGTCAAACCTGAGCCGTACGTCGTTGCCGCCCACCATCCAGGCTTTCTCCCCCTCATCGAGTGGTTTAAGGGCGTCCTGTTGGGCCATCACCACCTCGGCATCGGCCTCCGAAGGGTCATCCTCTTCGGCCATGCGGCGATGGAGTCGAGCCAGGGCGAGATCCAGCGGCACGGAACAGACCAAAATGCCGAAGCCGGTGCCCCGGCGGCTCGCCAGCTCCAAGAAGGCCTGGCGCTGGTCTCGCTTGATGAAGGTGGCATCCACCACCACGGAAAGACCGCCCGCTAGCGCGGCCTCTGCGGCCTCCAGCAACACCTTGCGGTAGAGCTGCTCGGTCACGGCGGCGGCATAAGGGTTGACATCCTGCCCGGGATTCGCTGGGGCCTCACCGCTCGGGCAGCCCCAGCGCCCGTAGAGCCTCAGTCGCTCGACATCAGAGCGCAGGTGGATCCAGCCCCAGCCCCGCAGCTGCCTGGCGGCGTGGCTCTTGCCGCTCCCGGAGATGCCGTGGGTGATCACCAGGGCGCATCGAGGCGGAGCCATGGCGAGGCGCGCCCGGTTCAGGTAGTTCCCCAGATCCGCTTCGAGCGGCTCAACCACTGCTGGCGCCAGGTCCGGTTGTTGCAGGCGCAGGGCCGTGACCTTGGCGCGCACCAAGGCCCGATAGGCCAGGTACCAGGGAAGCAGGGGCAGGGCGCCGTGGTCGCCCCCGGTTTCCAGCCAGCGGTTCAGCAGTTGCAGGGCCAGCTTGCCGTGGCCACGCTCCTGCAGATCCATCACCAGGAAGGCCAGATCGCTGATGGGGTCAATCCAGCGCAGGGGAGGGCTGAACTCCAGGCAGTCGAAGACCCGGATGCGCTCCTCCTGCAGAGCCATGTTGCCCAGGTGCAGATCACCGTGGCATTCGCGGATGCGGCCCCGTTGGCGCCGCGCTTCCAGCAGGGGCTGCAGGCGTGTGAGTTCCTGCCGAGTCCAGGATGTCATCGCCTCCCCATCGGCTGGGAAGCGGCCCAGCTGGGCCAGGGTTTCCAGGTTGGCCAAGGCCGGTTCAAGCACCCGCTCGGGGCTGCCCCAGGGATCGGCCGGTGAGGCCTGGGCGGCTTCGGCATGGAAGTGGGCGAGATCATCCGCCAGGCGATCGATCTGCTCCGGCGTCACCCTCCCGCTGCTCAGGGCTTCGGGCAGGAGATCCCGCTGCTGGAACTGGCGCATCTGCACCAAGGTTTCGATCACGGGGCCTTCGCCACCGAGGTGCGCCCGTTCCGGCGGCCCGTGCAGATCCCTCAGGCCGAGATAGAGATCCGCCGCCAGCCGCCGGTTCAGGCGCACCTCCTCCTCACAGCAGCGTCGCCGCAGTTCGGGGGTGCTGAAATCCACGAAACCGAGATTCACCGGTTTCTTGAGCTTGTAGGCGAAGTCGCCGGTGAGGAAGATCCAGGAGATGTGGGTCTCGATCAGCTCGACGGTGGCCACCGGATGGTCGTAGGCGGCTGGATCGAGCAAGGCCCGCACGAGGGGATTCATGGTGGTGCGGCCTCAGCGGGGTCGCCGCCTGCGGGTCATGCTCTGGTTCAACCGCTCCATTTCCTTCGCGAAGCTGCGGTAGGCAGAAACGGACCGGTTCGATGGCCGGTTCGATAGATGGTCATTGCCCATGCTGTTGAGTTTGATCATCTGCCTCTGGGCCAGGAGATCGACGAACGTCCAGATCAGATAGGGCACCAGTCCCAGGGCCGCGACCCGGGAGATCAGACACACCCAAATGCTGAAGATCAGGAAGAGTACCCAGGCGAAGGCTCCGATCAGCGTGCCGATGCCGAGGCTGCGAATCCGGCAGGTGACCCACACGCTGGCTTCGCTCAGGAAGATCACCAGGAGATAGACGATCACCACGTTCCAGCTGTCCAGCAGGCTGTGAACCAACAGCAGCGAGAGGTACAGGCCGAGGTTGCAGACCAGGCGGATGAGTGGGCTCCAGATGTGGAAGGTGAGCCAGCCAGGCCGGCGCAGACCCTGCAACCAGGTGTAGTCCCTCTCGTTGGGATTGGTGAGAATGATGACCAGCCCGAACAAGAGGAGGATCACCAACCAGGCAGGCATGGTTGGACCACAGAGCTGATTTTATTCAAGCCACCGCAGCCTCGATCCTGTTGAGTGCCGATGCGATTCCTGGTGATTCACCCCACATTCACCCGCTGGTGCCAGGGCTTTCTCACCGGGAATTCAGGGGGATGGCGCGGCTGTCATGAAGGTGTCAGTTTTGGAGCCGAGCAGGCTGTGCTCCAGTCCAGGGAGGGCTGAACGGTTGTGTCCCTCCTACCCCTCTGAGTTCTGTCCCTCCTAGCCTTCGCTCAACACCCTGAGGCTGCGTCGATGGCTCCTCCGGATTCCACCCGGCCTCCCTGGCTGCAGTGGTTGATTCTGCTCATCTTTCTCTGGTCGTCCTGGCAACTGGCTGGCGTCTGGTTCCAGCGGCTCCACGGTTGAGAGGAGGGCTCGCGAGGGATCGGACCATCCGGACCATCCCTCCCAGCAGTAAGACCAAGGCCAGCAGCGCGAGCAGCGCCACCACCAGCACGCCGGTCAACTGCAGGAGACCCACGCCAAGCCGGCTTAACCCGCCGATCACGTTGGCGATGGCGGTGCTGACCAGGAGCAGGGTGTCAAACCGCTCCGGAATGAGCATCAGGGAGGCGAGCAGCCCGCCACCGGCGCCGCCAAGGCCCAGTCCGATGCCGAACTGGCGCCAGCGATGGGGGCGGCGGCGGCGCGGGGCGGGGCTGGGGACACCCCCGGGCCGCCGGGCCAGCCTCCGGGGGGGACCGGGCAGATCAAGCGTAAGGCGATCGGCCATGGAGTCGGGCTTCAGAGATCAAGAACGTGGCCGGCACCGCGCATCCAGCGCTCAAATTCCATCAGAACCAACTCGTTTGGGCAATCGATCAGGGAAAGTTCGTGGACGCTGCAGTCCCCCTGGCCGCCATGGTGGAGGGAGAGGAAGAAATTCTCGCCGCTGAGTCCGCAGACTTCCGGATCGCTCCGCACCACCACATCCAGGGCCGCGCCGAGGCGGGTCACACGGCGGCGTAGTTCGGACCAGGTGATCGTCGCCATGGCTTGAGGTCTCACGCCAGCAGAATTCAGTGTGATGGACGTGGCTCCGGCGTCAAGCGCGGGGCAGTGGGTTTCAAGGCTGAGCCTGCCTGGGAGATGCCGGGGGAGCCACGAGACCGGCCTCCGGGGCCCGAGATGGTTGCCTGGCTGGTGGGGGCAGGAGCACGGCCAGGGCGGTGGCGAGGGCCAGCACCGCCACTCCGCCCACCGGGGCCGCGAGGCGGCGTTGGATCGGGATGCGACGGATCAGCTCGCCGGAGCGGAGGGGGCGGGGGGAAGCAACCGCCAGGGGCAGTTTCACGCGGGGATCGAGGCGCAACTGGTCGAGCACCCTCACCAGATCAGCCAGTTCGGCATCATCCAGCTCGAGATCGAGGCAGGGGTTGCCGATCTGGCCGCTCACCAGGCGAAGGGTGTGGCCTGGTCCCGCGGTGCTGGGGCCGATCCAGATGGGGCCCGATTCCTCGCCGAATCCGCGCCGCAGCCCGCTCACCAGGTGCCGGGCGTAGGGCAGCACCGCCGCGATCAGGGCTTCCAGGTGGCTGCGTTGCCCCTCCAGTTCCGGCCGACCGGCCCAGCGGAGGCTCCACCCGGTGAGGATGCCCAGCTCCTCGCCGGCATGGCCGGCGGAGAGGTCAGGCAGGCCTTCCACCCGCAGCTGACAACTCTGTTGGTCGTAGACGAGGGATCTTTTCATCGGGGAGGCAACGACCATCGGATTCAGCTGGCGGCATCGAGCAGGCTGGCTCGCAGTCGTTCATAGCCTCCCGCCCCAGCCACCAGGGCCAGGGACTGCACCAGGTGGCGCCGCTCGCCGGCACCCTCTACCGGGTCGAGCAGCTTCTGCACCGAACTCCGGCGCGGGTTCATGCGCTCATTGAGCAGTTCCGCGAGCCGCCCCTCAAACAACCCCCAGCGCTGGGCCGTGAGGTCGGCGGGTTCAGCTGCCGACAGCAAGGTGCGCACCATCGGGTAGAGGCGATCGGCCATGCCGCAGAGAATCCGCATCAGGGCTTCCGCGTCATCGATGTCCAGGTCCCCCCGGCGGCAGGCACGGCGCATCGGGTTGTGGCAGCGGCGTTTCCAGAGCTCCACCCGATTCGGGAAGCGGCTCCCGAATCCGAGGCTGTCGCAGAACCACACCAGGGCCTCGCCCCCATTGAGGTCGAGGGCTTCGAGGCACAGCAGCATCAGATCGAGCCGCTCGAGACCCCGCCGGGGCAGGGCCCGGGAGCGCTCAACCGGCCCTGTGGTGGGGGAGGCGGTGATCGTGGTTTGTGGAGCAGATGCCAGGGCCATGGCTGCGATGATGCCAGCGGGCGGCCCCATCCGTCATCCGGACGCGCCGGCTCCCATCCCGTCCGCCCCTCAGTTCACCCCTCCGGTCCCTCGAACAGCCTCTGATGAGCAGCGCATCCACGCCGAGCGAATCCGCCCAGCCGGCGCCGGTCCCGACCGGGGGTATCCCGGCGGCATCTCCCGGACGCGAAGCCGAGTGGGGGGATGATCCGGCGGAAGATCGACAGATCATCCTGAGGAACTGGGTACGGGACCATCCCGACTTTCCTAAGCCCGGCATCTTGTTTCGCTGCATGATGCCCCTGCTTCGGGATCCCCAGGCCTGGAAGGAGGTGGTGCGTCAGTTGGGGCAGGTCTGCAGCCGGCTTCAACCCGACCTAATCGTGGGCATCGAATCACGGGGCTTCATCGTGGGAACCTCGCTGGCCACGGCCCTTTCCCTGCCATTCGCGCCGGTGCGCAAGCCCGGCAAGCTTCCGGGCCTGGTTCACGGCATCGATTACAGCCTTGAATACGGCACGGATCGCCTGGAGATCCATCGGGATGGTTTTGAGAACAGTCCCCGGGTGCTGATCGTGGACGATCTGCTGGCTACCGGCGGAACCGCCGCGGCCACGGCCGAACTGGTGACCCTGGCCGGTGGCCAGCCCTGCGGCTTCGCGTTTGTGATCGAGTTGGCGGACCTGAACGGCCGCAACAAACTGCCTTCCGGTGTCCCGGTGGAATCCCTGATCGTTTACCAGTGAGGGGCCGGCGGAGCGGCTCAGCCGTCGCTGTCCTGCCAGGCCAGCACGGCATCGAGCTGCTCCAGGCTGATTAGCCCGTAGCGCCACAGCACCACCGGCAGCGGGGCCTGTTCCAGCTGCGACTGGCGAATGCCGAGGGCCAGGGCGCTCTCGGGGAGGGCCAGGCGGTGCCTGAGGAAGCGCAGCAGGGCGCCAGAGGGAACGGGCTGGGGCGTCGTACAAATCACCATGGCGTCAGGCTGGCAAGACTTCGCCCGGGCCGCAAGCGGGGCAGACCGTCGGTCATCACCCCCAGCACCTGGCGCCGCAGTGGGCGGGCTGCGGTCAGCAGCGCTAAGGCGCAGCTCCGCAGCGGCAGCAGCAGGGGATGGCGGTTGGAGTAGAGGCGCACGAGAAGGTCGGTGGCCATCAGCACCAGCACCACATCAGGCCAGCGGCGGCGACCGTAGGCCGCGGCGAGGCGGTGCGGGGGGATCGACCCTGTGGCGGCCCTCGATGCCAGCCGGTGCAGCACGGCCACATCCCTCCAGCAGAGGTTCAGGCCCTGGCCGCCCACCGGATGGCAGCGGTGGCCGCTCTCGCCCACCAGGACCGTGTTGCCGATGCTCAGGCGCCGCGCCAGCCGCAGGCCCACGGGGAAGGCCCGGGGCTGGTCCCGCAGGGCATCGGGTTCCAGCGGATCGGGGAGGACGGCCATGAGGCTGTCGAGAAAGGCCGATGGCGAAAGGGATTCGAGCTGGCGGCAGCGGCTTGTCGGGGCGCTCCAGACCAGCTGGGTTCGGCCGTTTCCTAAGGGGAGCACCGCAAAGGGTCCCTCTGGACGCAGTAACTCCCAGGCCTGGTTGGGTTCGCCCCCCCGGAGCTCCACCTCCGCCGTGAGGCACTGCTGGCGGTAGTCCCAGCCCCAGCTGCCGATCCCCAGGGCCGTGCGGGTCGCGGAGGCGGGACCATCGGCGGCCACCACCAGCTGGGGGGGCGTGATGGCGGTGTCGGGGGGGGACCCACCGAGGTGCAGGGTGATGGCGGGATGGTGCAGCAGCTTCTCGAGCAGATGCTCCATCAGGGGAGCGTGGCGACCGATCCAGCCGATCGGCGCCACCGATGCGCTCTTGGATGGGTGCGGTAGGTCATCCGCAAGGAAGGTGAGCCCCTGCTGCAGGGCCGCATCGAGCAGGCGGAGGCTGTGAAAGGGCACCAGCAGGCGCTCCACCCCTTCCCAGAGGCCGAGGTTCTCCAGCAGCCGACGGCTGGAGTGGGTGAAGGCATAGGCCCGCTGCCGGGCCGTGAGTTGGTCGGGCCTGAACGCATCCTCCAAGGACACGGTCCAGCCCGCTTCGGCTAGGGCCAGGGCCGCCAGGCTGCCGGTGGGACCCGCGCCGATCACCCGGGCCTGGAGTGGGGGGCGCATCAGGGGGGAGGCAAAAGAAAGCCGCAGCAAAGTCTGCTGCGGCGGAATGGACTGCCGCGGAGTGAGCCGCTGAACAGTCGATGGGAACCTGGAGTTGAGGACCCGTAGGGGTTCAGCTGGCCGCAAGATTCCCCCAGATGGGATCAGCCGAGGCCGAGCAGGCCCTTGGTGAAGGCTTCGCCGCCCAGGGCGAACTCGGTGGCGAGCAGGGCGATGAAGCCGAGCATGGCCATGCGGCCGTTGAGCTTTTCAGCGCGCTCGTGGAAGCCCCAGCCGCTCTCGCTGCTCACCACTTCCATGCGGGGTTCGGTGGCGAAGGCGTTGAGGCGGCCACCGTCTTCGGTGGTCACGGTGGCACCGCGGATGGTGGCGGATGCGGCAGCGGAGGAAGCCATGGAGGCGGTTTCGAAGTGTTACGAGAACTGTAACGCAATGTTGCGGGGTTGGGGTGCTTCCGTCGGCTCCGGGGCCGACGGTTCTCCGCTCCAAGTTCGACGGTTCTCCGGAGCGCCCGCACGGCAGCGGTCTGGCGCATTCAACGCAGCCGCCGCAAGCACAGCTCTTCGAAAGCCGGCCGCAGCAGATAGGGGTACTCGCCCACCCACTCCTTGAGCTGGGGCAACCAGCCATCGGTGATCGCCCCGATCCGGCTGAAATCGCGACGCTCGCTCAGCACCAGGGTGCGGACCACCATGCCCCGCCGGATCGTCTGGTGGCGCTTCTCGAAGGGAAAGCGCAGCTGGCCCAGGTAGCCCTCCTCGTCCTCCAGCTCTAGGCAGAGCCAGGTGCGTTTGTCCTCCACCAGCTCCAGCAGCCCCTCACGGTTGGCCTGTTCCCGCCGGCTCTCCACCACCTCGCGGGTGAACAGGTCCGCCACCCTGCCCTCAAAGAGCGCGGCCGCCGGATAGCGGCGCAGGGTGGCATTGCGCTGGCCGGCCTCCAGGATCGGTCCCCAGAGCAGATAGAGGAGGAACACCACCCCCACCACCAGCATCACCGGCCCGAGCTTGCTGGAGAAGAACAGGGTCTGGCTGATCAGCAGGGTGAGCACCCCCCCGATCACCGAGATCAGCACCCGCTGCAGCAGTTTGCGGGGCTCGCGGCTGCAGGTATTGAACTGGGGTCCGGTGGCCACCGCTGGAATCAGGCGTTCCAGCTCACCGGGTTTCAGGGGGATCAACATGGCGCCAGTGTCCCGCGCTGGCGGCTCAGAGCAACCGCTCCAGGCCGTACACCAGTCCTTCCAGCAGGCGTACCCGCCGCACCGTGTGGAGCACGCCGGGCATGTAGGCGGAACGGTCAATCGTGTCGTGGCGCAGGGTGTAGGTCTCACCGGGGCCGCCGAACATCACTTCCTGGTGGGCCACCAGGCCCGGCAACCGAATCGAATGGAGCCGCAGGCCGCTCTCGCGCCGCCCGCCGCGGCAGCCCGCCAGGGTTTCGTGCTCCTCCACCTGGGCTGGGTTGAAGGCCTTGCCCAGCTCCTCGATCAGTTCGGCCGTTTTGATGCAGGTGCCGCTCGGGGCATCGGCCTTGCGGTTGTGGTGCAGTTCGGTGAGCTCGGCGTAGTCGTAGAAGCGGGCCGCCGCCGCCGCCGCCTGCTGCAGCAGCACCATGCCCACCGAGAAGTTGGGGATCACGGCACCGCCCACCGAGGCCTTGGCGGCAAATTCGGCCAGATCGGCCAGCTGCTCCGGCGAAAGACCGGTTGTGCCAATTACCGGATGCACCCCGTAGGCGATCGCGCCGCGGCAGTGCTCGAACACCACGCTGGGGTGGGTGAAATCCACCAACACCGCCCCGCCGCCGGGACCGGCGTTACGCACCGCCTGGCTCGCCTGGCAGAGGGTGCCCTCGAAATCGGCGGTGATCGCCACCTCCAGCTCGCCTAGGCCCAGCTCCAGTCCCACATCGGCGCCCTCCTTGCCGGGTGTGGTGTCAATCGCACCTACCAGGGTGCAATCGGCGGCATCGCGCACCGCCTTCACCACCTCGGCGCCCATCCGGCCGAGGGCGCCGGCCACCACCACCGGCAGCGGGGCGCCGCTGGCCTTGGCAGGGGAGAGGGGTGAGGGGGTGCTCGTCATGGGAAGGGACCGCAGCCGGTGGGAAGGGTTCAGGCCGCTGATGGGGGGCGGCCTCTGGCGATGCTGCCGAGCCTATGGGGCGGCGCTGCTTCCGGGGGCTTGTCTGGAGTCCTGGCCCTGGCTATGGACCCCGCCCCACCGGCATCAGGATGGCCAGGCCTTGACGACCCCGGCCATGGAGCTTTCCCCCCTGGTCACCGCCCTGCTGGCCGTGGCCGTGGTGATCACGGTGGCCCAGCTGCTGGGGCAGCTGGCCGATCGCCTCGGCCAGCCCCGCGTGCTGGGCGACATCGTGGGCGGCATCCTGCTCGGGCCCAGCCTGCTGGGGGCGCTGCAGCCCCAGTTTTCGGCCTGGTTGTTCAGCCCGGCGGTGCGCACCCAGCTCAACCTGCTCGGGCAGCTGGGCCTGGTGCTGTTCATGTTTCTGGTGGGGCTGGAGCTCAACCCCCGGCTGCTTCAGGGCCGCATTCCGCTGGCCAGCCGAGTGACCGCGGTGGGGGTGCTGCTGCCGCTGCTGCTTGGGCTTGCCCTGGCTTACGGATTCGAGGGCTGGCAGCCGGATCTGCTGCCGGGCGACCACAGCGTGGCCGGGGCTCTCTTCATGGGCACGGCCATGGCGATTACCGCCTTTCCGGTCCTGGCGAGGATCCTGGCGGAGCGCAACCTGATGGGCCAGCCCCTGGGGACCCTGGCGATCACGGCGGCCGCCCTCGACGACGTGGTGGGCTGGAGCCTGCTGGCGGCGGTGGTGGCCTTCAGCCGCTCCGGCTCCGCCCTAGGGGCCGTGCCGACCCTGATCGGCACGGCCCTCTACGCCACGGTGCTGCTCCTGGCCACCGCTCCCCTGCGCCGGCAGATGGAACGCCGCCATCGCCGCGGTGAGGCCCCTGGCGAATTGCTCCAGACCGTGGTGTTCAGCGGCGCCCTGCTCAGCGGCGTGGCCACTGAGCTGATCGGCGTTCACGTGATCTTCGGGGCCTTCCTCTGGGGCCTGGCGATGCCCCGCAACGAGGCCCTGCACCGCTGGCTGGCCCTGCGCCTGGAAACGGTGGTGCTGCGGCTGCTGTTGCCGCTCTTTTTTGCCATGAGCGGCCTGAACACCCGCATCGGCAGCCTCTACACCCCCCAGCTGCTGCTGGCGGCCCTGCTGGTGCTGGTGGTGGCGGTGTCCGGCAAGTTCCTCGGCACCTGGGTCGTGGCCCGGGCCAGCGGCGTGCCGCCGCGGGAGGCCCAGGCCCTGGGCTGGCTGATGAACACTCGCGGCCTCACCGAGCTGGTGGTGCTCAACGTGGGCTTCTCCCTGGGGGTGATCACCCCCGAGCTGTTCACCATGGGGGTGATGATGGCCTTGATCACCACGGCGATGGCCGGGCCCCTCCTGGCCCGCCTGGGCTACGGCCGGGTGACCACCGCGCCGCCGGCGCTCCTGTAACGCCTTTGCCGCAGAGGTCGCATAGACCGACGCCGCTTCGTAGGCTCCTTCACATTGCTCAATCAGTCGATTCGCATGTTCACGCAGGTCCGCTCCGCCAACCGCCGGGTCAGCCCTGCTAATGGGACCGTCGCCGATGGACGGGCCGTGATGAAGGCGGTGTACGTGGTGCTCGAGCCCCAGTACCAAAACGCCCTCACCACCGCCGCCCAGGCGATCAATGACCACAACGGCGCTTTGGCGATCGAGCTGAGCGGCTACCTGATCGAGGAGCTGCGCGACCCCCAGAACTACGCCGATTTCTGCGCCGACGTGGCGGCGGCCGATGTATTCATCGCCTCGCTGATCTTCATCGAGGACCTGGCCCAGAAGGTGGTGGAGGCCGTGGCGCCCCATCGGGACCAGCTCAAGGCGGCGGTGGTGTTCCCCTCGATGCCCGAGGTGATGCGCCTCAACAAGCTGGGCACTTTCTCGATGGCCCAGCTCGGCCAGAGCAAGAGCGCCATCGCCCAGTTCATGAAGAAGCGCAAGGAGAAGGGCGGCTCCTCGGCCGGCTTCCAGGACGCGATGCTCAAGCTCCTCAACACCCTGCCGG
>Ga0209299_1000725_pt1 | contig 18561 bp, 18 predicted proteins | sample S_140806_MF_Meta_FD_187326 | JGI IMG/M metagenome (GOLD analysis project Ga0209299, IMG submission 187326) | Freshwater microbial communities from Lake Simoncouche, Canada to study carbon cycling - S_140806_MF_MetaG (SPAdes) (version 2) | ecosystem: Environmental > Aquatic > Freshwater > Lake ...
ACACCGGCATGGCGGTGATGCGGCCGGCGATCTCCGAGGAGAGCCGCACCTCGCGAATCGCCTCCAGGGTGCTCTGGTAATCGGCGGAATCGAGGGTGTTGAAGGTGCGGGGATTGACCAGCTGCACCTGGGGCGGCGTTGGCGCGGGGGGGCGGCTCTCGGAGCACCCGGCAAGCAGGGCCGCCGCTGACAGACCCACCGCCAGGGAACCAGGGAAACGAAGGCGCACGGGCCGGAACTGTCTGGTCCGAACCATAGGTGACGCTTCGGGCCAACTCAATAGTGCGGCAGCCACCGTGCCAGCCGCGCCAGCTCCACCGCAGGCACGCGGCACCGCCCCCCATATGACGCGGGATGGCACAGCGCCCCATTGCCCCCGCCGCATCGGGCCAGCCCCGCCGGGAACAGGCGGCGCCAGGATGACCCTCGTCCGCGGACCTCCGTGAGCGACCTGTTCAGCCACCGCCGCGAGGAAACCCTGCGCCAGATCGCGCCCCTGGCGGATCGGATGCGGCCCCGCAGCCTCGATCACTTCGTGGGCCAGGAGGCGATCCTCGGCCCGGGGCGGCTGCTGCGCCGCGCCATCGCCGCCGACCGGGTGGGCAACCTGATCCTGCACGGCCCGCCGGGCACCGGCAAAACCACCCTGGCGCGGATCATCGCCGGCAGCACCCGCGCCCACTTCAGCAGCCTGAACGCCGTGCTGGCGGGGGTGAAGGACCTGCGCGTGGAGGTGGAGGCGGCCCGGGAGCGGCTGGCCCACCACGGCCTGCGCACGATCCTGTTCATCGACGAGGTGCACCGCTTCAACACCGCCCAGCAGGACGCCCTGCTGCCCTGGGTGGAGAACGGCACCGTGAGCCTGATCGGCGCCACCACCGAGAACCCCTTCTTCGAGGTGAACAAGGCCCTGGTGAGCAGGGCGAGGCTGTTCCGGCTCCAGCCCCTTGAACCCCAGGACCTGCGCCGCCTGCTGGAGCGGGCCCTGGTCGACCCGGAGCACGGCTTCGGCGCCCGCGAGGTGGCCATCACCCCGGAGGCGACCGAGCACCTGCTCGATGTGGCCGGCGGCGATGCCCGCAGCCTGCTCAATGCCCTGGAACTGGCGGTGGAAACCACCCCGCCTGACGGCGAGGGGATGATCCAGATCAACCTGGCGATCGCCGAGGAGTCGATCCAGCAGCGGGCCGTGCTCTACGACAAGCAGGGCGATGCCCACTTCGACACGATCAGCGCCTTCATCAAGTCGCTGCGGGGCTCCGATCCCGATGCCGCCCTCTTCTGGCTGGCGCGGATGGTGGAAGCCGGCGAGAATCCTCGCTTCATCTTCCGCCGCATGCTGATCGCCGCCGGCGAGGACGTGGGCCTGGCCGATCCCCAGGCGATGGTGGTGGTGGAGGCCTGCGCCGCCGCCTTCGACCGGATCGGTCTGCCCGAGGGTCTCTACCCCCTGGCCCATGCCGCCCTCTACCTGGCCGGCACCGAGAAGAGCAACAGCAGCCTCGGCTTCTTCGATGCGGTGAAAACCGTTCGCCAGGCGCAGCGCCAGGAGGTGCCCTCCCACCTGCGCGATGCCAACCGCGATGGCGACGCCTTCGGCGACGGGGTGGGCTATCGCTACCCCCATGCCTACGCCGAGCACTGGGTGGCCCAGCAGTATCTGCCGGGTTCGCTGCAGGGCCAGGTGTTCTGGCAGCCGGGGCCCCTGGGCTGGGAAGGGGAGCGGCGGGAGCGGCTGCAGCAGCGCCGTGCCGCCCAGCTGGCCGCCGCCGCCGAAACGGCCCTCGATCGCCCCGACCTGCTCAGCAGCGCCCCGCAGGATCCCCTGCTGGAGCGGTGGCTCCAGCGCCAGGCCGCCGCTGAAGGGGAACGGCTCGACCAGCTGCGCCGCCGCTTCTGGAAGGAGGCCCCGATCGGCCGGCTCGACCGGGTGCTGGTGCTGGAGGCCCACTCCCTGCTCTGGGCCCTCGATCCGCTCCAGGCCGCCCGCGAGGGGGAGGTGGTGATCACCGTGGCGGCCGCGGAGGAACGGCAGCGGCTGGAGGCCCAGCTGCAGGTGCTCGATGCGCTGCGGCGCCCCCGGCTGCTGGAGGTTGCCCCGGAGGATCCGAGCGGGCTGACGAATGCCCTGGAGGAGGGACTGCGATTCGAATGGATCGCCGCCCGCCAGCCCTTCCGCGGTCTCGCTGCCGATCAGCGGCGATCGTGGCTGGAGCTGATCACCGCTCTGGCTGCTCCAGGCGCCAGGGGGCGCTGGCTGTTCAGCAACCCGCGTCTCGGTCCATCCGGCAGCCTGCTGTCAGCCCTGGCCGGTGGGCGCCACTCCCAGCCACCCGAGCCGGCCCGCCGGCTGCTGGAGGCGGCGGTTCCCCTGGAGCAGGCCTGGCTCGGCGGGACGGCGGGGAGCGGCGAAGGTGCAGGAGTTGAGCGGAGCGAGGCGGTGCGGCAGGTGTTGGAGGAACTGGGCTGGCAGGTCAGCGAGGACACCTGGGAGGAGACCCTGGAGCTGCGCCTGGATGCGGCGCTGCTGCAGCGCTGGTTCGGCGCCGGGGCGACCTTCCGGCGGCAGCTGGAAGCGGGGCTGGACCCCCAGCGCACCTCAGACCTGGAAGGTCTGTTTCGCGGGCAGCTCGGGATCGTCCTGCCCCAACCCATGGGCCATCGGTTGTTGCGCAGCCGGCTGGAGAGCCAGGAGCCGCGAGGGGCGTCGAAGGCCACCTCCCGCAGGCTCAGGGAGAGAAAGCGGAAGGCTGAGCCCCCTCCGCCGTGACCTGCCGGGCCTGGATGCAGGCCGGCAGGAAGGCGTACCAGGAGAACAGGGAGGTGCACTGAGCGGTGCCGCTCCGGCAGTGGCCGGGGGCGCAGATCGGCTGGGCGCCGGTGTGGCCGTTGCCGTTGTCCGCCAGGCGGAAGGCGGTGGGCAAGGCCCGCAGGATGCCGGCCGAGGAGATTGAGCCATCGGCGGCGTCGCTGAGGATCGCCGAGCGCAGGGCCGGCACCGCGGTGGAGTTCATCCTGTCGTAGGGCCCGTAGCTGGTGGTAGCCCGCCGCAGGAAGCGTTCACCGGCCTCGGAATTCAGAAAACGGCTCACCGCCAGAAAGTCCACGGTGTACGACTTGGCCAGGGCGGCCCGCAGCTGATCCTCCGGCCAGCCGGAGGCGGCCAGTCCCGCCGCCAGGCCCCGATCGGTCACCTCGCCGGTGCGCAGAAACGTGTCAAAGGAGTCCTGGCTGGTCGACCAGACCGCACCGCCGGTGTTCCAGCGGATCGGGGCGCCGGCCCCAGCCACCGCGGCCGGTGACGCGGGGGTGAGCAGGAGGAGCATCACCCCGATCAGAGGGCCCAGGCCCCTGGAGATCGGCCTGACCTGCAGGTGGGCGTCGAGTGAACGCGGCGGCAAGGTGGAAACTCGATCTGCCTGAAAGGTACTCAGGGGTGAAACAACCCATGCGAGCGGCCCGGCGCTCTCATGGGTGAACCCAGCCAGCTTCAGCCCCGTTTCGGCCAACCACCCCATGGAAGCCAAGGGGCTGAGGTCGCACCATCGATCACGCTCTCCCATCGCCAGCACCCGGCAAGCATCCGAGAAACGGATCCACCACCCTGGGCCCCCGATCCGCTCCCCATCAACACCCTGGGCTCCTCCTAGGCTCAACGTGCCTGAAAACCTTGGATCCATGGGCCTTGCGATCGGCGATGCCGCCCCCGACTTCACCCTGCCCGACCAGGACGGCAAGCCGCTGACCCTCTCATCGCTGCGGGGCCAGCGGGTGGTGATCTACTTCTATCCGAAGGATGACACCCCCGGCTGCACCAAGGAGGCCTGCAACTTTCGCGACCGCTGGAGCGACCTGGAAAGCCAGGGCATCCGGGTGTTGGGCATCAGCAAGGACAACGCCGCCAGCCACGGCAAGTTCATCGCCAAATACACCCTGCCCTTCACCTTGCTCACCGACGCCGAACCCTGCCCGGTGGCCACGGCCTATGACAGCTACGGACTCAAGAAGTTCATGGGCAAGGAGTACATGGGCATGCTCCGCCAGACCTTTGTGGTCGACGCCGAGGGCAAGCTTGAGCTCGTGTACGACAAGGTGAAGGCCGAAACCATGGCCGATCAGATCCTCAGCGACCTCGGGCTGGGCTGATCGCCTGCAGGCCGCAGCGCAGCCAGGGCCTCCAGGCAGAGGTGGGGCCGCTGCTCCACCGCCAGGGCAGGCTCCAGCAGGGCGGCGAGGGCGGCGCCATCCCCACCGGTGAGCAGCAGCCGGCAGTCGGGCTCCTCCTGAAGCGCCTCCTGCGCCGCTAGTGCGATGGCCGCCGCCAGGCCCCGCAGCACCCCGGAGCGCATCGCCTGGGCGGTGTCATGGGGCCAGGGGGCCGGCACAGCATCCGCCAGCACGCCATCCGCTGCCAAGGCCTCCACCGGCACGGCGGGTGCGTCGAGGGCGGGCAGCTGGGCCGTTCCCCCGGCCATCGCCCGCAGCTGCAGGGCCGCACCGGCCAGGAGGCGTCCGCCCGCGAACCGTCCCTCCCGGTCCACCCGGGTGAAACTCAGCACCGTGCCGGCGTCGGCCACCAGCACCGGGCCGGCCACCAGCCGCCAACCCCACCAACCCGCCAGGGCCCGATCGATTCCCAGCCAAGGCGGTGCCGCCTCCAGGGGCACCTCAGCCAGATGGAGCCTGGCCTCGGGCGGCAGAACCAGATCCACCGGCACCGCCCCTACGGCCGCCCAGCCGAGCAGGCGACCGGACTCGACGGCTCGCGGGCCCGGAGCTCCGGCGCCCCCCTGTTCCCGTTTTGATCGGTCGCCGTCCCAGGGCCGGTCATGCCACACCCGCAAGGCGCCATCGGCAGCGAGCGGTGGAGCGGCCCAGTGCCAGCGGCTGTTGCCGATCAGCAGCCAGCGCGCCTCTGGCGCCGTCGGCGCCCCCTGAACCTCAGATGCCTTCACCCATCAGCCCAGGCAGATGAATCCCGCACTCCTGCTTGAGCCCTGCGAAGCGGGTGGCCCGGCCACTGGTGGTGCCATCGTCGGGGGCGCTGGTGTGCCAGTCGCCCACGGTGGAATAGCCCTGCTCGAACAGCGGATGCTGGGGAAGGCCGTGCTGCTCCATGTAATAAAAAATATCCTTGCGGCTCCAGCTGAGCAGCGGCCGCAGCGACCACAGGCCCCGCACCGCCTGGAGGGGGGCCATGGCACGGCGGTGGTCGGTCTGGCTACCGCGCACGCCACTGGCCCAGCAGCTCACGCCCAGATCCTGGAAGGCCCGGTCGAGGGGTTCCACCTTGCGCAGGCGGTTGTAGAGCTCGAGATCCTCCAGGGTGCCGCTCTCCCACAGCCGCCCGTGCAGAGCCTCCATCCGGGCTGCACTCATCGTGGCCTGCACCGCCCGCAGGTCGAAGCCAAGCAGCTCCTGAAGTTGCTCGGCGTAGCGATAGGTCTCGGGCGGGAGGTAGCCCGTGTCGACCCAGATCACCGGCACCCGCACACCGCTGCGCTGGGCGAACTCCCGCACCATGTGCAGCAGCACGGCGGATTGGATGCCGAAGCTGGTGGTGAGGGCCAGGCCCGCACCGAAGGCCCGGTAGGCCCAGTCCAGCCGGGCCGGAGCATCGAGAGCCTCGAGCTGCGCAGAGCTTGCGGCCGCGTCCACCACCCCACCGCACCCATCGGGGGGCATGGAAGCGCCGGCTCCGGCCACAACCGCCACCCCCGCATCGGCACCACCCGGATCGGGGGGGGAAGCCAGGGATAGTGGCGGTGCTGCGGCAGCCACGGGCGCGACGGCGTCGAAACTTGCTGAAGCTGAGACGTTGATGGGAGACCTACCCGTGGAGACGAGACTCGGCATAGCTCTCATCATCACCCTTGGGGGCTGGCCCTGGGTAGGGTTTCATTCATGGATCCCCAAGGCCCCACTCCTGCCGACGGCGCGCCTGGCGGCACCAATGGATCCGTCGCCAGCCCCAGTCCGGCCCGGCCGACCGAGCCAGCGGCAGCCGATCCGAGCGTGGCCGCTGCGGTGGTCATCGTGGGGGGGGGCTTCGGGGGTTTGTACACCGCCCTGGCACTGGCGGCCGAACGTCACCATCCACCGGTACTACTGGTGGAGCCCCAGGAACATTTTCTCTTCCTGCCGCTCCTCTACGAACTGCTCAGCGGTGAACTGCGGAGCTGGGAAATCGCCCCCCGCTACGACAGCCTTCTCGCTGGCCGTGGGGTGGCCTGGCTGCAGGACCGGGTGTTGCGGGTCGACCTGACGGCCCGTTGCCTCCACACCGAGGCGGGGCGGCGCATTCCCTGGCAGCGCCTCGTGCTGGCCACCGGGGCAAGCACCGACACGTTTGGCATCCCCGGGGCGGACAGCCACAGCCTCAGCTTCCGCAGCCTCGCGGATGTGCAACGGCTGCACGATCTAGTGCACCAGCTCGCCTCCTCAGCCCGTCCCCTGCAGCGCCTCGCAGTGGTGGGGGGAGGCCCGAGCGGGGTGGAACTAGCCTGCAAACTCGCCGACCTGACAGCGGGCAAGGCGGTGGTGGACCTGATTGAACAGGCCGACACCCTCCTGCCCAGCTCCCGCTCCTTCAACCGTGAACAGGCCCAGCTGAGCCTGCAACGGCGCGATGTGCGGGTCCGCACCCGCACCCAGGTGGTGGAGGTGGGCAGCGACCGGCTGGTGGTGCGACGGATGCCGGAGGGGGAGCAAGAGGTGGTGCCCGTGCAGGGCGTGATCTGGACCGCCGGGCAGCGCTGCCGCCCCCCCCGGATCAGCCCAGAGGTGACCGCCGATGCTCGCGGCCGGCTGGCCTGTGGGCCGGATCTGCGGCTGCGGGGCCACGATTCCGTCTTCGTGGTCGGCGATCTCGCCGCCGTCCCCCAGGCCGATCCCAGCCCGGCTGGCTCCCTACCGACCACCGCCCAGGTGGCCTTCCAGCAGGCACCGGTGGTGGCGGCCAACCTGCTCCGTTCCCTACGGGGAGAGCCCCTGCAGGAGTTCCGCTGGAACGACCTCGGCGAAATGCTGAGCCTGGGCAAGGGGGAGGCGACCGTCACCGGCGCCGGCATCACCCTGGCCGGGCCCGCAGCGTTCCAGGTGCGCCGCCTGGCCTATCTCGCCCGGCTGCCAAGGCTTTCGCTTCAATTGAAGGCGGCCGCCGGCTGGCTGGCGGCCCTGAGCCCATGACCCCCTTCGCGGGCGGTGCGGCATGAAACAGGCTGTGGTCGCCGGCAGAACGGCGGGCCTCCGACCAGCTGAGCGGCGCCGGCTCGATCAAATCTGTCACCGCCGCCATCCAGCCGATGCGGTGGCCGACCTACTCACCCTGCAGCGCCTGGCGGCCGAGGCGGAACGGCTCGAGGAACCCCTCACCCTGGTGGTGGACGGCCGCGGACTGTGCCGCCTCCTGTGGATCGGGGATCTGGAGGCCTCGGGTCGGCTGCTCGAGAAACTTCCCGGATCCAGCCGCCGCCAAGGCAGCGACCTGCGCCTGATGACCTGTGCGGGCTCGGCCCGCCAGCCTCCGCTCCGACCGGGGGCCCGCGAAGCCGTGGTCGGGCTGGATCTGGCCCCCCGGCTCTGGCTGCGTTTTTCACGCCAAGCGGCGGCTGGGGGGCACTGGCCGGCCTCCCTGCTCACGCCGCAGCCCACCGGGGAGGAGGCCTGGCACCAGGAGCTCGAGGGGGATCTGGCTGCGCTCTGCAGCCTGGATCCTGCCCCCCTGAGCGATTCAGGTCTGGAGACCTCATCCCGCCAGGGCGCCTCCGGGCTCCATGGAGAAACGGCCGCCGCCACTCCCCACCAGGCAGCGGGAAGCACGGCCCCCGGCCGCGCCGAGCGGGTGCTCCTGCTGGTGCTCATCAGTGGCGAAGCGGGCCGAGATGGTCGTCGCCTCGCCGAGCTCGAGGGGCTGGTGCGCAGCGCTGGCGGCGAGCCGGTGGGGGTGGTCGGCCAGCGCCGCTCCAGCGGCGCGGCACCCACCCTGTGGGGCGAAGGGAAGCTGCGGGAGGCCGCCCTCGAGGCACGGCGCCTTGGAGCCTCCCTGGTGGTCACCGACCGGGAACTCACGCCGGTTCAGGCTCGCAACCTGGAGCGGATCGTCGATCTGCCCGTGAGCGACCGCAGCGAACTGATCCTCGACATCTTTGCCCAGCGGGCCGCCAGCGCCGCCGGCCGGCTGCAGGTGGAACTGGCCCAGCTGCGCTACCGCCTGCCCCGCCTCAGCGGCCGCGGCCTGAGCCTCTCGCGGCAGGGGGGCGGCATCGGCACCCGCGGGCCCGGCGAAACCCAGCTCGAAAAGGATCGCCGCGCCATCGCCCGGCGCATCGAAAGGCTCCAGCGCGACGTGCGCGAACTCGGCGAGCACCGGGCCCGCCTGCGCCAGGGCCGCCGCGGCCAACGGCGCCTGGCCCTCGTGGGCTACACCAACGCCGGCAAGAGCTCCCTGCTCAATGCCCTCAGCGGCGCCAGGGCGGGCGAAGGGGTGCTGGCGGAGAACCGGCTCTTCGCCACCCTCGACCCCACCACCCGGCGGGTACGCCTAGGCCCGAACCACGGGTCCTTCCCAGCCGCCAACGATCCAGACGAAGGGGCTGCCAGAGGAGGCAGGCCCCACGGTTCCGGTGACGAAGAAGCCGGTCCGGAGCTTCCCCTGCTGGTCACCGACACGGTGGGCTTCATCGAAGACCTCCCGCCCCAGCTGGTGGAGGCCTTCCGCTCCACCCTGGAGGAGGCCCTCGAGGCCGATGGCCTCCTGCTGCTGGTGGACCTCAGCGATCCAGCCTGGCCGGAGCAGCTGACGAGCGTGAACGCCCTGCTCGAACGGCTCGGGGCGACCCCGCCGCGCCTGGTGATCGGCAACCAGATCGACCGCTGCCCCGCCGGCGAGCTGGATCGGGCCCAAGCTTTGGTGCCGGGGATGCTGTTCATCTCCGCCACAGCGGATCTGGGTCTGCAGAACCTGCGCCGCCATCTGAGCCACTGGCCCGCCTCCGGAGTCGACCCTGCCGCCCCGGCGGACCGGAGCACGGACGGGACCGCGGCCGACAGCCCGAGGGGGCCTGTGCCAACATCAAAGGGTTGATCCATCCCTGCCATGGCGCTGCAACTCGGCGATACCGTCCCCGATTTCACCCAGGATTCCCAGCTCGGCCCCATCAATCTCTACGACTTCGGGGCCGACAGCTGGGTGGTGCTCTTCTCGCACCCCGCCGACTACACGCCCGTCTGCACCACCGAGCTCGGCGAGGTTGCTCGCCTACGCCCGGAATGGGAGAAGCGCAACGTCAAAACCATCGCCCTGAGCGTGGATTCGGCCGAGAGCCACAAGGGCTGGATTTGTGACATCAACGAAATCCAGAAGACCACGGTGGATTATCCGATCCTCGCCGACGCCGATAAAAAGGTGAGCGATCTCTACGGGATGATCCACCCCAACGCCCTCAACAACCTGACGGTGCGTTCGGTGTTCATCATCGACCCCAACAAGAAGCTGCGGCTCCAGATCACCTATCCCGCCAGCACCGGCCGCAACTTCGATGAGATCCTGCGCGTGATCGATTCGCTCCAGCTCACCGACCACCACTCCGTGGCCACGCCGGTGAACTGGAAGGACGGCCAGGACTGTGTGGTGGTGCCCTCGATCTCCACCGAGGACGCCCGCGCCAAGTTCCCCAAGGGCGTCACCGAGATCCGCCCCTACCTGCGCACCACGCCCCAGCCCAACCGCTGATCCGCCCGCCAACATCACCATGGACGGCCCTGTGAATTCCTGGTGGCCCTGGAAGCCCCAGGAGCGCCTGGGCAGCTACGCGGTGATCGGGGTGGGGCGCTTCGGTGGCGCGGTGTGCAGCGAGTTATTGCGGGCCGGGGCTGAGGTCCTGGCCATCGACAGCAGCCAGCGGGCCATCGATGAACTCCGGCAACTGGATCCCGCCTTGGAGGCCCGGGTGGTGGACTGCACCGACGAGGAGGCCCTCAGGGCTTCCGGGGCCCTCGATGTGGACACGGTGGTGGTGGCCATCAGCGAACCCCTTGAGGCCAGCATCACCGCCACCCTGATCGTGAAGGACAGCCAGGGCAGCCGGGTGCGCCAGGTGATCGCCAGGGCCACCAGCGACCTGCACGAAAAGATGCTGCATCGGGTCGGAGCCGACCGGGTGGTGTTTCCCTCGCGCATGCAGGGCCAGCGCCTTGGCCGCGAACTGGTGCGGCCCAACCTGCTGGAGCGGCTGCGCCTCGATGACCGCAACAGCATCGAGGAAATCACCGTGCCCAGCAGTTTCGTGGGGCGCTCCCTACGGGATCTCAACCTGCGCCGCACCTGCAGCGTCACCGTGCTGGCGGCCGGTCCTGCCAACAGGCTCACCTTCAACCCCCCGGCGTCGTACACCCTGGCGGCCGGTGAACTGTTGGTGGTGATGGGGAGCTGCGAGGCCCTCGAATCCCTCCCCAGCGGCTGAGGATGCGGGTTCTCGGCCTGATGAGCGGCACCAGTGCCGATGGGGTCGACGCCGTGCTGGCCGAGCTCAGCGGTGCGCCCCACCGTCCCCGCTGGCGCCTGCTCGCGAGCGCGGCCATCGCCTATCCACCCGACCTACGCCGCCGCCTGGTGGCCCTGGGCCAGGGAGAGCCGCTGGCTTCCGCCGAGATTCTCGAACTGGCCGAGGCCCTCACCGAACAGCAGGCCGAAGCCGCCCGGGCCTGCGATCCCCACGGGCAGGCGGAACTGGTGGGCTGCCACGGCCAGACCGTCTGGCACCGCCCCCCCGCCGCGGGCAGACGGGGAGCGAGCTGGCAGCTGCTGGAGGGTCCCCTGCTGGCGGAGCTGCTCGCCACGCCGGTGGTCTTCGATTTCCGCAGCGCCGACCTCGCCCTCGGTGGCCAGGGGGCTCCCCTGGTGCCGGCCACCGATGCGGCGCTGCTGGGAGGCATCGGTGGCTGGCGGGCGGTGCTCAACCTGGGGGGCATCGCCAACCTCACCCTGCTGCCACCGGCCAGCGGCCCGGATCGGAACGCGCCGGTGCGCGGCTGGGACTGCGGCCCAGCCAACACCCTGCTGGATCTGGCCGTGAGTCAGTTCAGCGGCGGCCGCCTCAGCTTCGATGCCGAAGGGGCCTGGGCCCGGCAGGGAACGATCCATGAGGCACTGGTGAACCGATGGCTGCAGGAGCCCTACTTCCGGCAGGCCCCCCCAAAGTCCACGGGGCGAGAAAGCTTCGGGGGCCCGGATCTGGAACGGCGCCTGCTGGAGCTGGCCGACCTCACCCCCCACGATCGCCTCGCCGCCGATGCCCTCGCCACCCTCACCGCCTTCACGGCGGCAGCTGTGGCGGCGGATCTCAACCGCCAGCCACGCCCCCTGGAGGTGCTGGTGGCCGGTGGCGGCTGCCGCAACGGCCTGCTGATGGAGCAACTCCGCCGCCGTAACCGCGGCCTGGCGGTGCGGCACCTCCAGGAGCTGGGCATCGCCGACTGCCAGCGGGAGGCCCTGGCCTTCGCCCTGCTGGCCTGGTGGCACCACCGCGGCCATCCCGGTTCCCTGCCCTCGGTGACCGGGGCGCGGCGGGCTGCGGTGCTGGGAGTGCGGGCCGAGCCGGCCGGCGGACCGCGCAGTGGAGCTAGCAGTGGAGCTTCCGGTAGCCGTCGATCCCGGGATGCCTGCGGCGCCTGATCGCTCCCCCGCATCCGCAGGAGCATCGCGGCCATCGGCCGGAGTGCTCACCCCCCGAGAGGCTGCTGAAACGCGGCTCGCTGCCCACCTCCCCCGGCGGCGCAGCTCACCCCCCGGGGGGACGCAACCTCAGGCGACGGGGCACCCCCCGCAGACGCCGGGGTCCCCGGGCTTCGTTCCGCTCCAGTTCGGCCCGGAAGCGATCGGCGGCGGCATCGGAGCCGGGAACCGGGCCCGATCCAGAACCATCGACCCCGGACCCGGAGGTTGCCGGTGGGGATGGTGGCGCTGGCGCCGCGATCGACGGTGTAACAGCTTGCGGTGGAACGGTCGGTGGTGGAACGTTGGGCGATGGAAAGGCCGGTGGTGGAACGATCGGCGCTGAAGCCGTTGGCGGTGGAGCGAGGGCTGCGGGATGGATTGCTGCGGGAGCCGGCAGGCCAGGGCTCGGAGGGCTGAACGCAGGAATGGGGGATGGGGAGGCGGGCGCCGGGCTGGCTCCTTCGCCAGGAGCTGCCGCCGTCGCGCCGTTCTGCAGGCGCAGCCCCTCCAACCGTTCCACACCCTGCTGGATAAGCACCTTGGCCATGTTGCTCACGGTGCGGGATTCGTCCTCGGCCAGCACGGAGAGGCGCTGACAGAGGTCCTCAGGCAGCACCACCTGGATCCGAGGGGACTTGGGGCGGCCACTGGAGGAGGTCTGACGGGTGGGCACGACCCAGAAAGCCTGCGGGTTACGAAAAAGTGTACTGAGGCTGGCAAGGGTAGTATCCAGGGGTAGTATCCAACCGTAGGCTTGTGGAGCGGATCCCCCTCCCAGGGATCCATGCCTCCTGGATCACTCCCCTCTCCGACCCCACGGCCCGTCAGAACCATGGCCAGAACCAGGCAGACCCAACCCCCCGTCGTCGAACCCCAGCTCCCTGCGACTGCCGCAGCCCCGCGGACGGGCCGCAACCGCAGCGCCGGCACCGCAGCCGCAGCCGCGAGCAAACACCGCCGCTCCGCCGCCGAAGCCAGTGACGTGCTCGTCTCCGCGGTGATCAGCACCTATTTGCTCACCCATCTCCACCACGTGCTGCAACGGGCGGAGTACGGCGCCCAGCAGGAGGGTCGCCAGGCCCTCGCCGCCAACTACGCCCAGCTGCGTAAGGTCCTCTGCCTTGATGCCCGCACCATGGAGGATGCCTCCGCCAGCGGCATGGAGGACGAAGGCCAGAGCAACGCCGCCTGAACACCGTCATCGCGACCGGGTCCTCGACCGGCTCCGCTGAACGATCTAGGGTCAGTCGAATCGATTTATTGCGATGAGCGCGGAGACCAACCCCTCCCCGGCAAGCCAGCAGGCGGCCGAGCTCTATGGGCGCATCAGTCAGGACGCCGACCTCACCCAGTCGCTATTCCGGCAGGCCCTCCAGGACCCCACCGGGGCCCTGGCCAGGATCGTGGCCATCGGCGCCGAGCAGGGTCTGAACGTCAGCACCGACGACGTGAGGGAGCACCTCGCCAGCCTGGAGGATGGCGCCACCAAGCAGTGGCTGCTCAAGGCCCGCGGCGGTCTTTGAACCCATCGCTCGAGGGGTGCAGCGGACCTAGAAATCGGCGGTTCCCCGTCGCCGCCAAGGCTGACGGAGGCGCCGGCATGCCCACCATGCTGGTGCGGCGGGCTGGCAGGCGATGCTCCGCACCGCCCCCCCGGGCCCAGCTGAAGAACAGCCAGTAACTCACCAGGGCCAGGCCCGCCGCCACCACCAGAGCTGCCACTTGCTCGAGCCGTCGAATCATGGCGATCGGAGCAGGTGGAGATTCCTGCAGTCTGCCCGAGCGGTCCATGGGCCGCGACGAGGGATGATGCAGTCTCATCGCCTCTCCGCCCGCAGTGCTGCGCCTCGAAAGGATCGGCAAGATCTACCCCACGGGTGAGGTCTTGCGGGATGTCACCTGGGAGGTGAAGGCCGGCGACCGGATCGGGCTGGTGGGGGTGAACGGCGCCGGCAAGTCCACCCAGATGCGGATCATCGCCGGCCTGGAGGAGCCCAGCAGCGGCCAAGTGGTGAAGCAGGGGGCCCCCCGCATCGTCTACCTGCAGCAGGAATTCGATGTGGACCCGCGCCGCACGGTGCGGCAGGAACTCTTCCAGGCCTTCGGTGAGGCCGCCGAGGTGCTCAACCGCCAAAGCGAGGTGGAGGAGGCGATGGCCACGGAGGCGGCCGCGGCCGATCCCGACCTGCTGGACCGCCTGATCCAGGAACTGGGCAATCTGCAGAGCCGCTTTGAGGCCCTGCACGGCTACGAACTCGACGCTCGCATCGACAAGCTGCTGCCCACGATCGGCTTCACTCCAGAAGGCGCGGAAGTCTTGGTGGGCGACTACTCAGGCGGCTGGCAGATGCGCATCGCCCTGGGCAAGATCCTGCTGCAGGAGCCGGATCTGCTGCTGCTCGACGAACCCACCAACCACCTGGATGTGGAGACGATCCAGTGGCTGGAGGACTACCTGATCGGCCAGACCGTGCCGCTGGTGGTGATCAGCCACGACCGCGCCTTCCTGGATCGGGTCTGCAACCAGATCGTGGAAACCGAGCGGGGCGTCTCGCGCAACTATCTGGGCAACTACAGCCAGCACCTGGAGCAGAAGGCGCTCGAACGGGAGGCCGGCCAGGCCGCCTTCGAGCGTCAGCAGAAGGAACTGGCCACCCAACAGGCCTACATCGACCGGTTCCGAGCCAGTGCCACCCGCAGCACCCAGGCCAAAAGCCGCGAGAAACTCCTCGACAAGGTGGAGCGGATTGAGGCGCCATTGGAGGGCGTGACCGGCCCCCGCTTCCAGTTCCCGCCAGCCCCCCGCTCCGGCCGGCAGGTGGCCACGATTGAAAACCTCACCCACAGCTACGGCGAACGCATCTTGTTTCTGGGGGCCAACCTGGAGGTGGAGCGCGGCGATCGCATCGCCTTCGTGGGACCCAACGGCGCCGGCAAATCCACCCTGCTGCGCCTGGTGATGGGGTTGGAGCAGCCGGAGGAGGGCCATGCGGGGCTGGGCGAACACCACGTGGTGGCCGGCTACTTCGAGCAGAACCAGGCCGAGGCCCTCGACCTCTCCCGCCGCGTGATCGACACCCTCTTCGAAGCGGTACCCGACTGGACCCAGACCCAGGTGCGCAGCATGCTGGGCAACTTCGGCTTCAGTAACGACAGCGTCTTCAAGGAGGTGGGCAAGTTGTCCGGGGGGGAAAAGGCCCGGCTGGCCCTGGCCCTGATGCTGCTCACCCCCTGCAACCTGCTGGTGCTGGATGAGCCCACCAACCACCTCGACATCCCCGCCAAGCAGATGCTCGAGGACGCCCTGATGGCCTACGACGGCGCCGCCCTGCTCGTCTCCCACGACCGCTACTTCATCTCCCGCGTGGCGAACCGGATCGTGGAGCTGCGCGATGGGGAGCTGGTGCTCTACCGCGGCGACTACGCCTATTACCAGGAGAGGAAGCGGGAGGAGGCGGGCGAGGCCGAAGCCCGCCAAGAGGAGCAGCAGCGGCTCGACAAACGGCAGGCCAACCGCACCAAGCAGCAGCAGCGCAAGAGCGCCCGCCGTGGAGCTCCGGAGCCGGAGGCGGCCTTCGAAGGCAAGCCCCCGCAGCAGAGCCCTTCGCCCCGGCGCAGCAGGGGCAAGGCGGCCTGAGCGGCATCCCTGGTGCGGGGATCCTGACCCCCCGAACCCCGCTCTGCCATGAGCTGAGCGCATTCCCGGCGACCTCGGAACGCCCCGACAGCGGAACGCCCCGTCTGCAAAGTCGCTCCGACCGCCGGACTCCCACTGAGCGGGCCTCCCGAGCGAACCGCACTTCCAGACAGACTGGGGCTTCTTGACAGAAGGGGATTTCCTGACAGCCCGATTATCCCTGTTGCAACGGATACGCGAGATCTCGAAACAGTTCGTAGCTTTAACTCGACCGAACGACCCCTTGCGCCGCTCGCCATGTCCGAACCTCTCGCCCTCACCCTCGGCCAGAAATTCGAGCTCGAGCGGATGAACCGGGCCATCGATGCCACCGCGGATCCCCAAGCCTTGCGGGGCCTAGCCAAGCAGCTCCTTCAAGCCTGGCACAGCCAGAAGGCCGCCACCCAGTGGGTGATGCGTCAGCAGCTGGGAAGCCCGGCCCGGGTGCCCGCCGAACTCGGCCTCGACTCCATCGACTTCGACGGCCTTCCCGGCATCGAGGAGAGGGGAGCCGAGGAAGGCTGAACCGGGGTGATGGCTGCGCTCAACGCCGAGCCGGTCGCCCCATCTCGGCCGGCACCACACTGAGCAATAAGTCCGTGCCATTGCGGTTAATCCGCACTGGCATGGGTTCACCCACCACAGCAGCCTCCACCGAGGCGATCATCTGAGATGGGGTAGCCACAGGACGCCCCCGCACCGCCACGATCACATCGCCCACCTGGAGTCCGGCCTGGGCGGCAGGTCCGCCCGGCTTGACCGAGGCCACCTGCACGCCGGATTTCAAGCCCAGGCGATTGGGCTGGGCCAGGTTGTCGAGTCCAACGCCGATCACCGGGTGACTCGCCCGGCCGGTAGCCAGCAATTGGGCCACGATCCCCCGGGCCCGGTTGATCGGAATCGCGAACCCAAGGCCGGCTCCCGGACCAGTCCTCACCAGGGCGTTGATGCCCACCACCTCCCCATCGGCATTGAGGAGCGGCCCACCGGAATTGCCGGGGTTAATGGCGGCGTCGGTCTGGATCAGGTCGAGGCGTTTGTCCGTGATTCCCAGCTTGCTGGCGTTGCGATTGAGGCTGCTCACAATGCCCAGGGTCACGGTGTGATCCAGGCCGAAGGGATTGCCCACCGCAATGGCCCAGTCACCCACCTGAAGGGCGTCGGAATTGCCGAGCGGTGCCACCGGCCACGGTCCCGGTCCCACCAGCCGCACCACCGCCAGATCGGTGACCGGATCGGCACCCACCACCCGGCCCTCGACGCGCTGCCCGCCCTGCAGCCCCACGGTGAGCCGATCGGTTCCCTCCACCACGTGGGCATTGGTGAGCACCAGCCCGTCAGCCTGGAAGATCACCCCACTGCCCTGGCTGCGCTCCGTGCGCTGCGAGGGGGCCATCGAAGCGTTGGGCGGCAGTCCAAAGAACTGCCGGAAGAGTGGGTCGTTGAGCGGGCCCCCGGCGGAGCGGGCCGTGGCCACGGTGCGCACGGTGTCGATCGTGACCACCGCCGGGCCCGTCCGGCGGACCGCCGCGGCCACGAAGGACTGCCGAGAGAGGGTGGCAGCCGCCCCCTGGGCGGCGACGGGCACCGGCAGGCTGGCGAACCCAGCCAGCCCTAGTGCCGCGAGGCCGGAGGCTCCGGAGAGCAAAACGCGGTTTGGACGGGTCACGCGGGGCGACTGGAACAGGGAATGGAAACGCTACCCAGGCCCTCGCGCCCCAAGAAGGGAGGCAAACCGGCCGCCACCCCTATGCTGTGTGAAGTTTTTTATCGAGCCATGGACACCAGCCGCCTGCTCCTCGCGTTTCTCGCCTTCGGCGCCGCTTGCACCACCCTCTGGGCCTGGATGCTGGCCACCACAGGCTCCGCCGCAAAGGGGCGATGATGGGAGAGTCCACGGCACCCGGGGGCTTCTCGAGACCATGCCCGCTCTCCTGGCCGATCTCTTCCCATTCCTGTACGCCCTCTGCTTCCTGGCGCTGCTCTGGCAGGCGTTCCGGATCATGTCACGAGGGTTCAAGGCCGCCTCAGGCCCCCTAGAGCGCCCTCCAACCGTCGCCGGCAGCGGTGGTTGGGACGACCGTACCGGCCGGCTGACCGTCCACCCCGAATTGCTCGATGCCGATGGCCAGCTCACCCGGGAGGATCTCCTCACGGTGCGGTTCAGCGGCGACAACGAGCCCACCCCCTTTCCCGGCGATCCGGCCTGAGCACCTCTGCCGGCCCGGGATCCGATCCCCAGGAGACCGGAGATGACCGGCCGCTGAATAGGCTCGGAACCGTGACCCAGATTTCCGGCGGAGGCTGAAGGTGGACCAGAGGACGAGAATCGTGGCGGCCGTGCTTGGGGGCCTGAAGCTGCCGCCCCGTTTCCGGCTGAAACTGGTGAAAGACGATCCGGTGCGTCTAGAGCTGAGCATCACCCCCGCCTACGGCAAGGACCCGATCCTGGTGGGCATCGTCGAATCCCAGGATCTGGTGGCCCGCCGCGACCGCGAAGGCAGGATTCCCCGTGACCTTCAGGGCACCTGGGACTGGACGGTCCGCCACGGCACGGTGAGTACTGGGGGCTGGAACCCCTATCTCAAGGAGGCCCTACAGACGATGTTTGAAACCGGCCTGCCGGCGATCGTCTACGAGGAAACCACCGGCGAGGATTACCACCCCGTCGATGGCATCCGCCACGTGCGTTGACCCCAGGGGCCCTGGCCGATCGCCTGCCCATCGACGACCAGCTGGTGGCCATCCGCGGGGCCCTCGCCCCCGGTGCCACCGTGGTGCTGCAGGCCCCCCCGGGCGCCGGCAAGACCACCCGGGTGCCCCTTGAGCTGCTGGAGGCCTTCGGTCACGAAGGGCGCATCTTGCTGATCGAACCTCGCCGCCTGGCGACCCGGGCCGCCGCCGAGCGGCTCGCCGCCGGGCTCGGCGAGGCGGTGGGCGAACGGGTGGGCTACAGCGTGCGCCTGGAGCGAAGCACCTCGCCGCGGACGCGCCTCGAGGTCCTCACCGGGGGGCTGTTCCTGCGGCGCCTACAGGCCGATCCCGCCCTGGAGGGGGTGGCCTGCGTGATCTTCGACGAATTCCACGAACGGGGCGCCGAAGCGGACCTGGCCCTGGCCCTGGTGCGCCAGGCCCGCAGCCTGCTGCGGCCGGAGCTGCGCCTCCTGGT
>Ga0209299_1000727_pt1 | contig 18535 bp, 15 predicted proteins | sample S_140806_MF_Meta_FD_187326 | JGI IMG/M metagenome (GOLD analysis project Ga0209299, IMG submission 187326) | Freshwater microbial communities from Lake Simoncouche, Canada to study carbon cycling - S_140806_MF_MetaG (SPAdes) (version 2) | ecosystem: Environmental > Aquatic > Freshwater > Lake ...
CGATGTCCAAGGTCCTGGTAGCCCTCTCCGGCGGCGTTGATAGCGCCGTGGCGGCCCTTCTGCTCAAGCAGCAAGGGCATGAGGTGCATGCCGCCTACTTCCGGACCTGGATGAACGAGGAAGGCCTACCCTTCCCCGGCGAATGCCCCTGGGAGGACGACGTCCGCAATGCCCAGGCGGTCGCCGAGCACCTCGGTCTCCCCTTCCGGATCATCGACCTCGTCCAAGACTACCGCGACACGGTCGTCCAGTACCTCGTGGATGGCTATCGCCAAGGCCTGACCCCGAACCCCGATATCATCTGCAATCGCGAGATGAAGTTCGGCGTCTTCCTGCGCAAGGCGATCCAGGACGGCTACGACGTCATCGCGACGGGCCACTACGCACGCCGCCGCGAAAATACCGACGGCACGTTCGACCTGCTCGAAGGCCTCGACCCGAATAAGGACCAGTCCTACTTCCTCGCCCTGCTCCGCCAGGAACAGCTCGCGAAGGCGATTTTTCCGATCGGCGCACTCCTGAAGCCCGAGGTCCGTATACTCGCCGCGGACGCGAAACTGCCCAACGCTGAACGCAAAGATAGCCAAGGCATCTGCTTCCTCGGCCAGATCCCCGTGCAGGATTTCCTCGAGCGGCATATCCCGGATTCGCCGGGCCCGATTGTGAACGCCGACGGCAAGGAAATCGGCAAGCATCGCGGCCTGCATCGCTACACCATCGGGCAGCGCAAGGGCATCGGCCTGCCCTCCAACACCGACAACGAATACTTCGTCGTCGTGAAGAAAGACTTCGCGACCAACACCCTACACGTCGCCTTCGACAAGCCGGACGCGCCCTGGCTCTACACCAGCGAAGCCGTCGCCCGCGATTTCACCTGGATCAATCAGCCGGTGGTCGGCGAACAGGACATCCTCGCCCGCGTGCGTTATCGCGACAAAGCCACGTCGGCCCGCTTCATCCCGCAGCCTGACGGCACCGCGCGCCTCCGCTTCGCCGAGACCCAGCGTGGCCTCGCGCCCGGCCAGGTCCTCGCCGTCTACCACGACCGCGTTCTCATGGGCGGTGGAGTTTTCATATAAGGGGTAGGGGCGCGACGGCGTCGCGTCCGTGGGCGGACGGACATCGAGCGGTCAAACAACCCAATCCGTCGCGATCAGGCCGGACAGGCGAACGGACGCGACGCCGTCGCGCCCCTAACCATCACCTCACAACCTTGACCTTATCCGGATTGTCCAGACCTTGAACCCCATGCCCGAAGGCTCCGCAGTCCAACGTATGTTCTCCGGAATCGCCTCCCGTTACGACTTTGCGAACCGTGTCCTCAGCCTCGGCCTGTGCGTCGGCTGGCGCGAACAGCTCGTGGCCGCCGTCAAGGCCGCCCAGCCGAAGACCGTCGCCGACCTCGCCACCGGCAGCGGAGACGTCGCGTTCGCCCTGCGCCGCGACCTTCCTGCCAACTGCTCCGTCGTCGGCTATGACTTCTGCGAACCGATGCTCGCGCTCGGCCGAGTCCGCGCGAAGCAGGAAAACGTGGCGCTAGAATTCAAAGCCGGTGACTGCATGGCGCTCCCGCTCGCTAACGCCTCGCAGGACGTGGTCACCATCGCGTACGGCGTGCGCAACTTCGAAGACCGCGCCAAGGGCCTCGGCGAACTACGCCGCATCCTGCGCACCGACGGCACCTTGCTGATCCTCGAATTCTCGCAGCCCAGCGCCTGGTTCATGCCGTTCCACTTCATCCATGTCCGCTGCGTGCTGCCGGTGCTCGCAGGCATCCTCACCAGAGACTTCGGCGCTTATAAATATCTCGGCACCAGCATCGCGGGTTTCCCCGACGCCGCGGGCCTCGACGCGGAGCTCAAGGCCGCCGGTTTCACCAAGGTAAGCCATAAAAGGATGCTTTTCGGCACCGTGGCCCTCCACCAGGCGCAGGCCTGAAAAATTCCTTGCCTTAGGGGGCTGGGGTCGTTTGCTCAAACACCTCACTACGGGCTCGTGGTGAAATGGATATCATTTCTGACTACGGATCAGACGTTTGGGGTTCGAATCCCTACGAGCCCACCACTTTGAGCGCTAACCGGATTAAAACCCCGGTTAGTCGTATTGGGCGGCAAAAGGTAGGGGCGCCACGGCGTGGCGTCCGTGGGCGGACGAGCACAAGAAGACACTTACGGCCTGCCCCCCCTCAAGTCCCACGCACGGACTCGAACGGACGCGACGCAGTCGCGCCCCTACCCTAGGAGCTCGGGCTTAGGGTCCGGCATCTTCGTGCCCGACGGGTACACATACGCCCGGTCTTCGAAATTACGCAGCTCGACGATTCCGTCGTGGATGGCTTGGACGTATTCCGGGTTGATCGGGACTTTCCCGCCGCCGCCGGGGGTGTCGATGATCAGCTGTGGCACGGCGTAACCGGTCGTGTGGCCACGGAGCGCGCGGATGATGTCGATGCCCTTCTGGATGGGCGCACGGAAATGGGTCGAGCCTTCGATTAGGTCACAGGCGTACAGATAATACGGACGCACCCGCATCATCAGCAGGCGGTGCACGAGAGACTTCATCACCTCGACGTCGTCATTGATGCCGGCGAGGAGCACCGACTGGTTACCCAACGGGACGCCGGCGAAGGACAGGCGTTCGCAGGCCGTGGCGAGCTCGCGCGTGACCTCCTTGGGATGATTGGTATGGATGCTCAGCCAGATCGGGCCGTGCTTGCGGAAGACTTCGGCGAGCTCCGGCGTGATACGCTGCGGCAGGAAGACCGGGATGCGCGAGCCGATGCGGATGAACTCGACGTGCTTGATCGCGCGCAGGCGACCGAGGAGGGCGTCCAGCTTGGCGTCGGAGAGTAGCAACGGGTCGCCGCCGGAGAGCAGCACGTCGCGGATCTCGGTATGCTCTTCGATATACTTCAGGCCAGCTTCGAGCTCGGGGTGGAAATCATAGGCTTGGGCATTGGAGACCAGGCGGCTACGGGTGCAATAACGGCAATAGGAAGCGCAACGGTCCGTGACCAGGAAGAGTACGCGGTCGGGGTAGCGGTGGACGATGCCAGGGACGGGCATGGTGCCCTCTTCGCCGACCGGATCCTCGGATTCGCCGGCGGCGATATAGGATTCCTCGATGCGGGGGATGACTTGGCGACGGACCGGACAGTTCGGGTCCTTGGGGTCGATGAGGTTGAAGAAATGCGGCGTGATCGAGAGGGCCAGCTTATGGGGCGCGAAAAGGCACCCTTCCCGCTCCTCCTTAGTCAGCTCCAGCATCTCTTCCAACTGGGCCAGCGTCGTGATGCGGTTGCGTAGCTGCCAATGCCAGTCGTTCCACTCTGCGGCGGGCACGTCTTTCCATCGGCCTTGGCCGGCATGCCAGTTATCGCGAAGGTCCTGAGGATACATCGGCTAAGAAGACCAACCTAACGGTCGCGACGTCCAATGCAAACGGGGAAGCACCTTGAGCTCAGGCCGAGGGCGGCGGCGGACCTTTGCGCCCGAACCAACCCGCGAACGGGTGCCACAGCTGGCCGAAGAAGCCTGCAGGCACCTTCTCCGGCACGCCGAAGTCGCAAGGCATCCGGTCGCGCGGCATATAATAGGTCCCGAAGAGGATGTCCCACAGGGGCAGCAGCCCAGCGAAGTTCTTATCAATTGCCTGCGGGTCCTTGGAGTGATGCCAGCGATGGAAGACCGGCGTCGCGACGACGGAACGCAGCGGGCCGAAGTCCCAATCGACATCGGCATGCAGGAAGATGGCGTAGAGCGTCAGGAAGCCGGTGACGCCGACGGTTACGGTGGGGTCGAAGCCGAGGAAGAGCAAGGGCACGGCGGGGGCGATCTTATTGACGGCCTCGTTGACCGGATGCACGCGGACGGCCGAGAGCCAGTCGAGGTTCTCTGAACTATGGTGCACCGCATGGAACGGCCACCAGGCGCCGGTGTGAAAGAGCCGGTGCAACCAGTAATCCATGAAATCGACGAGGAGATAGATTTCAATCGCCTGCAGCCAGCGCGGTTGCGCGGCCACCGGACCGAAGCCTTGGTATGGTCCGGATTTGAGGGCCTCAGCCGTCGTGACGCCGCCGATGACCAAGAGGATGAACGGCCCGATCAGCAGGAACCGGGAGGCCTGCTTGAATAACTCGACCGTGAAGAAATAGGTGGCATCGGTGAGCATGCCGGGCCGGAAGAAACCTGGCCTCCGGCGCGCCCCCATGACCCGTTCGATAAGGTAGAAGCCCAGCCCAAGGACCAACACCGCGATCAGCTTCTTCTTCAAGTCCATGGGGCCGGCTCCGTCCGCTTACTTCTTCTCGACGATCCACATATTGCGGAACTCGACGGCGTCACCGTGCCACTGCAGGGCGAGCGGGAGCTTGGCGTCGTGCTTCACGTAAGGGGGGTTCTTCTTATGGCTGCTCGGGCCGATGTACTCGGTGCCGTCCTGGACCTTGACGCCGTTCATGACAACGGTGATGCGGGCCTTGCTGGCGACGGAACCGTCAGCGTTGAAGCGCGGCGCGGTCCATTCGATGTCGTAGCTGTTCCAGGTACGGGAAGGCAGGCAGGCATTGAAGGCCGGAGGCTGCTGGCCGTAGATCGCGGCGGTCATGCCGTCGGCGTAGGTCTCGGTCTTGGAGCAATCGAGGACCTGGAGCTCATAGGTCTTCATGAAGAAGATGCCGCTGTTGGAATTGCCCTGGCTCTTCTTCTTGGGGTCGGTGTCGTAACCGGCGGCGGAGCGCCATTCGACGTGCAGGGTGATGTCGCCGAAGGAGCGCTTGGTGCGGATGCCGTTACTGCGGGCGACCATCGCGCCGTCCTTGATTTCCCAGGTGACCGGGGTCTTCAGCTTGGCGTTCGCGACGGCATCAGCCTCCCATTCGTTGGCGGAGTCGGCACCACCGACGAGCACGACGGCTCCGGCGGGAGCGGCGGCCTCGTTGCACTTGAGCTTGGCGGCATCGGCGCGGGGAGGCTGCGGACGGGCAGAATCATGGACGTGCCAGGTGGTACCCGGGATCAGCGGGGTATCGGTGTAGCCTTCGGCGGCGACGAGGCCGGCGGCGGCAAGGAGGGTCAGGAGGTGAGCGAGGCGCATGGGGGTGAGAGTGCAGACAGGCTGGCGGGCTCTTGGTTCGGGGAAAAGGGTAATTAGGGCTAGGGCTAGTCGATCCAGCCACCCGAAGCGGCTACCCCCCCTATCCCCACCCCAATTTAGGGGCATTCTCCTTCATTCTAGCCCTATCCCTAGCCCTGGCCCTCCCCCTTCTTCGGCCCAATTCCATTGCCCTACCCCTCCCGTTTCTCCAACTTACGGCCCATGTCCGCGCCCAAGGCCCGCTTCACCCTCGAATTCGAAAAGCCCCTCCGGGAGCTCGAGGACAAGATAAACTCCCTCCGCGCCTCCTCCGAGTCCGCCGGGATGGACGTTTCCAAGGAGGTCAAGTCCCTCGAGATCAAGATGGAGCAGACCCGCCGCGAGGTCTACGGCAACCTGAACCCCTGGCAGCGCGTCCAGCTGGCCCGCCACCCCCGTCGGCCCTACTCCCTGGACTACATCGGTATGCTGTTCGACGACTTCCAGGAGCTGCATGGCGACCGCCTCTACATGGATGACGAGTCCATCGTCGGCGGCACGGCGTTCTTCGAAGGCCGTCCGGTCATGGTCCTCGGCCAGCAGAAAGGCCGCGACACCAAGGAAAACCTCCGCCGCAACTTCGGCTGCCCGAATCCTGAAGGCTACCGCAAGGCCCTTCGCCTGATGAAGATGGCCCACACCTTCGGCCTCCCGATCATCACCCTCGTCGATACCCCCGGCGCCTTCCCCGGCATCGGTTCCGAAGAGCGCCACGTCGCCGAAGCCATCGCGGTCAATCTCCGCGAGATGAGCCAGTTCGGCGTCCCAATCATCACCTTCGTCATCGGCGAAGGCGGTTCCGGCGGAGCCCTCGGCATCGCCGTCTCGAACAAGGTCTATATCCTCGAGAACGCCTACTACTCCGTCATCTCCCCCGAAGGCTGCGCTGCGATCCTCTTCAAGGACCGCACGCACGCCCCGAAGGCCGCCGAAGCCCTGCGCCTCGACGCCCCCAATCTCCTCAAGCTCGGTGTCGTCGACGGCGTCGTGAAGGAACCGCTCGGCGGCGCCCAAGAAGACCCGGCCGCCACCGGCTCCGCCATCCGCAAGACCCTGCGCGATTCGCTCGCCGACCTCTCGAAGGCTTCGCCGGAAAAGCTGATCGCGATGCGCTACGCGAAGTTCCGCGCGATGGGCGTCTACTCGGAGTAAGCACGCTGACCATAAAACAAAAAGGGGCGCTGATTGGCGCCCCTTTTTGTTGGTCCATACTCAGATCACTCAACCGCCGTTCGACAGCACGCGGATGTAACGCGTGTAGTTACGTCCGTAGATGTAGACGATACGCTTGAAGTCGGCGTCGGGCACTTTCTGGTTATCGTTGAGCATCTGCAGACCGCGTAGCTCCTTGGAGCCATCCGGCGTGAGGACGGTGATCGAGACTTCCACGGCCTTAAGGGAATAAGGCAGATAAGGCAGCCAAGTCGTCGAAGTGGGCTTTAGGGGCAAACTGTCCGGATACATGCGATCGGCATAAACGCGGAGGCGTGAGCTATAGTAATCGAAAGGATGGATATTCGGCCACGCCCCAGGAGTCGGCATCGGGACCGTGGGCGCGGCATTCGGCGCAAACCGAAGGGCGACATCGCTTGCCACAGGCGGCTGGGTCAGGCTCTTGGCAACCCCTTGGCCGGCCTTGAACATCGCAAGATATCCGCCCTTGGATGCCGTCAGCGCAGACTTGTCGTCTGACTTACCCACCAAGACGACCGGACGTAGCACCTGCGGCTGCCGTGCCAACGGATCCTTGAGGAAATTGGCGTCGGCCGCCTGAGTTGCATTTCCGGCGGTGGCGGGCAAAGAGGAAGTCCCCCAGAAGACCAAGTTCATCGCGACAACGTTCGAGGCGATAAAGTTGTTCTCGTCCATCGTCCAGCACGGGGTCGCGCTCGCGATGCTACCGTCGATCAGCGCACGCGTTTCATAATCGGGGTTGGGCAGCTTGGAATAATTGGTGAAGCGACGGGAGACGGACCAGTAATCCCAAGGTGACTTGGGAGCGTCGATGTTCGAGTTAAGGATCAACGGCAGCGCGTCGACAAAGGTGTTCTCAGAGTCGATGATGGTGCGGTAGACGCCATAGACCTGCTGGATTTTTTCGCCGGGAGCATCGAAAGGAGAGCGCTGTCCGATCCGGTAGGCGATGGCGCAGACATCGCCGCGCAGAGCGGTGCGACCTGCCCCCGGAGTCCAGCGCGGGCGATCAGGCGGAGCGCCGAAGAGCATCACGATCGGATGATCGGCGGCCTGGAGATTACCAACCGTGGGAGGGAGGCCGATGACGGCGCCGGAACCCGGCACGACGATCTCCATCCAGCAGCGTCCGTCGGCGCGAATCATGGCCGTCGAGAAGTCATTCTCCATGGCATCCAAGGCGCCGCGCGCCTCGGATTGGGTCGAGAGGTCGGCGACGGCTCGATCGTAGACACGCAATGTGTCGGAGGCGATGGTCACGACCGTCAGGACGATGATGACCATGATGGCCGTGGAGACCATCACTTCGAGGAGGGTGAAACCGGCTCGGATTTTTCGGGCGAAGGGGTTCATCGGCTGATAACGATATTTTGGACGAGCAAGGGTGGGTCGGACTTCGTCTTGAAGCTATCGTAGGGGCTATAATCGTGCGGGAAGAATTCGGCGACGACCGGCAGATAGGCTAGCGCATACTCGCTGGGCGTGGCAGGGATCGGCGAGGACGACCAAGGCGGTGCGGCGACCTTGGTCGACGAAGGCTCCAGGGTCGCGAGGGTGATCGTCGGGCGCTGACCGACCAGCAGCTTCGAAAGCGAGAGACGCACGCGCATCGGCGCACCGATGATATTGCGACCGGCAAAGGCCTCCAAGGAGAGATTGTTGCCGCTGCAGTAGGCCACTTCGATCATCGAAGGATTGGAGAACAGAGCGTAGTTGTTTTCGCCGTCCTTCTTGTCGTTCTCGAAGCTGACAATCTTACGTTCGTAGACGTAAAGCCACACCGCGTTATCTCCGTTATCGCGGGCGTCTTTCAGGAGGCGGTAAGCGATGTCGAAGTTGGAGACGGACGGATTACCTCCGTCCAGCGGCAGTCCCGAATCCATCAGGTACTTGCTGTTGAACGGGACCTTCTCGCCAGCCGCGTCGAGGTAGACGATCGAGCGAGGGTTATCCAAGGCGCCGATGAGACGCGCGACGCCGGAAAGGGCCCGATTGGTCTGCATGATCTCATCGACTTGCTGGAAGGTGGAACCAAGGATGCCGACCAGCGAGAGGATCGCGACGCCGACGATGCCGATGGCGAGCGTCACTTCAATCAGGGAGAAACCTGATCGGCTGGACGGAGGGTTGCGGGGAGGGTTCATCGTAATAAAGGGAGATTACTTCGCCTTGTCCATTTCGTCGGCATCAAGGGTCATCGAGACATCGCCGTTGGGTCGAAGGGAAATCGCGGCGAACTTATTCTCCGAGGAGGCTTCGATGACGGCCTTCTTGCTGCCGACGTTGCGCACGATTCCTTGTGCCAGGACGATGAGGACGCGGCCCAAGTGATTGGAGGCGCCGGAGCCCTGCAGCTCGATATAAAACCATGTTTTCCCATTATAATCCACCGTCTGGTCGGTCAGCGTCATGGGCTGATTGGTCGGCGCATAGACCATCCAAGGAGGCGTGCTAATCGGCGAATCATAGGCGCTCGCGGGCACATTATCCGCCAACTGGCCGATGATACTGCGGCGGGTGTTGCCAGCGACAGCCAAGGCCATCGTCGTCTGCGTGTCAGAAGCGGGCGGAACAAACAGCACCCCGGTAGGCAGCAGTTGCGCCGGCTCAGGCGAGAACCATTTATAGGGAGTGACAGCGGTCTTGGTGATCGTGGACGGATCGACGCCGCCAAGGTCCGCCGAGCTGACGCCGCCGACGGCGATGACGAACTGTCGGAGGTGATTCACCTCGTCGTCAGGGTCGTTCAGGATGAGCAGACGATAGCGACCGCAGTAGGTGACGCCGCCGTTGCCCGGACCACGGCTCATGAGCGCCATCGCCCGCACGGTGCGGATGGACGAAGCAATGAGACGCTGGCCCGCGGGCAGACCTCCCCCGTCACCCGGCGAGAGACCGAGGAACAACGAGGAGATGAGCAGGATGATCGTGATGACGACCAGGAGCTCGACCAACGTGAAGCCCTTACGGGCGATGGAGCGGACGGACATTATTGGATAGCGAGGACCTGGGCGAAATCAGAAGCACCCAGGCCGTCGAAAGAGTTGAAGTCGTTGTCGAGGTCAGTGGTATAAATGATGATGCGGGCCGGAATCCCAGTCGTCGCGGCGGCGCCACGGATCTCCTCCGGCATGGAGAAGACGCCGGCGGGCACGCTGATGTTGCGGATACTGGTGTTGTTATCCGTATCGAAGATGAGGCGAATGTTGCGGTTACCGAATCGATCAACGAGCATGCTGTTGTCACTGAAGTTAGTGGGGTCCTCGAAGTCATCCTTGCCGAAGGAGCAAAACTCTTCGGCGTTCCTGTTCAGGAGCTTCCGATCATTTGCACTCATCGCCGTCCCCGTCGGCAGACGGCCGGAAAGGGCCTTAACAAAACTGAGGTTCACGGTAGGAGTCTCGAGCTGATGAAGCGTATCCTTGGTGGCGTCAGGCACACCGCCACCGATGTTCGGATAATACCCGTAGACTTGCTTATAACGGGTGATGGCGCCGGCCCACTGGGTGAAGGCGGTCGTGGCCGAGGCCTGACGAGCGCGCTTACGGATGCCCGAGATGGCCGGGAAAAGCATGGCGGCCAGCAAGCCGATGATGGAAATCACGGTCAGAAGTTCGATCAAGGTAAAGCCAGCTCGACGACGGGGGGTCATGAAAAATGGGGTGGGATTAGGGAAAAACTATTCTACGGGCTCCCTAGCCCGGTTGAACAGTCAAAACCGCCCTCTTTAGCCACCCACCCCCGTCACTTTAGCCAAATGAAGCACCCAAGGGCCAGACAGGTGGGCATCGCCGCCCAGAGGAATAGCCTCCAAGCCGAAACCCCACCAGAAAACCACGGGGAAAGAATCGATTGGCCAGCTGGGTTGGGCGCATTGGCGATGACGGTCAGACCACCCCCCGCCAAAGCTCCGGCCAAAACGGCATGCCGCAGGGCCTCCGCCTCCGGGCCGGCCAACGAGAAGGCCGGAACCTGCGAGGCCAGATAAGTGACCGCGGCGTTGTCATTGAAGGCCGTCAGGAAAGTCGACACGGCGAGTAAAGCGCCCTCCCCCATCCGCCCAAGGACCGGCGAAATCCACCACCCCTGGACGCCCCCAAGCACGACAAGTCCGGCCAGGAAGAAACCGACGAGCGCTGGTCCGCGCAGCCCGGGCGCGGGCTGCCAGCGAGAGGTCGCCGTGGTGAACGCCAGGAAAACCAAGAAACCACCAAGCATCAGGACCGGACGATGCTCAGTGAGCATCAGGACCGTCCAGACCATGCAGGCGAGATGGAAGACCACAACCCAAGCCGGTATCGACGGATCGTCCGCACCCTTCTCCGCCGCCCCCTTGAGTGTCGCGAACTCGCGGCGGAACCAGATCAGGTAAGTGAGGTTCGAAAGCAGGATCGAGACGAGCGCGGCGACGCCGAAATGCGCGAAGACTTCCTTCAGACCCCAGCCCCATTTCGCGGCGACCATCACGACGGGCGGCGCGGCGAAATGCGTCAGCGCGCCGCCGACGGAGACGTTGACGAACAGCAAAGCGAGCGTGGCGTAACGCAAAGACTCGGAGGGTTTAAGCCGATAGAATTGGGCCGAAAGCAGCATGGCCCCGATTGTCATCGCGGCGGGTTCGGTGATCAGCGACCCGAGCAACGGCGCGAGGGTGAGCACGACGAACCAATGCGCGGTCGGTGAACCACCGAAGATGCGTCCGACCCGTCCAAGCAGACCCGCCGCCAACGCCATCACGGGCTTCGATGCGGCCATGACCATGATGACGAAGACGAAAAGAGGTTCGACGAACTTGGACGGGCCGTCCGCGACGGTGGCCACGTATTCGCCGCTCTCGACGTAACGCGTCGCGAAAGCCCATCCCTTACCCGGCCAGCAGACCATCAGGAGGAAAAGCACGATTGCCCAGAGGCCGAAAACGGCCTCGACTTCGCCGAGCAGGTGCAGCGCCGCACCCTTGAGTCCTCCCTGCTTCTCCGCGACCTGCGCGGCCCGCGCGATCGATGGACACAGGAACGCATGCGCGACGGCGGCGAAGAAGACCAAGGTGCCGACCAGCAGGAAACGGTCCGCCGACATCGCAGCGGCGAGTTCAGACCAGAGCTCAGGCTGGGCAGGCATACCCCACCTCACCGCAACGTGGCGTGATTGGCAATCCCAGCCGAACGGCTACTTGGCGGGAACGACGTCGGGGCGGGCGCCACCGAGCGCCTTGACGAGATCAACCTGGGCGCCGAGCCGATCCAAGCGGACCCGTGCAACAGCGACCTGCGATTCGGCCAGCAGCCGGCGAGCGGCCAGAAACTCCAAGGGGTCAAGCTGACCCTGTTTCCGGCGCTCCTGCGCGATGCGGAAAGCCTCCCGGGCGGCCTGCTCGCGACGGGCGGCGGCCTGCGCCGACGCCGTGGTCTCACGGACGTCGGATAACGCGTCGCGCACCTCACGGAAAGCATTCAGGACGGCCTTCTCATAGCTCGCGGCGGCCTGATGCTGGGCCGCGATAGCGAGGTCCACCTTGGCGGTGGTGCGACCAAAATCGAAGATCGGCACGCTCATATTCAAGCCCAGTAACGACGTGCCGTTGCCCTGACCGAAGACCGAGGTGAACTCCTTGCTCTCGGCACCGACGGCGCCGGTGAGCGAGAAGGTCGGGAAGTAGGCGGCCTTGGCGTAACCGATGCGGGCGTTGGCGGCGATCAGCGCCTGCTCGGCGGCGACGACATCAGGACGACGACGCAGGAGCTCAGCGGGCAGGCCCGTAGCCGGCGGTGGCGGCGTCGTACCCTGCGCGGTGAGTTGGGTCTTCAGCACGAGGTCAGGCGTACCGACGAGGAAACCGAGGAGATGCTCGGCCTGCGCACGCGAACGACGGGCGTCGGAAAGCGCCGATACCGCAGCCGAGCGGACGACTTCAGCTTGCGCAATCTCGTTGGCGCCGGCGGCGCCGACCTGGGTGCGCTGCTGAATGATGCGAAGTTCTTCGTCGCGGACAGCGAGGAGTTCCTGGGCAGAAGCCTGCTGGACGTCCGCGGAGCGAACCAAGGCGTAGGCTTTCACGACAGAGGAGACGACGCCGAGCTCGACCTGATGGCGGGCTTCGTCGGCGCTCAGCAGCTGGGCCCGGGCCGCTTCGCTCGCGCGACGCAGCTTGCCCCAGAAATCGAGCTCGAAGGTCGTGGAAAGGCCGGCGGTAAAATCGTTACGGGTCCGGCCAAACGACGAGATCGAGGTATAGGCGTCGTTACTGACCACATTGCGCGTGGCGCTGCCGCCACCGGTGATCGCCGGTAACTGCGCGCCGGCAACGTCGGCGAGGCCGGCCGCAGCCTCCTCGACGCGACTAGCAGCGATCCGGACATCGGTATTATTCTTAAGCGCCTGCTCGACGAGCTCGGTCAGACGGGCGTCGCCCAGACCGACCCACCAGTCGGAAGCGATGGTCGCGCGGCCACCCTTCCCTTCCGGAAAGGACGCGGCGGACGGCAGCGCGGGACGCTGATAATCTGGCCCCACCGCGCAGGCGGTGAGAAGGCAGGTGAGCAGCGCCAGGGACAAGGTCTTGCTCATGCGCGGGGCTCCTTGCGGTCGCCGGTGAGGACTTTAAAGAACAGAGGGATGAAGAGCGTGGCCACAAAGGTATCGAAGAGCATGCCACCGAAGACGCCCGTACCCATCGAGCGGCGGGCGCCGGCCCCAGCGCCGGCGGCGATGACGAGCGGGACGACCCCGAGCACGAAGGCCATGGAGGTCATGACAAGCGGACGGAAACGGATGCGGGCCGCCTCGATCGCCGCTTCGGCGGCGTTCTTACCCTCGTCGCGTGCCTTGACGGCGAACTCGACGATCAAGATGGCGTTCTTGGCCGCGAGGCCGATGAGCGTCACGAGGCCGATCTGGAAATAGATATCGTTGGCGCTGCCGCGGACGAAAATCGCGACGAGCGCGCCGAGAAGCGCGAACGGCACGGTGAGGATGACGCCCACGGGGAGCGACCACTTCTCATAAAGGGCGGCGAGGATCAGGAACACCATCAGCAGCGCCATCGAGAACGCCGGCACGGCCGAGGAGGCCGAACGTTTCTCCTGCAGGGCCTGCGCGGTCCAATCGAGCTCATAGCCGGGCGGTAGGTTCTCCGCCGCGGTCTCCTCGACGATGCGCAACGCATCGCTCGAGCTCACGCCCGGGACGCTACCGCCGATGACGCGCGCGGCGACGAAGCCCTGATATCGCTCGATTTGGTCAGGGCCGTAACTTTCGCGCACGGTCACGAGCGAGGTCAGCGGCACCATGGCGCCGTCATTGGCGCGCACATGCACGCGACCGATGTCCTTCAACGCCATACGGTCGGAAGGCTCCGACTGCATGAGCACGCGATAGGTTCGGCCGGCACGGGTGAAGTCGTTGACGTAGACCGAACCAATCGTGGTCTGGAGCGCGTCGTAGATCTCGGGCAAAGGAATCCCGAGGGCGGCTGCGCGCACCTGGTCGACGTCCGCGGCGTATTGCGGGACGGTCGTGCGATAGAAGGTGTTGATGCCCGTGAGTTCGGGGCGCTTGCGCAGGGCAGCCAGGAGGCCGTCGAGCACCTTGCCGAGCTTTGCGGGATCGTCGTCATCGCGCGCCTGGAGATAGAATTCGAAGCCGCCGGCGGAGCCGATGCCACGGATCGGCGGAGGGTTCACGACGAAGCACATACCCTTGCTGGACTTGGCGGCCGCTCCGGTGAGCATGCCGCTGAGTTGTTCCGAACTGTATTTGCGCTGGTCCCACGGGATCAGCGGAATGAAAATCGTCCCGGCGTTGGTCTTCTCGCCGCCGCCGATGAGGTCGAAGCCGCTGATGGCGAAGGCGTGGAACACCTCGCTCTTCGGTGCGGGCGTGGCCATGATCTCAGGCACGATCTCCGCCATGTAGGTACGGGTGCGCGAGACGCTCGCACCATCGGGCAGCGAGACCACGCCGAGGACGTAACCTTGATCTTCCGACGGGATGAAACCCCGCGGAATCAGGCGAATGAGCACAACGTTGGCCGCGAGGATCGCGAGGAAGATTCCCAGGGCGGCCTTGGGGTGACCGAGCAGCCAGCGCACGGTGCGACCATGCCAGGCGGCGACCGCATTGAAACGCGCCTCGAACCAGCGGAGGAAAGCGTTGCCGTACGGAGCCTCGGCGTCGCGCGGACGCAGAATCAGGGCGCACAGCGCGGGCGTGAGGGTCAGGGCGACGAAGCCCGAGATCACGACGGCCACGGCCACGGTGATGGCGAACTGACGGTAGAGGGCGCCGGCGATGCCGCCGAGGAAGGCGACCGGCAAAAAGACCGAGACGAGCACGAGCACGATCGCGACAATCGCACCGCTGACTTCACGCACGGAGGCGATGGCGGCGTCGAACGGCGACATGCCCTTCTCATGCATCAGGCGCTCGACATTCTCGAGCATCACGATCGCGTCGTCCACGACGATGCCGATGGCGATCACCATGGCGAAGAGCGTCAGGGTATTGATGCCGAAGCCGAAGAGCCACAGGCCCGCGAAGGTACCGATGAGTGAGACCGGCACGGCGAGCATCGGGATCAGGGTCGCGCGCCAGCTGCCGAGGAAGAGGAAGACGACCAAGACGACGAGGATGCCGGCCTCGAAGAGCGTGTGCTCGACCTCGGCGATGGAGGCCTTCACGAAGCGCGTGGTATCGAAGGGAATCTCGTAGTCGACGCCAGCCGGGAAGCGCTTCGACAGCGCGGCGACCTTGGCCTTCACGGCGTCGGCGACGTCCAACGCATTGGCGCCAGGGGCGAGGAAGATGCGGATGCCGACGGCGGTCTTGCCGTCGAGCGTCGCCTGCTGCTCGTAGCTCTGGGCGCCGAGCTCGAGGCGGGCCACGTCGCGCAGACGCAGCGTGCCGGCGGCGCCGGCGGAGCGAATGATGATCTCGCCGAACTCTTCCGGCGTCGAGAGGCGGCCGGCGGTGATGATCGGGACGGAAAAAGCCTGGCCGTCGGGCGTCGGCTCCTGACCGAGGCGGCCGGCGGCGTACTGGTTGTTCGTCGCGCGGATGGCCTTGGTCACGTCTCCTGTGGTCACGCCGAGACGAGACATCTTGTCCGGCTGCAGCCAGACGCGCATCGAGTAGTCGCGGGCGCCGAACACGCCGGCGTCGCCGACCCCGGGGACGCGCTTGATCTCGTCGACGAGATTAATGGAGGCGTAATTGCTGAGGTAGATCGAATCACGCGTGCCGTCGCGTGAGATGACCGACATCGCCATGAGGATATCGTTGGAACGCTTCTTCACAATGACGCCCAGGCGGCGCGCATCGTCGGGTAGGCGCGACTCCGCGATCTTCACGCGGTTCGTGAGATTGATGATGCAGAGGTCGGGGTCCGAGCCGGGCTCGAAGGTGACGTTGATTGTCAGCAGGCCCGTCGACGACGCGTTGGAGGAATAATACAGCAGGTTATCGGTGCCGTTAATCTCCTCTTCGATCGGCGCGGCGACAGTCTTGATCAAGGTCTCGGCCGAGGCGCCGAGGTACGAGACGGTGATGGTGGCGACGGGCGGAGCAATCTGGGGATACTGCGCGACGGGCAGCACCTTGAACGCGAGCAGGCCCGCCAACACGATGATCAGCGAGAGGACGGACGCGAAGATGGGCCGACGGACGAAGAATTCCCAGGACATCGGGGTGCTTTACTTGGCGGAAGGAGTGACAACAGCGGGACGCGGCACGACGGGCGCGCCGGGTCGGACTTTCTGAAGGTTGTCGGTGACCAGACGGTCGCCGGCCTTGAGGCCGCTCAGGATCACGGCAATCGGTCCGGTAATCTCGTCGACGACCACCGGGGCCATGACGGCGAGATTCTTGTCGTCGGCAAGCCAGACGAAACGCCCCTGCGTCGACTGCATTAGTGCGGCGGAGGGAATGACAAACGCAGCGGGCAAGGTGCGACCGCGGATGCGCACACGCACGTACTGTCCAGGCAAGAGCACGGCCTTCGGGTTCGCGAACTCGGCGCGCATCTGCACGGTGCCGAGGCGGGATTCGACCTGGGCGGCGACGAAGTTCACCTTACCGGCGACGGGATAAGCGGATCCGTCCGGCAGCAGGACCTCGACAGCGGCTTGCGCAGCGGCGGAGGCCTCGCCTTGGAAGAGACGCGCGAACTGCTGCTCGGAAAGGCCGAAGCGCACCCAGACCTGGTCTCGCTGTACGACGGTGGTGAGCAGGCTCTCGGCACCAGGCGACACAAGCGAACCTTCAGAGCGATTCAGGCGACCCGTGAAGCCGGCAATCGGTGCGCGCACTTCGCAATAGGAAAGGTCCAGCTCGGCGGCGCGCACCTTGGCGGCGGCGACATCGCGGGCAGCTTCAGCGGCGGCGGCGGTCGACTTGCTGTCGGCGGCCTCCTTGGCGCTCGCGGCGTTCGCCTTGAGCAAGGCGGCCTGACGGACAGCTTCGGCCGAAGCCTGCTCGAAGCGGGCCTTCTCCTGAAGGAGTTGGGCCTTGGCCAGCGACAGCGCTACCTCATAGGGAGCCGGGTCGATTTTGAAGAGCAGGTCGCCGGCCTTCACGGCGGCACCTTCCTGGTAAGACTGGGCGAGCAGGATACCCGTGACGCGGGCGCGGACCTCGACCTCGCGACTACCCTCGACCTGGGCAGTCAGCTCGACGACCTGGGGCACGGGAGCCGGGTTCACAACTTGGAGATTCACCGCGGGCGGAGGCATGACCGGAGCCTCGGCCGGCTTGCAGCCAGACAGGACCGCTAGCAGGGAGAAAGAGAGAAGGACCTCGACAGCCCCAGATTTACATACAGACATGTATGTAAATCTATTTACCCCACCATGGCTCGCAAGACCAAAGCAGAGGCCGCCCTGACTCGTCACCGAATCGTCGAATGCGCCCGGCAGGTCTTTAGTCGCGACGGGGTCACGAATACCTCGCTGGATCACGTGGCGAAGGAAGCCGGCGTGACCCGTGGGGCGGTCTACTGGCACTTCCGGAATAAGGCCGACCTCTTCATGGCCGTCCGCCAGGAGACGGGCATCCTGCTGCGCTTCGCTGATTTTAAGTCGGGTGACGCCCTCCGACGTCTCGAATGCGGCCTGCACGAGGCACTACGACGTCTCGCCGAGGACAAACAAGCCCGCGAAACCTACGAGGTTATGCTCTGGAAATGCGAATACGTCGGCGAATTCGCCGGCGTGCGCAAAGACCTGATGTCGGCGGGCACGCTCTTCCTGACCGAGGCGACCGAACTCTACGAAGAGGCGTCCCGGGAGAAGCTGATCGCCCCTGAACTCGACCCACGTCTGGCTGCTCGCGAGACTTTCTGCTTCTACGCCGGCATGCTCAAGCTCTGGTTGGCCGATGAAAGCGGCCAGGCGGTCCGCGAAGATATCCTGAAAGTCATCACCCAGCATATCGATAGCCGCCGGCTCCGTCGACCCCTCCGCCAGAAGGCAGTTTGACTGCCTTCGCCGCCGCCCATATAAAAGCAACGTGAAGGCTCTCCCCGCCCTGCTCTGCCTGCTCCTAATTGGGATAGCCCCAGCGCAGGCTGCCGACCCGGACGCCCCACAGACGCTGCCGATCATCTACGATCAGCCGGGCGAAAAATATATCCTGCGTATCGACAACCGCCGCTACCAGCTCCCTTACGTGACGAAGGAAGGTGTGGTCAGCCTGATGTCCGCCGCCAACTATCCGCGCACGAAGCTGCGCTTCGACGAGTATAAGCGCTCGCTCGAGGATAAGGCCAAAGCCGAGGCACTCGTGCATCGCGCGCAGTCGAACGTTACCCGCGAGTCGGACCGCGTGACGCGACTCCGGCGCAGCCTCGAAGCGCTGCGCTCCCAGCTCGCCCTACTCCGCTCCCAGCCGAACATCGACGTCCGTGAACTGCAGTTCCTGCAGGAACAGATCCGCAACACCTCCGCGTCGCTCGCCTCCGCCGAAGACATGGAAGCGAAAGCCCAGTCGAACCTCGACAAGACCAAGTCCTCCACGGAGTCGGCCTTCCAGCGCGCCGACAAGGCCCGCGAAGACTACGTCGCCGCCCTCGACGAATACGAAAAGCCGCTGGCCGCGATCCGCACGATCGCGCTGACGCACGGCAGCGCCCTCTGATTTTTCAAGACCATGAAGACCACCGCCCTCCTCCTCGCCCTACTCTGCACCGGCTCCACCGGCTTCGCCCAGCAGG
>Ga0209299_1000728_pt1 | contig 18527 bp, 21 predicted proteins | sample S_140806_MF_Meta_FD_187326 | JGI IMG/M metagenome (GOLD analysis project Ga0209299, IMG submission 187326) | Freshwater microbial communities from Lake Simoncouche, Canada to study carbon cycling - S_140806_MF_MetaG (SPAdes) (version 2) | ecosystem: Environmental > Aquatic > Freshwater > Lake ...
TCAAAACGATTGTAATAACCGACAACATCATGAAATTGTTTGGGCTCAATGCACTGGTTCAAATCAAAGTCAGCATAAATGATGCCTTCTGATTTTTGTAAAGTCTGCCCAAATTGCGCGCCAGTCGGATTTACAAAGAAGGATTCAGCACCTGGGGTCTTTTCAAGGATTGGGGCAACCGCTGGATCACGTTTTACTAAGAAATCAAACATGGGTTTGTCCATAAACCCTGCGCACACAATGCCAAAGCATTTGGCTTCAAAGGAATGGGCCGATGCACGGATGCGATTTGCTTCTAAATTATTGTAATTACCCGACCCGGTAGGATTTCGCGTGGGCCAAATTGGTGGCCAACTCGATATATGAATCTGCTCTTTTTGTGTCATAAGGGTAAAGCGGGCTAAGGGGTTCGTGTTTTCGCCGCAAATTAATCCACCAATATTTCCAATAGCGGTATGGGCAACCCGCAAACCGGCACCGTCACCAGGTGCCCAAATTAATTTTTCAAAAAAGGTAGGGACTAGTTTGCGATGATGAACCAAAATTTCACCCTCATTGGAAATCAATAAATTCGAATTCCACAAACAGCCAACACTCGCATGACTTGCCTCACTAAAACCAAACGAGACAAAAACTTGTGATTTCTTCGCCTGCTTGGCGATCGCCTGGACTTCCGGGCCGTCAACAAAAAGACTATTTTCAACAAATTGCTGAAATAGATCGTGATTATTCAAAGGCGCCCACAAGGCCGCCCAAATCGGAAATCCAGGAAGAAATGATTCAGGGAAAACCACGAGCTGTGCGCCATGTTTGGCGGCTTCCTCAATCCACGATATGGCTTTAGCTGTCGTCGCTTTTTTATCTAAAAAGACCGGAGCAATATGGGCTGCAGCAACTTTGGTTACGGAATGAGTCATAAATTCTCCCCCTTTTTATATGCTTCGATTCTATACTTGAATTCATCCAAAACAAGTCGATTTATTTGCAAGATTGATTGCAAATTTACAGCCCCTTATAAAAAATGACCGCCAATACCAAAACGAGACAGCTGAACTGGGAAGACCTCAAAATCTTTTTAACGGTTTATCGGGCGGGCAATATTGCTGGAGCCGCAAAAAAACTAAAGCTTGATGACTCCACCATCAGTCGACGTATTGCACAACTTGAAGTGTATCTAGGGAACAAACTGTTTGAGCGCACCCGCAATGGCATGATCCAGACTAAATTTGCCCAAGAGATCATCAATCAACTCACAAAAGTGGAGTTGGGGATTGAGGGTTTAAATGAAATTGTGACGCACGAGAAAAATATTAGCGGCACTGTACGGATTGCGATGATGGAAGGAATCGGATCATTGTACTTAGCACATAAATTTGCCCCTTTCTTTCATGACAATCCCAATATAAAAATCGAGTTAGTTACTTCTCCTAATTTTGTACGGGTTGGTTATCGTGAAGCGGATTTATTTTTAAGCTTTTTCAAACTGGCGAGTAAAGGCATTACCTGCGAACGGATTGGTGAGTTCTCCTTGTTCCTCTATGCCAGTCAAGCTTATTTCAAAAAATTTGGCAAGCCCAATTCCAAGGCTGACTTAAGCCAGCATCACTTTGTGACCTACATTGATGATTTAATCCAAATTGATACGGTACGCTGGCTAGCGGAAGTGATTAAAAACCCCAATGTTAGTGTGAGTTCTAGCAGCATGGTGGCCCAAATTGCCCTCGCCTCATCGGGTGCGGGTATCGTCCTGTTGCCCAAGTTCTCCATTCCTAAAGACACCAATTTGGTGCCAATCTTAAAAGATGAGGTTAGGGTAAAACGGGATGTCTTTATTAGTGCTCCATCTGATTTACTGAATGTGGAACGCATTCTTAAAGTAAAAAGCTTTATTAATGGGGTCTTTATGAGCGATCATAAATACTTAAATCAGCCCTAATCGTCATTATTTTGCATCTTGACTTGCAAAATTAGGGGTTGAACTTTCCTGCCCTATCGTTAGACTTAAGGAAATGATTACACCGACAACCCTATGAGCCAAACCATTATTGCGCTTGCCATTAACGGCATTGTCTTTGGACTAATCGTTGCCTTGATTGCCTTGGGCCTATCCATTATTTTTGGACTGCTAGATATTATTAATCTCTCCCACGGTGATTTCTTTATGGTGGGTACCGTAATTGCTTACACCACCCTTGCGACCCTAGGACATTTTTGGCCGGCACTACTAATTGCCCCTTTAATTGGTTTTGCCCTTGGCGCACTCATTCAATTCTCTATTATTCAGCGCATTAAAAATAATGCAGCCCTGTCCATTGTGGCGACATTTGGTCTGTCGATGATTATTCAAGAAGTCGTGCGCATGACCTTCGGCGCTGCCCCCAAACGCATCATGCCGCCAATTTCAGGAACATTTGGAATGTTTGGAATTGAATATGAGTGGTATCGTATTTTTGCCGCGATTGCCTCGATTATTGCGATTGGCTCGTTTTTTATTTTTTTAAAATCGACCAAGCTTGGCGTTTGGATGCGTGCCGTTCGCCATGATCGCGATACCGCAACCACCATGGGTATTCCCACCCAGCAAATTTACCTCTTTACCTTTGGCATTGGATTTGCCATGGCCGCTATTGGTGGAGTGATTGCTGCACCGATTACGACAGTAGACTTTCGTACTGGTGTCGATATTCTGCCCTTCTGTTTCATGGCCGTCATTATTGGCGGTCTTGGAAATTTACCTGGCACGGTAGCGGCGGCTGTTTTGCTGGCCTTCTTGGAAGGGGTTATATCCGGGTTTGCAACGCCCACCATCGCACGTATTTTTTCATTAGTTCTTATGAGTAGCGTTCTTTTGATTAGACCCCAAGGACTCTTTAAAGGGCTCACGAAATGAGCGCTCGCATGCCTTACTTAGGCCTACTTCTCGTCTTGGTCTTAGCGCCTTGGATTATTCCTATCATTGGTGATTCCTTTTGGTTAAGCGTACTGACGGAAATTATTATTTGGTCTTGTTTTGCCGCCAGCATTAATTTTTTGTTTGGCTACGTGGGTTTATTGTCCTTTGGTCAGGCGCTATTTTTTGGTTTTGGGATGTATGGTGTTGCACTTGGCATCAGCGCTTTTCAGTTGTCCTTTTGGCCAGCCTTTTTTTTAGGCCCCTTTAGCGCCACTGTCATGGCTCTCATTACTGGAATTTTTGCCGTTAGGCTCACGTGGCACTACTTTGCCATCATCACCGTGGTCTTTTCTTTAATCTTTTATTTCTTAGCCCTCACTTTAAAGTCGGTTACCGGGGGCGATGATGGGATTAACTTTAGCATGCCAGATCTTTTTAATCTGCTGGGCTACAAACTATCCTTGACTAATACAACCACCCAATATTTATTTACTTTATCGGTCGTGGTTTTATGTTTTTGGCTTATCAAAGTGGTTATGGCTAGTGCCTACGGACGCTCTTTGATTGCTATTCGTGATAACGATGTCAGGGCCTCGCTCATTGGAATTAATGTATACCGTCTGAGATTAAGTGCCTTTGTCATTGCCGGTTTTTTAGCTGGGGTCTCTGGTAGCCTCTTTGCATTATTTGGTCGCTATGCTTCGGCCTCTTATATGTTCTATCACGTCTCCGGTGAAGGAGTAGTGTGGGCGATTGTTGGTGGCGTAGGCACACTCTTAGGTCCGGCAATTGGAACTGGCATCTTCATACTCATTCGCGAGATTGTCTCTACTCATTGGCAACACCACGCACTGATCGTAGGAGCCTTTGCAATTTGCATTGTTATTTTCGCTCCAGAAGGAATTGTTGGTTTGTGGAAAAAATTAAGGCATCGTCCGCGCTCATGAAACCATTTTTGCGCATCGAGCATCTCTCAAAATCCTTTGGTGGGGTCAAAGCGGTTAACGATCTCTCCTTATCCCTATTTCCAAATCGCATCAATGCCATTATTGGACCGAATGGCGCTGGAAAAACAACTTTATTTAATTTAATCACGGGCTTTATCAAGCCAGACTCCGGGAAAATTTTCTTCGATGATGTCGAACTAACCCATCTGCCGATTCATGCTATTTCACTAATGGGTATTAAGCGCACCCTCCAAATTAAGAGTGTCTTTAACTCGATGACGGTATATGAGAATTTATGGATCACGCTATCCGCTCAGCAAGGAAACCTAAATCCGTTTAAGCCGATTGCCCGCTACCCGGATATCCAAAACCGAGTTGAAGAAGTAATCGAACAGCTTGATCTGGGTCGCTTTCAAAATACGCCTGCCGGCGCCCTTTCTTACGGAGATGTTGCCTTGCTTGAGATTGGGATGGCAATTATTACAAAGCCCAAAATGATCCTCTTTGATGAGCCGGTGTGCGGTATGAGCCCTGCAGAAACCGAGAAAGTGGTCTCCAAAATTACGGCGCTTGCTGCACAAACCCATATTGTCATTATTGAACATGACATGGATGTGGTCTTCAAAATGGCTGATGAAATCGCAGTACTCGCCTTTGGCACCAAATTGGCCTCTGGCACACCTCAGGAAATTGGGAGCAATCAACAAGTTAAAGAAGTTTATTTTGGGACCGATGAGGTTGATACATGACTAAAAATCACTTTTTAGCACTGCATCAGGTTTCATCCTCCTATGGCCGTGTGAATGTTTTGCAAGATCTTTCCTTTCATGTAAATGAGGGTGAATCGGTAGGCATTCTCGGTCGTAATGGTGTCGGAAAAACAACCACCTTAAAAACCATTATGGGTTTGTTGCCCTGTCAACACGGCTCGATTTCATTTTCCGGAAATACCTTAAATACTTTAGCCCCCCATCAAATTCCCCACTTGGGGATTGGCTACGTCCCTCAAGGACGCGGTATTTTTCCTAATTTATCGGTCAAAGAGAATCTGTACCTCGGTGCTAAACGTACTGTTTCGCAAGCCGTGGTGGAGTCTATTTTTCATCGCTTTCCAAGGTTACAAGAGCGTCTCACTCAATTAGGCGGCACTCTATCTGGTGGCGAACAACAGATGCTCTCGATTGCACGCTGTTTAATTATGGAGCCAAAGTTATTAATTTTGGATGAGCCAACCGAAGGCATCATGCCCAAATTAGTGCACGATATTCGCGCCGAAATTAAACGCATTAACACTCAAGGGATTACCATTTTGCTAGTCGAGCAAAATGTCAAAACCGCTCTTGAGCTATGTAGCCGTATTCTTGTGATGGATAAAGGAAAAATTGTTTTTGAAGCGAGTTCCGAATCTATTCGCGCGAATCCAAGTGCTTTATCACAGCACTTAGAAATTAAAATTTAGTTGTTTAACCACCCAAAGGAGCACATTGCTATGAATGATCTAAAAAAGAAAGGTTTACTAGTAAGTCCTACCCGCCGTAGCTTAATGAGTTATGCGCTAAAGGGTGGGGTTGCAGCAGGTCTTGCCAATATGACCATCATGAAAGATTTGTATGCGCAATCAAGCGGTCCGATTGTGATTGGTCATCATGCTGAAATTACGGGGGGCTTTGCCTCGTGGGGCCATTGGCATGATATTTGTGCCAAAAAAGCTGTTGATCTAATTAATGCAGGTGGCGGTATTGCAAAACGAAAAGTGGAGCTAGTAACCGAGGACACAGAATCAAACCCTGCCGCAGGTGCGCGCAAACTACGCAATCTAATCCAACGTGCCAATGCCGAATTCGTCGTGGGCTCTGTTCATTCGGGCGTGATGCTCGCATCGATTCCGATTGCTACAGAACTCAAAACCATTTACTTTTCGCAAGGCGAGGCGACCGAGGCCACTGGCTCTCGCGGGACACGCTATAGCTTTCGTACCGGCGGGGATACGTACTCCCTATCCGCAGCGGGCGTACCGTGGGCGCTTGAGAACCTTGGCAAGAAATGGTCAGTCATTTACGCCGATTACGCATGGGGTCAGAGTCATAATGCCGAGGCCAAAGCGGTCGTTGAGCGTCTTGGTGGCACCTATTTAAAAGGAATACCCGTTCCCCTCGATGCCAAAGATTTAGTCCCCTACTTAACGCAAGTTCCGGCAGACACAGAAGTTTTATTCTCGATCTTCTTTGGATCCTTGTCGGTGGCGTTTTACACGCAAGCGAAGTCCATGGGAATTGATAAACGACTAAAAATGTATTCCGTTAATGGCACGATGGAGGCTATCGATCCCGATGAAATTAAGGGGGCTGCTGAAGGCGTTTATTTAATTGAAAACTTCCCGCGTGTTTCCAAATACAAGGCTGATTCCTTCCACCAGGAATTTAATAAAGCGATGAACATTGATGACATTTATGCGCGTGAGCGAGGCGGTTCCCGAATCATGGCAAAAAGTCATGCTTGGCAATCCTGGGAGGATATGTTTGCCTTAAAGCAAGCCATTGAGGCTTCTGGCTATAAATCCCGTAAGGATGTAGAGGGCGTCATCCAAGCTCTTGAGGGCGCTAATTTGAAAAACTCTATTGGACATCCACAAGGTGACAAGATCATTCGGAAAGAAGATCACTCTGGCATCCTAGATCACTATATTAGTCGGGTTGAAAAGGGACGGTTTGAGGTTAAAAAGCGCATTCCCAAAGAAGATCTTGCCAAGCAATTACCAGTGCGGCATGAACTTAATAAAATGCCGGCTTAACAAAACGGGCCTAGCGCCCGTTTTTTTATTATGAAAGTTACTAAAACCGATGAAAACTGGAATACTGATATTTAAAGACATTGATCAACTGGATTGCACCGGCCCCTTTGAGGTACTATCTCGCGTGCCTAATATGACGATTGACTTTATTGGGCATACCAAGGAGCCGATTCGGGATATGAAAGGGCTACAACTCCAACCCAGCGTTGATTATGCGGAGGCTCGAGATATAGACATCCTTGTAATACCTGGTGGCTATGGTCAATATGAATTGATGTCGCATGAGCCAACCATTCAATTTTTACAAAAAATATATCCGCAAACTAAATTTTTAATGACTGTATGTACTGGCACCTTGCTCGCTGGGGTTGCTGGGCTTTTAGAAGGCTATAAAGCGACAACCCATTGGACATCTCACCATCTCTTAGGCTATCTGGGTATTACACCAGTTAAAGAGCGCTATGTGGTTGATCGAAATGTCGTATCAACGGCTGGGGTTACAGGGGGTATTGATGGGGCGTTGATATTGGCTTCATTAGTTGCTGGGCCCGAAGTAGCCCAGCAAATTCAGTTGTACATGGAATATGACCCAAAGCCACCCTTTAATTCTGGGTACCCAAGTAAAGCTCCGAAAAGTGTCTTAGATACGGTCACCAATAATGCGAAATCGATTACTGATAAGCGTGAGATAGCCTGTCAAAATTATGCCAAGCTTAAAGAGTTAGGATGATAAAAATTTAGATACAAATCGCATGCTGCTCCACGGCTGCCGCATTCCAAATGATTGCAGAGGCCTCTTCCACTTTTTGCCAATGCTTTGCCTCTGCATCTAAAGGTTCAGAAGCAATGGTAGTTACGAGATGATTTGCAGCATTGGCCTGGGTTTGGGGATTGCCAAAATACAGCGATGGTGAATTAGCATCATTGGAGTAGCGAAACGCCCAAATGGACTGACCATTACTAACCGCAATCGATGCCCTCAATGGCTCTTGAATGTGATGCTTGTCCATTGTTTGCAAAGCAATCTCAATGGCCTGGGTAATCGCTTTGATGGGATTATCTGTTAAACCCAAAGTTAATGCTAATAAAAATATGGCTTCTGAATCCGTGCTGCCATCGCGCAAACTAAAATAATCGTGACTGATATGGCTTTCATACTCTTTTCGGCAGGTCTTCCAACCACCAATTTGACCGTTATGCATAAAGGTCCAATTCTTCCAAATAAAGGGATGGCAATTCGAACGGCTAATGGAGGTACCTGTCGTGGCGCGCACGTGAGCGAAAAACAAATTGGTACGAATATGGGCTGCAAGGGAGCGCAGATTGCTGTCGTTCCAAGCCGGTAATACGTCTTTAAAAAGACCAGCAGTCGTTCTTTGGGTATACCAAGCTACCCCAAAACCATCGCCGTTTGTCGTCCAGACCGATTCTTTAGCCGAGTAGCTTTGACTCGAAATAGAATTAGACTGATTAAAGAGAATATCCTCTAAATAAATTTCCGGACCGGCATACGCCACCCATCGACACATAGACTAGCTTCCTTATAAAAATAACTAATTCGTTACAGTGTGGGTCACTTTATAAATAAAGAATAGGATTAAATAGTTATAAAGTAGCTTGTTGCATGCTTCGCGCTATATCTTACATTCTTTTAACGCTTAGCCAAAACTAGGATTACTACGAAGTCAGTCTAGCGCTCATAAATACATCAATGAGCGTCGCACACTAGGAAATAAAGAAGGCGGTGGGATTTACTGCGCATGTTCATAGAATTTTTTGTGAGAAAGGTAACTCTACCCCCTTAAACGAGGGTATCTGTATTTTCGTCATCGATCTACAGTGAACCGGAAAACTTACCGGCCAACTACTTCAAAGATAGCCACTGTAAAGCAACACAAAATAAAGAATAGCGTAGCTAAGTCTTTAGCAGTCATAAGTACCTCCTCTAGAAGAGACCTTCTTACTACCTTGCCTACTCTATGTCATTTTTCCCTATTGTGGGGATAGTGTTGCCTTTTTACAAATGGGAGGATTTGCACTGATTTGGGGAGATCTGAAGCAAATCAGACTAGCGACGCATTCACTTTAGGCTATTTTTTAGGACCCAGGGGTGCTTTGTGATGGCCAAAGTAAATGTCAATTAAGACAAGACCAATCTCATGATCGAGATAGCTGTCCGTTTTAGAATCCCAGAACTCATTTTTATCTCGATCAAAAAACACGTCTCGGCCATCGAAATTAAATGGTCCCTCTGTATTTTTAGGTTTCATGACAATCACCTTTGGGTGGGTATTGTGTGAAAAATTATTATTGGGCTTTGTAATTTCCAATATAGCATAATCGGATAGTATCCATTTAGGATTCATTGTGCAAAGGAAAATATGAAAGCCTCCGATTTATTTGTTAAAGCACTCGAGAATGAGGGTGTTGAATACATCTTCGCAATACCAGGCGAAGAAAATCTAGACATACTCAATTCCCTAAAAAACTCCAGTATCAAATTAATTTTGACTAGGCATGAACAAGGTGCAGGCTTCATGGCAGCAACCTATGGAAGGCTCACTGGCAAAACAGGAGTCTGTATGGCTACTTTGGGGCCAGGTGCGACGAACTTTGCCACTCCTGCAGCTTATGCACACTTAGGGGCCTTTCCCTTATTAATGATCACAGGCCAAAAGCCCATCAAGAAATCAAAACAGGGTCAATTTCAAATTATTGACATCGTGAATCTTTTTAAACCGGTCTGTAAGTTATCCAAACAAGTGGTGAATGGAAACACGATTCCATCACTTGTTCGTGAAGCATTTCGGATTGCCGAGGAAGAGCGCCCTGGGGCCGTTTTATTAGAGTTGCCAGAAGATATTGCCGCCGAGGAGTGTGATGCACACCTAATTAAACCGCACCCACGCTACTATGCAGTCGCCCCCAAAAATGTAATTGAGCATGCAGCTGATTTAATCAAGAAGGCTCGTTTTCCGCTGATCTTACTAGGCGCAGGTGCTAATCGACAACACTCGCGCGAGGCTTTATCCGAATTTATACGAACCGTTAAGATACCTTTCTTTAGCACCCAAATGGGTAAGGGAGTGGTCGACGAAAGCTCCGAGCTTTTCTTGGGCACTGCTGCACTATCGGATGATGATTACTTACATCAATACATCCATCAGGCCGATGTCATTATTAATATTGGCCATGATGTGGTTGAAAAACCCCCATTTTTTATGGAGGAGCATGGGCAAACTGTGATCCATATGAATTACCGTGCGGCACAGGTCGATCAAGTGTATTTCCCCCAAGTGGAGATCGTCGGTGACTTAGCCTTATCGGTCCAACTTTTATTGGATCAATTAAAAGACGCTCCACCCCATGACCTGACAAAGTTTTATAAAGTTCGGGATCATGTTCTAGAAAAAACCCATGAGGGTGCTTTAGATGATCGCTTTCCAATCCTGCCCCAACGATTAGTAGCCGATGTGCGAAGTGTGATGGGCGATCACGATATTATTGCTTTAGATAACGGCGTTTATAAAATTTGGTTTGCGAGAAATTATCCTGCTCATGAGCCCAATACCGTTTTGCTAGACAATGCCCTTGCGACGATGGGAGCTGGTCTTTCCTCCGCCATGATGGCCTCCTTGTTATACCCAGAACGTAAGGTCATCGCCATTTGTGGGGATGGCGGATTTATGATGAATAGTCAAGAACTCGAAACCTGCGTGCGTCTAAAGTTAAATATTGTTGTATTAGTTCTCAATGATGGCTCATATGGAATGATTCGGTGGAAACAAGGCGGCGCTGGCTTTGATGATTGGGGACTAAAATTTGGTAATCCTAATTTTGTTGACTATACAAATAGTTATGGCGCCACAGGCCACCGCCTCAGTAGTGCTAAAGATCTCATCCCGATGATCAATGAAGCATTCAAAACGGGTGGCACCCACCTCATCGATGTGCCGATTGATTATTCTCAAAATAAACGTTTATTAATTGATGAGTTGCGCATTAATCATCGAGTCCCTTCTAATTCAAAAGAATAATTCCATTTATGAAAACTCTCGAGGTCGTTAACCCCTTTGATTTAAAAAGTATTGGCTCTGTTGCTTTATGTAACTGGGATATAGCCGATCGCTATCTCAAAATTTCGGACGATTTATTTCGTAATCGCAAGTCCTGGCTGTCCATCGAAGAGCGTATCCGCATTCTAAAAAAAGTAGCGCAAATAATGCTTGGTAGGTCAGAGCAACTTGCTTTTTTAATTGCCAATGAAGGCGGTAAGCCCTTAATCGATGCTCGCGTCGAGGTAGCTCGAGCAATTGACGGGGTTGAGATTTGTATTAAAGAGCTATCCCATGCTGCTGGGGAAGAAATTCCCATGGGCTTAACTGCTGCGTCAGCCCATAAATTAGCGTTTACTATTCGTGAGCCCATTGGTCCTGTATTAGCCATTTCTGCTTTTAACCACCCTTTAAATTTAATCGTCCATCAGGTCATGCCTGCAGTTGCGGTTGGCTGTCCGGTACTAGTAAAGCCCGCAGATGATACCCCCCTTTCTTGCGAAGCTTTAGTGAATATTTTGTATGAAGCTGGTCTACCCAAAGAATGGTGCTCCTTCGTTCCATGTGAATTAAAGGTAGCTGAACAATTGGTAGCCGATCCGCGCATCGCTTTTTTAACGTTTATTGGCTCTGCGAAGGTTGGTTGGATGTTACGTTCAAAAATTGCTCCGGGGGTGCGTTGCGCCCTTGAACATGGCGGGTGTGCTCCTGTGATTGTCGACACCAATATCAATACAGCAACCATGGTGCCAAAATTAGTAAAAGGCGGCTTTTATCATTCCGGTCAGGTTTGTGTATCGGTGCAAAGGGTTTATGCGCCTAAAAATGATGCCAAAGATATTGCTGATCAAATTGCCAAATCAGCAAGTAAGTTGATAGTCGGTAATGCGATTAATGAAAAGACCGAATGCGGCCCCCTCATTCGACCTAGAGAAGTAGATAGAGTCTCACAATGGGTTGATGAGGCGATTGCAGAAGGTGGTCAACTCATGTGCGGAGGAAAAAAAGTTGGCCAAACCTGTTACGCCCCAACAGTTATCCTTAATCCTGCGCCAAACTCAAAAGTATCAACCCAAGAAATATTTGGTCCTGTAGTCTGTGTGTATTCCTACGAAGATGTTGAAGAGGCATTCGCGGCGGCTAATAAACTACCCTTTGCTTTCCAATCTGCTGTTTTTACCAACCGTATTGATTTTGGCTTTCGTGCCATACAGTCTTTAGATGCTTCGGCTGTGATGGTCAATGAACATACGGCATTTCGGGTCGATTGGATGCCTTTTGCAGGAAGAAAACAATCGGGTTATGGTGTAGGCGGAATACCCTACACCATGCGTGATATGACACAAGATAAGATGATTGTATTTTCGGTCTAAGTTTTCAGTCTTAATCTTTTTTATCGCAGGCTTACTGATTTAAGCCAAAGCGATCTACCCTAGCGCCAAGCCAGAAATGTTCAAATTCTTCGGGCAGTCCTTGGTGATTATTGATCGCCTCTAAACCTAAAGCATTTTCCAAAACATGGGGTAAATGCAAAGACATTGGGGTCGCTTTACCCGAAGCATTTCTCACCATTAATTGGTGGGCCGTAATTTCCTCAGGGTGTTTCATGCCAGCCGCACCAACCAATTCTGCCAAAGCCTCCACGGTATGGCGATGGAAATTTTTCACGCGCTCGGCCTTATCAGGGACCACTAAGGCGCGTTGCCGGTTTAAATCTTGAGTGGCCACTCCCGTTGGGCAATGGTCCGTATGGCAACTGCGGGACTGAATACAACCAAGGGCAAACATAAAACCACGGGCTGAATTACACCAATCTGCACCAATCGCAATGGCACGAACGATGTCATATCCCGAAATAATTTTTCCAGAGGCCCCAATGCGGATGTTTTGACGTTTTCCAATACCAACCAAGGTATTGTGAACTAAGCGCAATCCTTCGCGCAGTGGCATACCGACATGGTCTGTAAATTCAACTGGCGCAGCGCCCGTACCACCTTCACTGCCGTCTACAACGATAAAGTCTGGATAAATATTTGTCTTTAGCATTGCCTTTGCAATACCAAAAAATTCCCAGGGTTGACCCACGCACAACTTAAAACCAACAGGTTTGCCATCACTCGATTGCCTTAATTGCTTGATGAACTCCATCAATTCAATGGGGGAGGAAAAGGCGGAATGTTTAGCCGGAGAAATACAATCCTCACCAACATTAACACCGCGCGTTAAAGCAATTTCTGGAGTCACTTTTGCACCAGGCAAGACCCCTCCATGGCCAGGTTTTGCACCTTGGGATAACTTAATTTCGACCATCTTAATTTGGGGATTGGAAACTTGCTCGACAAATTTTTCCATGGAAAAAGTGCCGTCTGGATTTCGACAGCCAAAGTATCCAGAACCAATTTCCCAAATAATGTCTCCGCCATGCTCGCGATGGTACGGTGAGATAGAACCCTCGCCAGTGTCGTGTGCAAAGCCGCCTAGCTTTGCGCCTTTATTTAAAGCACGAATGGCATTTGGTGATAAGGCACCAAAACTCATTGCAGAGATATTAAAAATGGAGGCGAAATAGGGTTGCTTGCAATCAGGTCCGCCAATCTTAATGCGAAAGTCATCAGGATTGGCATGCTGGGGATTATTTGAATGTCCTAACCACTCGCTATCTTGCTGGTACATCCCTTTAATGGAACCAAAACCGCGCTTGTCATTCTGTACTTTAGAGCGGGCATACACCATCACCCGCTGATTTCTAGAAAATGGTATTTTGTCCTCATCACTTTCAATAAAGTATTGCCGTATTTCAGGTCGAATGTACTCAAGTAAGAAACGTAAATGACCGATTAATGGATAATTTCTTAAAATGGAATGGTGGGTTTGCAGATAGTCTTTGAGTCCAATTAGAAATAATACAAAAAATAACCCGGCTAGCAATAGCGAAAACTGAATAGACAGCAGAGTTAATGGGAGGGTAGAGAGCCAACTAAAATATCGAGAATAAAACACATTGACCTCATCTTCAAAATATTTAACAAATTTAGAGTTTCGCGACCAATGTTACATCATATTAAGTGACAAACTCATTACGAGTGATCTTGCATGAATTATTTAATGGAATTTGTGGCACACCTCTTGGTGAATGATATCGGCAATCTTTTTAGGCACGATGCTAATCCAGGTAGGCTTTCGCTCCATCTCTACGGTCACAATCGACCCTTTTGCGTTTTCATACTCATAACCAATTAAGCGTGAGATCGTAAATTGATTACGCGCACAGTCATTGGTCTTAAATTGCACAAAGGAGAGCATTGCCTTGTTAGCCGTATCCGTTCCTTGCGGGTAATTAGTTAGCTGAAGGTAACTTACGATGGGACCATTACGCTGAATCGATAAGGGATCAATGTAGTAGCGATTACCACTATCCGAAGTTACGATGTAATCCCACAGTTGCGCCTGAACAGGGCTACTAATCGTGAGTGCGAGTAGCAGCGCAATACTAAACCGATGCATCGCTATCCCCCACTTCGACTGGGATCTCATGAAGATCTAATACACCTTGGCCACTCTCCGTCGAGATGCGTTTCATAAAGCGCTCCGGCATTTGACCGACATAGGTGCGCGTGAGATCACGCTCACGCGGATAAAGGTAATACAAATAACTGTCGCCACACAAACACTCGACGAGCCAAACGTGTTCCGGGGCATCGCATTCTGGCCAATAGCGTCTACCGAGATACTCTTTGAGGCGCACGACCTTGCCACGGTTCTCGCTGAACTTGGTTTTGGTGGTGATCGCAATCTCACCTTCGTTAAATTGGGGTCCCATTCTTACTGGGTCTCCTCTTCGAGGTCCTCGGCAAAGAGTTCACTCTGGATTGGCTCGCTATCGAAGATCTCGTCCATTTGATAGCCCTGTGGGGGTGTTAAGCGTCTCAGATACTGATCGGGGGCTGGGCCTTCTTTGACCTTCAGAATCTCGCCATCGTAGTGGTAATGCAAATAACGATCTTTCCCCACAATCTCTACATCCCAGGTATAGAGTGGCTCGTCTTGGCCCTCCCATTCCTGCAAACCTTGGGATCCAATAATCCTCACGATATTGCCTAGGTTTGCAGGAAGGTTGGCCTTGACCGTTATGGCTAAATCGCCAATGCTGCAGTTGAGTTTGCTCATGGATAACCCCTTAATGCACTGCGGTCTCGGTTGTGCGCTCCTCGGAAAAGAGTTTGTGCACGAGGTACTCTTTTTTACTAATCGCTTGAGTCAGGTACTCATCAAACTGATCAGGCCGATCTTCTTTATTGCTGTTATGGATAAAGCACATGCTGTAGCTTAGGTGATCGGCATCCTCACCATGCACGGTATAGGTCTCGTTCTCAAGGTGATCGACAATCCGTAAGCCCCGCACAAACTCGGGCATGTCTTTATCGGCAAAGTTAATGTCTAGACGATCAACGTCAAAGCGTTTGCTGCGGTAGATGTTCCAAATAATGAAACGGTAACCTTCTATGTAGGTGTAGTCGCGCATCCCTGCTCCTGCCTTTCTATCGTTTTTGGTTATGGTTGTAAGGGTAATGACTAGGAGGCTCATAAAACGAGCCTCTCCTAAGTCCTTGATTTACGTTTCAAATTTTGGCTTGGCTTTGGGTATCGACGTGCCGTCCCAGGAGTTACGTAAATCACTCCAGGGACTCGATTTCCCAATGCGCGCCTCCCCTTTGGTTAAGACATCGGGGTGCAGCTTCAGACCAATACGATTAGCCACACTTAAAAGACGAGTGGCCTCCAAAACATCGAGGGTTAAGACCCATTGGGGAACTTTTCTGCGAAAGTTTGTTTCGTAGGCCTTCACCTGCTTTTGCCAAAAATACAGTGGGGGTGGTTTAAACACAGAGCACCTCCTCGTCTTCGTGCTGCTCCGCTTGATCGCTCTTGCGAATCGGCCGAAGATACGCGTCAGGTGCTTCACCACGCATTACATATTTCTTCTTGGGATCGTTTCCAAATTGATAGGCCAGGGGTGCGCCTTCTGTTTCAATTTCCCAAACCCATGTTTTGGAATCAAATCCGTACCACTCTACTAAACCAACGACCCCAATAATCTTCACAATCTTGCCGATGTTCTCGGGGTTGTAGGCGTTCACGGTGATCGCTAGATCACCCACTTTGCAATATGTCATCTTCTTCTCCTGTTTAGCCAATTTAGCGACATGCTGGGCTTGGCAATTCGGAATAACTCCGCCCTACAACTCCTTACTTTTCCTGCTCTTTTGCTTCTTGTTTCGCTTCCTCCCTTAGTTCTGCTGCAATCTGCTCAATAATCTCTGGTGGTGGGGTAATGGGCATCAAATAGGCATCGGGCATTGGCCCATTAAAGTTCATGATCTTTTGCAACTCCTCATCTACGTGTGGGTAGCAGTAATAGTTCCCTTTGGATATCACTTCAACATTCCAAATGTGGATCTCATCGTCAGACCCCCACCACGTTTGCATCTCGTCACTCACCCCGAGTATCCGAACAATCACACCTAAATCAGCGGGTAATTCATAGCGTACGATCATTGCTAAGTCACCCACACGGCAATTTAGTTTTGCCATATTTCTCCTTCTCCCTTTTGGGGATCCAAATTGTTAAAGAGCGGGAGCTAGAAATAAAAAAGCCCCAACAGAGAGGGGCTTAGCCGTTTTGTTACCTAGTACTAGGGTCACATATGCTTTCGCAGACCACCTTGCTCGGTTAGCAGGTTGGTGAGGCTTTCGCCCATCTCTGTATGTATGCCTCTATAGTAATTACTTTGGGTATTTTGTGCAAGTGTTTTTTGGTTTGCGGCCCATAAACAACAGTGTGAGAATGAGCGTATGGCACAGATCATGGATGGCTTTCAAGAGGGAGTGGTGCGCACCGCGCATGCGGAGGGGGAGATCACAATCGCCTATCAAATCGCTGGCTCCGGTCCTCCTTTGTTGCTATTGCACGGCTTTCCCCAAACGAAAATGATTTGGCATCGAGTGGCCCCTGCCTTGGCAGAGCATTTCACTGTGATTGCGTCAGACCTGCGTGGTTATGGTGCTTCGTCTAAGCCACCTGGTTTAACCGATCATTCGAACTATTCCAAGCGTGCCATGGCAAGCGATCAGGCGCAACTCATGAATGCCTTGGGGTTTAGCCAATACAGTGTCTTGGGGCACGATCGGGGTGGGCGGGTCGCGCATCGCTTGTCCTTGGATTATGGCGATCAGGTAAATAAATTGATGGTCTTAGATATCTCACCAACGCTTGCGATGTATGAACAAACCACGATGCAATTTGCGAGTAGCTATTGGCATTGGTTTTTCTTAATCCAAAAAGCACCGATTCCTGAAACGATGATCGGGGCCAATACCGAATTCTTCATGCAGCAATTTATGGGGGGCCGCCATGCGGGTCTTGGCATCTTTGCGCCGTCGTGTTGGCAAGAGTATCTTGCCGCTATGCGTGATCCTGCATGCGTACACGCGATGTGTGAGGATTACCGTGCAGCAGCGAGCATTGATTTGATCCACGATCGCCAGACGCTTGCCAGCGGTCAGCGTTTAGAGATGCCAATGCGAGTCTTATGGGGAGAGTTTGGTCAGGTCAATGCCTGCTTTAATCCCCTAGCCGATTGGCAGGCGCTTGCGAGTCATGTCACGGGTCAGACGGTACCGAGCGGTCACTACATTCCTGAGGAGATCCCCGAGATTTTAATTGCAGAGGTACTCGCCTTCTTTACTGCCCCACCGTAAATGTCTTGCTCATCTTTGCAAATCCTCCAACTTATTTTCAAGAGCCTGATGTAGGATGACTCCCTCCAAGCCACTATCGGCTGCTGCACGCCTCATTGCCCAAAAGAATATTGGTCATTACGACCAACACGCTGCTTCGTACTTCGAGGGCACCAAAGATCATGATGTTTTGCAAAACATTGATGCACTCTTGCGTGCCATTTCAGCGCCTGCACCACTGCGTATTTTGGATTTTGGCTGCGGTCCTGGGCGTGACCTACAAACCTTCACCAATCTCGGTCATGAGGCGATTGGTTTAGAAGGAAGTGCTGAGGCGGCCAACATTGCCCGCACGGTGAGTGGCTGTGAGGTATTGGTCCAGGACTTTTTTGCCCTTGATTTACCACCTGCGCATTTTGATGGCGTGTTTGCCAATGCTGCACTTTTTCATATTCCGCTTGAGGAGTTACCTAGAGTGTTAGGCGATCTTCGCAATTGCCTAAAGCCCCATGGCGTTCTTTTTAGTTCCAATCCACGCGGTCACAATCAAGCGCAATGGTATGGCGAGCGCTTTGGGTTCTATCACGATCTAGAGGGCTGGCGCACCTGGATGACCCAAGCGCATTTTGTGGAGATTGAGCACTACTATCGACCAGCAGGCCTACCCTTTGAGCAACAGCCATGGCTCGCCAGTGTTTGGAAGAAGCACGAACGCGCTAGGTGATCTACTGCAGTGCAATATTTTTTTGCTCCTGATTTATTTACTAGACAGTAGTACGATTTGAATTACCTCTAAATTCAACAGGGTTATCTTTATGAAAACAATAACGCATTGCCTCGCATCTTCCCTGGCAGTTTCCTTAGGACTAGTCAGTTTGACCCCCGCACTAGTGCACGCTAATCCCGACCCTAACACCATGGTCAATCAGTTTGAGGCGACCGGTGGAAAGTTTGAGGGCTTTCGTCGCTCGGGTGCAAAGGGCATTTGCGCCACTGGCGAGTTTATTGGCAGTGCTGAGGGTCGCAAGATCTCTTCGGCTTCCGCATTTAGTGGCAAACCGATTCCGGTGGTTGTGCGTTTTTCAGTCGGTGGCGCCAATCCC
>Ga0209299_1000730_pt1 | contig 18496 bp, 16 predicted proteins | sample S_140806_MF_Meta_FD_187326 | JGI IMG/M metagenome (GOLD analysis project Ga0209299, IMG submission 187326) | Freshwater microbial communities from Lake Simoncouche, Canada to study carbon cycling - S_140806_MF_MetaG (SPAdes) (version 2) | ecosystem: Environmental > Aquatic > Freshwater > Lake ...
ATCCGCGCCGCTGAGGATCCCGAATTCGAGACCTTCTACACCAAGAACATTCTCTTGAATGAAGGTCTGCGCGCCTGGATGGCCCCCGCCGACCAGCCTCACGAAAACTTCGTCTTCCCTGAAGAAGTTCTCCCCCGCGGCAACGCTCTCTGATCAGATTTCTCGATCACCTTTGGCACCTCCATCAATGGAGGTGCTTTTTTATTGGCCGTTGCCGATGGCTCATCCAGCTCCGGCTCCATCCGGTCAGGGAGCCTGCCGAGGCTTCCTCGGCAACCATTTTGCAGTCCAGCACCAGGGCTTTGGCCATGGCTGGGTGCGTCGCCCGTCAGCGCCGGTTGAGGTCGGATTGGCGCAGCAGAGACACAATGCCGAGTAGGCAGGGCACTGCCAGGGTGGCAATGCGCAGCATCAGAGTGGCAGCCAGGGCCTGAGGGCGCCCAGCCCCGTAGAGCACCGCCAGGCCGATCGCCGTTGCCTCACTGGTGCCGAGGCCTGCCGGCAGCAGCGACAGCACTCCCCCCAGGCTGGTGGCGGTGCGGATCACCGCGGCCTGAGCCAGGTCGATGTTGCTGCCCATCGCGCCGTAGAGCCCTCGCAGCATCGCCGCCTCCACCAGCCAGCAGAGGCAGGCCAACAGGCTGCCCACCAGCAACGGCCAGGGTTTCATCAGCTGACGCACCCGGGCTATGGCCAGCAGCGCCTCCCTGGAGAGGCGGATCAGACCTTGCAAGCGGGGATGCAGCGGCAGCCGTTCGATCCCTCGCTCCAGACGGAGGATCAGCCGCGGGTGGGTGAGCAGCCAGCCGCCTGCGGACAGCGCCAGCACGCCCACCAAAACGGCGCTCCATTCCTTGCCGCCCAGCCCCCAGCTCAGCACCAGCAGGGCACTGGCCAGATCGGCGAGCCGTTCCGTGAGCGTCACCCCCACCCCAACCTGAAGTGGAAATCCATGGCGGCGCTTCAGCCAGAGGCCTCGCAGGGCTTCACCGCTGCGGCCGGGGGCGGCGATGAGCGCCAGGCCGGCGGCATAGATGCGGGCGCTGGCCCCCCAGGCCAGGGGGTAACCCAACTGGGCCAGATAGAACTGCCAGCGCAGGAACAGAAAACCGTGGCCCATCAGGGCCGCCGCCGGCGCTAGCAGCCACCAGAACCAGGGCAGACGGGTCAGGGTGGCGCCCAGATCATGGATGCCGAAGACCAGGCCCAGCCCCAAATAGAGGACCAAGGCCGCCACCAGAGCCAAAATCCAGCGTTTGTTCATGGATGGCTACACGCTTCAGGGCAGGAAGCGCAGCTTCCGCGCCGCGTAGGCGCACATGCCCGCCAGGATCAAGCCTTCCTTGACATGGGCGATGTTGGAGCTGCCATAGCTGCGGGGTTGATAACGCACCGGCACCTCAACGATCTTGAGGTTGAGCTTGCTGGCGCCGAATAAAAGATCGAAGTCGCCGAAGGGATCGAAATCGCCGAAATAGCTGCGACCTTTCTTCAGTCGCTGGTAGTCGGAGCGCCAGATGACCTTTGTGCCGCACAGCGTGTCCTTCAGCCGTTGGCGCAGCAGCCAGGAGAACACGGCGGCGAAGAAGCGGTTGGCGGCGGTGTTGTGTGGCGGCATGGCGGCAGCGCTGCGGGGGTACACCAGCCGGCAGCCGTTGACGAATTCCCCACGGCCATCGGCCATGGCCTGCACGAAGCGTGGAAGATCCTCCGGTCGCACGGTCAAATCGGCGTCGAGGATCATCAGGATCTCTCCTTGGGCTTGCTCAAAGCCCAGCCACACTGCATCGGCCTTGCCCTTGCCGCTCTGGCGGAAGCGACGCAGCTGGAAGGGGCCCTGGTAGCTGTCACACACCTGCTCAATCCGCTGCCAGGTGTCGTCGCTCGAGTGCCCCTCCACGAAGATCACTTCGGTGCAGCGCCCCAGAGCTGGTAACCGCTCGATTGCGGCGGTGATGTTGCCTGCCTCATTGCGGGCTGGAATGACCACGCTGACGCTTGGCTCGCTCGTGGGCTGACGGGCTGGACGGGCCACCATCCAGTGGGTGAGTCCCAGCTGCTCTAGCAGGGGTAGCTGGCTCAACCAGCGATTGGCCAGGGGGGTCAGCAGCGGGATGGAGCGGGGCAGCAGGCAGCGATGGCCGGCTTTCAGCACCTCCCAGCCGGCCAGATCGAGCAGGTTGGTCACATCTCGCGGAGTCAGCCAGCTCTCGGGCGGCTGGGGCTGCCGTTGGCCAAGCGCTTCTGCCGCCTTCAGCAGTGGCTGCCACAGCCAGTTGTGGAAACTCACCACCAAGCGGGTTCGGGGATGGCAGAAGGCTTCTAGCTGCTCCAGCACCCTCTGCACGTCCTGCAGGGTGTTGAGGGTATTGGGCAGCATGATCACATCGAACGGCTCGGGCTCTCCGATGCTCTCTGGGCTGATCGTCTCGGCGTCGGCACAGACGATCTTCAACTCGGAATGACGTGACTGGGCTGTCTCGGCGATGGCCGGATCGATCTCAACCCCAACGCCGTGGCCGGGCTGGATGCTGGCCAGTAGATCCCCCAGCCCGCAGCCGATCTCCAGCACCCGTAATCCCTCGCCCACCAGTAGCTGATGCAGGCGGGCCAGATCGTCGTAGTAGATGCGGTTGCGTCGCTGGTAGCGCGCCAAGGTTTGAGGGGACAGCGACGATGTTGCCAAGGACTAAGAAGATTTGATGCTTCTAGTATGTAGCATCGTGAGGCCTAAGGCCTCCACCGACCGCAAGATTTAGGTTGCGCAAGGTTTCGGATACTTGATTTACCTGATTCTGGTAACGTTTTCAAAAAATTCGTTGTTTGGGTATGGTGCGTTGCAAGCTCATGTCATGGGGGCTCTGGATTTGCTTGGTGGTCTTCATGGTTGTGGGTCTCCCTAGTTCTCGCTTTAGCCCTTCTTTCCACGACCTCGGGGGCGGTCGCCTGCCCATGTCCGACGGGGCTGCCTGGTTCGTCGGTTCCGCCCAAGCGACGGAGGGAAGTCGCCTGGAATGGATTGCCAGGCGTCCGCTGAATGTCTCCTTCAACGCTCCCCTGATTCGTCTATCGGCTCGTGTCGCGGCCGACCCGCTGCTGATGACCCTTCAGCTCAAGCGGGCGCTGGCCTTTGCCGCCATCGCCGCACTGGTGGTTGCGCTCGAAGGCTGTTGTTCTCAGCTGGCCAGGCTTGGAATTGGCTTGAGTCTTCTGGCCTCCCTGTTTTCGAGCAAGGCCTCATCCCTCTCCTTCCTGATTGGCAGCGGTGTTGGATATACGCATGGTACCGAGCTCAATGCATTTGTGTTTGTTGTTTCCGCTGTGGCTTGTCTGGTCGCTTGGACCCGTACTCGTCGTCTTGAGCAGCAGAAGCGGAGTCTGCTCTTCCTGGGATCAGGACTATTCTTGTTGTCTGTTGGTTGCAATATCCGGCCCGGCACGCTGCTGTTGCTGCCGCTCTTGATCGGCTTGGCTGCCCTGGCGGAGACCCGCACCCTGGGCCAAAGTTATTGGCCTCCCACGCTCATGGCACTGAAGGGTCTGAGGCCATTTCTGTTGGCCGTAGGACTGGGGATCGGGAGCTGCCTGTTGTTGCAACAGCTGGCCTTTGCCCAGGTGACGGATGAATGTGGTGCGATTGGTGGCAATCAGGGCCTCACCCTCTATGGCCTGAGTCGAGGCCTTGATTGGAATGCTGGGGTTGCCTACCAGAAGATCCATGCACCTGGGTGTGAAAAGACCGCCAACATCCTTCTGAAGAGGGAAGCTCTCAAGAATTTTGTTCGCGATCCGCTGCCAGCTCTTGGCGTAGTGAAGAATAACCTGGATAGAAATAATCATATTTCCTTCATCGCAAGTGCTAGGCCAGGTCGACGTTCTTGGCCCGTCTTTCTCCTGGCGGTCATGGCGATGACCTACCTCCTTCAGCGGCATCGATTTCCCGAAAATGGTGGCCTGTTAGGGACTGGAAATCTTGTGTTTCTGATTGGTTTTCTTGGCTGGCTCAGCATGGAGTTGTTCATGGTGTTTCTGTTCAGAGACGCCTATCTCCGCCCGCTGACCCCCTATGCCGTTTTCCCAATCCTGGTCGTCTGGTGGCTGATTGATCGAGTCTTTGCTCATTCCGCCATGTCGTGTAATCGAAACAGGCCTGCGCCGGCGATTTTGTTGTTGCTTCCAGGCTGCCTGGCGATCCACCTGCTGTTGGGTCATTTGACCTTGCTCACCGCGGAGCCATTGGCCACCTTGGGATTTCCATCTAAGGTTAAAGGGTCTTTCCCTGTAGAGATTTCCCGGCTGAGTAATATGGGGGCTGATCAATGGATGTTCAATCGTGGCTTGCCTTCCAACTACAGCTTGTCCAGGCCTATCCCTGATGAGTTGCGTGGCCCCGGATACAAGCCTGATGGGATCTATTGCCTTTCCTATGAGCGCCGAAGATTGCTTGATTCGTTTGGTCTTTATGGTGAGATCGCAATCGAGCCCGGAGCCTGTAAGAGTTAGCATCTCTGCGGTTCCGGTTGAAGCCCGGGGAGAGTGAATGCCGGTTTCGCGGATCGTTCCAGGGCTTGAATACCTATCAAATTTCACCTGCGGATTATGGCCCACCCCTGACGGGGGCCTGCCTTGGTGGGCGAGGCTGCCTCAGTGCCAGGTCAGCCGGAGCCAGCGGCTGGCTGCAGCGGTTCTGCCCTGCGAAAACGCTCGATGACTGCCTCCGGAGGCTTTGTCAACCCAGTGCCCCAGCAAGGGTCTTTTCTTTTGGCAAGTTTGCTGACCAGAGGGGGCCGCTGGCAGGGTTCCGGCCCTCTGGCCTCCTGCTGAAGCCCCTCAGGCCTGCAGGCGGCACAGCTGCAGACCCCGCGGCCAGATCCGGCAGGTCCAGCCCCGGCGGCGGGCCTGCTCCAGCAGGCTGCGCTGCAGGTCGCCCTCGGAGGCCCAGCCCGGTTCCTTCGGGTTGAGCAGCAGCAGGTTGATGCCCCGCCCCCGCTCCAGGGTCTCCAGGTCGCCATCCACAGCAGCCGGGAACAGCACCACCCGCCGCCCGCTCAGGTGGGGCGCCAGGTAGCTGGCGGTGGCCACCGCATCGCCGGGCCTCACCAGTTGGAGAGCGCTGCGGTTCTCGGGAACCAGGGCCAACCGGCTCAGGTAGGGCCCGGTGAAGAACCAGGGCTTCGCCAGGGCCGCCCAGCAGGCCGCCGCCCAGGCGATCCGTCGCCACGGCACCCGCCTCTCGCCGCCGCTGGCCAGCCCATCGATGGCTGCCACCACGCCGATCACCGCCAGGGGCAGGCTGTAGTGGTGCACCAGGGAGCGTTGGGCGCCGCTCTCCGAGAGGATGTTCACCGCGATCAGGGGCAGAGCTGCCAGCAGGGTCGGCAGGGAGGCCCGGCGCCAGAAGGGCAGCAGCGGCAGGGCCAGCAGCAGCAGGTACACCACCGCCCCCGCCCAGTCGACATGGCCCAGGATCCGCTGCGGGTGTTGGAGAAGCCCCAGGGCGATCGCACCGATCGAGTCGCCCAGATAGCTGTAGCGGGAGGCTCCGGCATTCACACCCGGATAGCGGGCGGTGAGCAGCGGATAAAGCCAACCGCTCAGAAGGGCGAGCCAGCCGAGGGAGAGCCCGAGGCCCACACTGGCCAGCCACCAGCGGCGGCGCAGCAGCTGCTCGAGGCCCAAGCCCACGGTCACCAGGGCCAGACCATCGCGGCAGCCGAGGATCAGCAGAATCAGCACGGCCCAGACCCAGATCCATTGGCGGCGACCGGCGATCACCAAGATCGCCAGTAGCGGCATGCTCAGCACCTCCGGGTGGAAGTCGAAGAGATTGGTGTTGAAGACCACCGGCTGCAACCACCACAGCGCGCAGACCGTCCAGCGGACGCCCGGCGCCAGGCCGGCATCCCGGGCCAGAATCCAGAGCGGCACGGCGGTGAAGGCCAGGCTGAAGGCCTGGAGGGCCAACAGCCACTGCAGGGTCGGCAGCAGGGCATAGAGCGGTGCCAGGGCGTAGACGAGCCAGGCGCCATGGTCGGTGAGCAGGTGCAGATCGGCCGACTGGCTGCTCACCGGCGCCAGCCCCTGACTGATCAGCCAGACCCACTGGTCGAAGAGGCCTAGGTCGAAGGAATTGCTCTGCAGGAGTGCATGCCGCAGGGCGGCCAGGCCCCAGAAGCCGCTCGCCACGGCCAGGCTGAGCGCCAGCAGCCGACCCGGTGGCCCGCCGCTTGGGTGGGTCCGCAGGGCCAGGGCCCGCCCGGAAGTCGCGCGGGAATCCGCCGGGGGCCTGTGGGATCGATCGGACAAGGGAAGAACGGAAGAACGAGGGAAGGGGTAGCCCCGGGTGCATCACCCCATGCTGACCCGGCGATGGACGCGCCCGTCTCCGGGGCGATCTTGGTTAGGGTTGGCGTGTTCCGTCAGCAGTGGCGTGGGGTCTGCTTCCTGAGCAGATCCCGAATACGACATCGGCTGGCATCATCCAAACGGAGGAGGTGTCCATGGTTCCCAGTCATTCCACCCAGGGTTCGCAGATCGCGGAGAACGCCGCCTGATTAGGCAGCTGTTCCATCACGTGGTTTCGCGGCATCGCGGACCCGGCGAGCGCCCCCGGCAGGCTTCCAGCCCGTCGGGGGCATCGTTTGTTTGACCTCTTTCTGACCTCCTGCCGGTTTGGATCAATCCCGCTGCCGGACTGTGGGTCAGGGCCGGGGGTTGGCGATGAGCTCCCGCTTCACCGAGGCGATTGCCTCCGGAACACTCACCCTCAGGGATTCCAGGGTCAGGGGATGGCCCGAAAGTCCACGGCTGAGCTGGAACAGGGCCCGGTTCACCGGTTGGCTGGCCACGCTATCCGGGGTTTCGCGCAGCACATTGGCGGCAGATCCTGGACGCCAGTCGGCTAAGAGCACCAAGGCCCGGTAAGCGGCTGGCCAGGGGGACGAGGGATCGAGTTCCTGCAGCCGCCCATACCAGGGCAGAGCCGCCTGGGGTCTGTTCCTGAGGGTCTCGATCAGGGCCAAACTCCAAAGGGCATCGCGGTCGCTGGGGTTCAGCCGCAGCCGTTCCCGGGCCCAGGCGGCCACCCGTTGTTGATAGAGAAAGTGGCCATCGGCCTGGTGTTCGGCCCCGATCCGCTCAAAGAGCACCCGGATCCCCGCCGGTCCCCGTTCCATGTCGCGGGCCAGCCGAATGAAGCTGGCGTCGAAGGGTTCGTGGCGGAATGGGGCGCCGTCCCGCCGTCGCCACAGCTCCACCTCGCGGCCGTCGTTCCAGGGCCAGTTGGCCAACCGCTCGAAGCGTCCGTCGCGGCGGATCTGCTGGCTCAACTCCCGGGAGGCGGGATGCGTGGTGCCCTGGTCGCCGGTGGCCAGCAGCAGCCAGTCGCTGCGCTCCAACACCACGGGGTGTTCCTTGCGGTTCCGACCCAGCCGGCGGGCTTCGATCTGGCCGCCGTCAAGGCGGCCATAGGTGGTGAGGGTCTGTTCGTTGAGATCGGGACTTCCCGGAACCACCAGCAGCGTGACCGGGGCCTCACCCACCCGGCGGCGCAACTCGGCCATGGCCTCAGGAGCGGGCGAAGGGGCCTCCCGCCGCAGGGCCCGGGCCTGGACGCTGGCCAGCTCCCCGCCCCCCGCTAGCAGGCCGAGGGCCAGCGCTCCCGCCCCGATCGCGCCCCCGGACACGGTGGGGCGGGCCTGGAGCCAGAGGCCGATCTGCCACCAGCCCCTCGCCACTAGCAAGGTGAGCAGGGGCAGCAACGGCGCGATGTACCGCTCATCCTTATTAGGGCTCAAGGTGGTGCACAGCCAGCCGGCCAGGGTGCAGCCGATCAGCCAGGCCCAGCCAGGCGGCAGGACCTGCACCGGATGCCGCAGCCATCCGACGAGCCGCTGGCGGTGCAGCCAGGCCGAAGCCAGGGCCGCGCCGAGGGCCGGGGTCAGCAGCACGATCCCCAGCTGACTGGGCAACAGTTTTGGGTACCAGAGCAGCGAGGCCAGGCTCAGCACCGAGGGATCCCCTTCGCTGGCAGCGGATTCGATCACGGCCCGATTGGTGCCGCCCAGGGTCGTGATCCAGTTGTGGTGCAGCCAGGGCAGGGCCAGGCCGATCACGATCAGCAGGGCCGCCAGCACCTGCAGGCGCCGCCGGGAGCTGCGCAGCCCCCGGAACGCGGCCCAGAGGCTCGGCAGGGTGAGCACCAGCAGGGCGCTCTGTTTCACAAGCACCGCCGCCGCGATCGCCAGTGCCGCCGCCAGGGCCTGGCCCCAGCGGCCCCCGCCCAGGGGGCTGGCGGTTTGCCAGCGGCCCAGCAGGGCGATGGCCAGGGTGGTGCAGGCGGCGAGGGCGAGATCGAGGGTGTAGTCCACCCGCAGTTCGGCGAGGGCGGGCACCAGGCTCAGCAGGGCCGCCGCCAGCAGCGCGAAGCGCCGGCCCCCCAGGGTCCGTGCCCAGGTGGCCACGGCCACCAGCAGCAGTCCATGCCAGAGGGCCAGCGCCCAGGAGGCCTGCTGGGGCGTGTCGCCCGCGATGGCCATCACGGTGCCGTTCACCAAGGAGGCCAGGGGCGGAATCTTGGGGGAGAGATCCAGTAGGTGCCCCCAGCCCTGCCAACCGCCCCCTGGCAGCAGGCCGAGGGCCCGGCCATGGTCGAGGGCGCTGTTGAGATAGTCGGCTTGGTCCCAGCTGGGTAGGCGTCGATCCAGTCCCAGCCAGAGGCGGTCCGCGGCGGTGGCCACCAGCCAGATCAGCCCCAGCGCTGCCCACCAAAGCCGTTCCCGGCCGCTGGTGTCGGGGATGGTGGGCGGGGGGGCACCCCTCTCCCACCGGCGGAAGTCCGGGAGGGTTGCGCTCCGGAGGTCCGTGACGGCAATCGGTTGGCCGGTGCCGTTCCCGGCCTTGGGGCTAGAGGGCGGAAGGGCGTCCAGGTTCGGGGGCGTGCGAAGGGAACGTTCGCCCCATCATGGCCTCGGCCGTTGGGTCTTCTGTCACACCAGCCGTGGTGTCGTGCTTGACACGGGGCAGCATGGCTCACGGCGCATTGCGCCTTCCGTGTGAGGACCCCATGAAACTCTTCCAGCAACTGCTGCTGGCACCTGCCGCCCTGGGCCTTCTGGCTCCAGTCGCCGCCAGTGCCGCCGATCTGAATCTCACTGGCGTCAACGACTACGCCAGCCAGGAGCAGGTCACCAGCATTTCCCAATTTTCCGACGTCAAGCCCACCGACTGGGCCTACCAGGCCCTCTCCAACCTGGTGGACCGCTACGGCTGCGTGGCCGGCTATCCGAACGGCACCTTCAAGGGCGGTCAGTCGATGACCCGCTACGAAGCGGCCGCCCTGCTCAACGCCTGCCTCGATCGCGTCACCGAGACCACCGACGAGCTCAAGCGGCTGATGAAGGAGTTCCAGAAGGAACTCGCCGTGCTGCGCGGCCGTGTGGATGGCCTTGAGGCCCGTGTGGGTGAGCTGGAAGCCAACCAGTTCTCCACCACCACCAAGCTGAAGGGCTACGCCGCTTTCGTGCTCGGCGCTAACACCTTCGGCGGCAACCTGGTCACCACCCCGAACGTGGCCGCCTATGCCAACGCCAACAAGTACGGCCCCAGCGCCCCGGTCGCCGTGGGTGATAAGTACGCCACCTACGCCAAGAACACCGCCGGCGCCCTGAGCTTCCCCTACGACCTGCGCCTCGACCTCGACACCAGCTTCACCGGGAAAGACCTGCTGCGCACCCGTCTGCGTTCCGGCAACTTCAACGGCAGCGCCTGGTTCGGCAATGCCCCGGTGGGCCTGCTGGGCATGGAGACCGCGTTTGAATCCGGTGCTGGCAACAACATCGTTGAGATCAACCGCCTCTTCTACCAGTTCCCGATCGGAAGCGGCTTCACCGCCACCTTCGGCCCCCGCGTCCGTCAGGACGACATGCTGGCCATGTGGCCCTCGGCCTATCCGGCTGACACCGTTCTCGACATCTTCACCTACGCCGGTGCCCCTGGCACTTACAGCCTCAACCTCGGCGCTGGTGGCGGTCTGTGGTGGAAGGCCGGCGGCTTCAGCCTCAGCGCCAACTACGTGAGCGCCAACGGTGACAACTCCAACCCCTCCCTGGGTGGCATCGGCACCACGGGCTCTGCTGAAACTGGCACCGTGCAGCTCGCTTACGGCGGCGCCAATTACGGTCTGGCTGCGGCTTACACCTACTCCAGTGGTGCTGGTCTCTACGGCGGCAACGGCACTCCCCTTGCCGTGGCCGGTTTCGGTGGCAATAGCACCAATTCCGTTGGCCTGAGCGCCTACTTCTCGCCGCTCGCAGCCAGCTGGTTCCCCTCGATCAGCGCCGGCTGGGGCATCAACACCTACGTGGGCGGCTCCTCTGGCGCCGGTCCCACCGCCTACACCACCGCCAGCAGTGGCTACGTCGACACCATCAACCTCGGTGGCGATTCCAGCCAGTCTTGGTACCTCGGCTTCCAGTGGGGCGACTTCCTGCTGAAGGGCAACACCTTCGGCTTCGCCTTCGGCCAGCCCACCTTCGTGACCAGCTCCGGCTTCAACGACGGCAACTATGCCTGGGAGTGGTGGTACAAGATGCAAGTCACCGACAACATCAGCGTGACCCCCGCCATCTATTACCTCAGCGCACCCCTCGGCGCTCTGCAGAAGGACAGCGGCCAGAGCTTCAACAGCTTCGGCGGCCTAATCAAGACCACCTTCAGGTTCTGATCCAGGCGCTTGGATTGGGGGGCAGACGATCTCCGCGGCTTCTGTTTCGGAGATGGCAACACTTCCCAATCCGTCCCACTCCTTCCACATTTTTTCCTCTTTTTGCCCGGCTGCTTATGCAGCCGGTTTTTTTTGGTCGCACCTTCGGGAGTGTGTTCTGCGACACAGCGGTCTGTGATCAGGAGGCAGTAGCGGATCTGCCGCGCTCGTTATTCTCTGCAAACTTCCATTCGTGGAAGTCCTCTTTTTGGTGTGAGGACCCAAATGAAACCCTTCCAGCAGCTGCTGGTCAGCTCTGCCGCGCTCGGCCTTGTGGCCCCGTTGGCAGCGATGGCCACCGAAGCCGATCTCAATCGCTACGCCCCGGTCTCCAGCGATCAGATCACCAACATCTCCCAGTTTGGTGATGTGCAGCCCACCGACTGGGCTTACCAGGCCCTGAACAACCTGGTGGAGCAGTACGGCTGCGTGGCAGGCTACCCCAATGGCACTTTCAAGGGTGCCAAGCCGCTCTCCCGCTATGAAGCGGCCGCCCTGTTGAACTCCTGTCTCGATCGCGTCACCGAGGCCACCGACGAACTCAAGCGCCTCGCTGAGGAATTCCAGCGTGAATTGGCCGTGATCCGCGGCCGCATCGATGGCATCGAGAAGAAGATCGGCAAGCTAGAGGCCGCCCAGTTCTCCACCACCACCAAACTGCAGGGTGAGGCCACCTTCGACATCGGTGCGGTGTCGTTTGGCGGCAGTCAGAACACCTACAGCAGGGCCAACGGTGCAGGCTTCGTTGCGCCAGCAGCCAATGGCACTCAGTCGACACCGACAACGGCCAACGCAGCCAAATTTGCTAACTACCGCGGCACGATTCCTGGTGCTGGCGCCCTTGGCAACAACCGGAACTGGGGTGCTGTCACCTTCAACTACGACCTGCGCCTCAACCTGAACACCAGCTTCACTGGCAAGGATCTGCTGTACACGCGTCTGCGCTCCGGCAACTTCTCCAACAGCGCTTTCGGCGGCAATCCATATAGTCTCCTGACCCTCGACAAGGCCTTTGGCACCTGCACAAGCGGTGCAACCGGCGGTACAAACTGTAATAATCTTGTCCAGATTGACCGTTTGTACTATCGCTTCCCCGTCGGCAAGACCTTCACGGCTTTGATCGGTCCCCGGGCTCGGAATACCGAGATGCTGGCGATCACACCTTCCTTCTACAAGGCTGACCTCCTTGATGTCTTCACGCTAAACGGCGCTCCGGCTACCTACAACAAGGCCACCGGTTCGGCCTTCGGCTTGATCTGGAAGCAGCCGGTGAAGAAGGGTCAGCCCTACTTCGCCGCCTCCACCAGCTACGTGGCCATCAACGGCGACAACAGCAACCCCTCCCAGGGTGGTCTGCTCACGAGCGGCGCCCAAGGCAGCTTCCTCACCCAGATCGGTTGGGCCGGTCCCCAGTTCGCCCTCACCGCCGCTTGGCGCTACGGCCAGTGCGGCCAGGGTCTCACCCGCCGCGGCACCCAGTTCGCCAACCAGAACCTGCCCTGCAGCGAGGGCGTGGGAGCTTCCAGCACCGCTGTGAGCCCCTTCTGGAGCGGCAACAGCTCCAGCAACAACTTCGCGCTGAACGCGGCTTGGCAGCCGATCAGCTCCGGCCTGATCCCTTCGGTTAGCCTGGGCTGGGGTATTAGTTCCGTCAGCTCCCCCACCTATAACGGGTACAACGGCGCCAGCCAGATCCCTGGTGGCACCTCGCAGCCGTTCCCCAGCTACGGCGAGGTGCGCAACATCACCCAGCTGCAGTCTTGGCAGCTGGGTCTGCAGTGGAACGATCTCTTCGCCAAGGGCAATGCCGCTGGCTTCTCCTTCGGTCAGCCCACCTATGTGAGCGCCCTGAGCCAAAACCAGCTGCGTAAGCCCTACAGAAGCGTAAGGGTCGGCACGAGGACCACCAGCGTTTACGACGGCTTCTATGACTCCCCCAATGGCCCCAACGACGGCAATTACGCCTTCGAATGGTGGTACAAGTTCCAGGTGAGCAACAACATCAGCATCACCCCGGCGATCTTCTACCTCAGCCGTCCCAACGGCCAGTACACCGCCAACGGTGAGTCCAACAACGCCTTCGGCGGCCTGGTGCAGACCCAGTTCAAGTTCTGATCCCGCCAGGATCCGCTCCCGGATCCAGCTTCCTCCTCACACAACCACCCTCGCCCCCCGGAAACGGGGGGCTTTTTGTTGGCGGAGGTCTTGCAGCGCCGCGCCGTGGTGGATGGGCGCCCGCACCCTCGGGCTGCGCTTGAGGGGCTGTTCGTTCGAGCGGGCCGATCCGGCTGGCCGATGATGGGGCTCCCTGCGCCCCCGCGCCATTGGTCGCCGACCGCCGCGATGTCGCCCCCTCTGCAGAGGGTCCAGCCGGCGACCACTACGCCGTGCTCGGGGTGGCCCCCGGCTCCAGTACCAGCGAGATCAAGGCCGCCTACCGGGCGCTGGTGAAGCGTCACCACCCCGATGCCGGCGGGGATGCCCGGTGGATCCTGGCCCTCAATGCCGCCTGGGAGGAGCTGCGCGATGGCGATCGCCGCCGCCGCTACGACCTCCGCCTGGGCCTGGGTTCAGGCCTATATCCGGAGGCCTCCGCCTCGGCCCGGGGCTCCGGGGGCACGGCAGCGGCGGCCAGGGGCGCTGCAAAGCCTCGGGCCGGCAAGGGCGCCGTGGCTGTCTCCGGGGAGGAGCTGCGCGCCTGGCTGGTGGGGGTCTACGCCCCCCTCGATCGGCTGCTGGGCCAGGTGATCAATCCCTTCCCCGCCGCCCTCAAGGCCCTCTCCGCCGATCCCTACGACGATGAGCTCATGGAGGCCTTCTGCGCCTACCTCGAGCAGAGCCGCCAGCGGGTGACCCGGGCCGAAACGCTCTACCGCTCCCTGGCATGCCCGGAGGTGGCCCGGGGCTTCGGGCTCAGTGTTTATTACTGTTTGGGCCAGGTGCAAGATGCCCTCACAGAGCTGGAGCGATACACCCTCGGCTACGTGGACAGCTACCTGCACGATGGCCGCGAGATGCTGCGTGAGGCCCGTCGCCGCCGCCAGCGGCTGCAGGAGGAGCGGCGTCGGCTGGAGCTTTGAGGGGGGCGTCCAGGTGATCAGCCGAGGTGATCAGCCTTCGCTCCAGGGCTCCAACTGGTCGAGCCGCAGCCACACATCCGGCACCGGACGGCGCCAGCGCAGCTGGGCGTAGTCACCCTTGATCGCCAGGATCTCGCCGGGCCCTTCCACCACATAGGCCGGCGGGGCGCCGTCGCTGGCGGTCGCCTCCAGGCTGCTGGCATAGGCCTTGAGGTTCAGCCGCACCAGGGATCCCTTCTTCAGGGCGACTGGGGCTGAGGAGGCCGAAGCGGCGGCGGCGACTGGGGCTGCGGCGGACGTCTCGGCCATCGGATTGGACAAACTTCGTGACCGCAGGCTAAGACCCGCTGCGAACTCTCGTTGCACCAGCTCCGGTTGGCAGTGGTTCCGGGGCGGAATCGGAATGGGGGCAACCGGTGCCAGCGCCGCCTAGCCTCGGCGGCACCAATGGGAATCTGGGCGTGCGGTTGCTGCTACTGGGCTGTTCTGGCTTCGTGGGGCGCGAACTGGTGCCCTTCCTGCTGGAGCTGGGGCACACCATCACCCTGGTCAGCCGTCGCCATCAACCCTTCCCCGCTCAGGCCGGCGACCGGCTGCTTTGCCTGAAGCTCGATCCCGCCGATCCCGCCAGCTGGCAGCAGGACTCCCTGCTCCAGGCCCTGGCTGCGGCCCAGGGGGTGGTGAACCTGGCGGGCGAGCCGATTGCCGATCGCCGCTGGACCCCGGAGCACCTGGAACGGCTGGTCAGCAGCCGGGTGCGGACCACCGAGCTGCTGGTGCAGGCGATCGCCCGACAGCCCCATCCTCCGAAGGTGCTGGTGAACGGCTCGGCGGTGGGGTTCTACGGCACCAGTGCCGACGGCCGTTTCGGTGAGGCCGCCACCGCCGGCGACGATGTGCTGGGGCAGCTTTGTCTGCAGTGGGAGGCCGCCGCCCAGGCGGTTCCCTCCGCCACCCGGCTGGTGATCCTGCGGATTGGCATCGTGCTGGGGCCCGATGGCGGCGCCCTCGGCAAGATGCTGCCCGTCTTCCGGGCCGGGTTCGGCGGTCCGGTGGGTAGCGGGCGGCAGTGGATGAGCTGGATCCACCGCCAGGATCTCTGCCGTCTGATCGCCGCCGCCCTGGAGGACACCACCTACAACGGCGCGTACAACGCCGTGGCGCCGGAGCCGGTGCGCATGGCCGACTTTGCGGCTGCGCTGGGTCGCAGCCTGGGGCGCCCGAGTCTGCTGCCGGTGCCGGGGGCGATCCTGCGGCTCTTGCTCGGCGATGGCGCCCAGGTGGTGCTGGAAGGCCAGCAGGTGATTCCGGAGCGTCTGAACGCCCAGGGCTTCCGCTTTCAGTACTCCGACCTCAGCGCTGCCCTCGCCGCTGCCACCAGCCCAGGGCTCCGCTGAGTAGGGCGGCCCCCATCAGCAGGCCGATCGCCGGGGTAAACAGGGGCTCCCACAACTTCTGAAAGGTGGCCAGGGGAGCCTCCACGCCCTGGCTGTGCAGCACCACCGCCACGGCGAACCAGAGGGCGCCGGCCAGCACCAGGAACACATCTGCAACCAACAGCCGATCCAGCCACTCCCGCAGCCGTTGCAGGCCCGAAGGTTGCGAGGTGTCGTTCGCTGGGCCGCTCACCCCTGAGCTGGCGGAGGTGTTGCCGGCTGTGGGGCTCACCTGGCTTTGCGGCAGTTCGGCGGCGGCCTGGGGCTCGTAGGAGGGGGTGCTCATGGCGCTCAGGTCGGGCGGAAGCCAGGGATGCGGGAGGAAAAGGGTGGGGTGGTCAACCGGCGGGTTGGAACGCTGTGGCTGCTCTGGTGCGGGTTGCAACGGATCGGCGTGGTGAACCGAATCGCCGGGCCCTTGGTGGCCGAAGCGGAAGGCCGGAGCCAGAGGTTCGGTGGATCGGGGGGAGATCGCGTGGCGAATCTCCACGGCTCTCAATCACCCTGACGGGCCCGGTTCGGACTGTCCAGGATCTTCCTGGTCTGCGCCGCGATCCGGGCGCTGCCCCCCATCGCCCCCAATCGCTCCGCGGCAATCGCCTCCAGCTCCCGGCGCCAGGTGGGTCCGGCCATCGGATCGGCGAGTCGATCCAGCATGGCGCCCAGCATCCGGGCCGTGGTCGTCAGGGTGCCGGGCTGCCCCACCGGCCCGGGAGCGCATTGCACCCCCGGGCCCAGCAGTCGGCGCTGGGCCTCGGCGAAGCCTTCGGTGAACTGGGGGCCGGGTCCGGCCAGCTGCAGCACGGGACGGGCCAGGGCCACGGCCTGCTCCGAGGCGGTGCCGCTCATCGCCAGCACCAGGTTGCTACTGGCCAGCACGGCTGCGAAGCGGTTCCAGTGGAGCTCCAGCCGCCGCCCTTCACGATGCAGCGCAGCAGGTTCCGGGCCATCCCCCTCCACGAATCGCCAACCCAGCGGCGCGGCGGCGGCGGCGATGGCGGTCGGCTTCAGGGCGGCCACCAGGGCGGCCCGCAGGATCGGTTCGCAGCGTGCCCCTGCGGTGGCGGCGGGGAGCCGCTCCAGCACCCCCAGCAGCAGGGTGAGATTGCCCAGGGCTTCCGGCAGTCGGCTGCCGGGCAGCACCGCCACCACGGGTCTCGAAGCCGCAGCGCCTCCACCGCTGGGCTTCTCGCCCGGCTGGCTGGCGGATGTGGCCGCGACCCCCTCCAGCAGCGGATCCAGGAAGGGATTGCCAAGGAAGTCCACAGGCCGGCCCAGTTGCTCGCTCAGGTCGTTGGCGGTGAGCTGGTCGCGGCTCCACACAGCCCGGAACCGGGGGCGCTTCAGCAGCCAACCGCAGGGCCAGGGGAGCCGCAGCCTTCCTTCGTAATGGCTGGAGTAGGCCACCAAATAAACCGCCGACTCTTGGCCCGTGATCCAGGCCCCCAACACCGGCACCAAATCCCCTACCGCTACCACCAGCCGGTAGCGGCTCCGCCGCCGCCAGAGCCGCCCGAGCAGCCGCAACACGTAGATGAACTGCCCCTCCCGCAGGTCGGTGAGGCGGCCGGCGAGGCTCGTGTAGCCCAGTCCGCCGGTGCTGAAGTCGCGGGTGGGGCCCAGCACGGCGATGCCGGCCTGCCGGTAGGCCTGGCCATGGCCCACCAGGGGCAGGGCTTCCACCGCCACTCCCCGCTGGCGAAGCTGACTCCCCAGGGACGCGCCGCTGAGGTCCTCGCCGTGGCCGTTGCTCAGCAGCAGAACCGGCTTCAAGCCTCTAGCCAGCCCTTCAGCTTGTTGAGGGCCCCCCAGCCCGGCCGCCGCTGCAGCCCATCGGCGATCGAACCGCGCAGTTCCTCGGCCAGTTCCGGAGCCATCGGCATCACCCGCTGCACCAGCTCCACGTGCTCGCGCACCCCCTTGCCGCCGGTTTCCAGCAGGGCCAGGCTGAGATTGATACGGGCCTGGGGATCCTGCGGATTGAGGCGAACCGCCGTGCGGGCCGACTGCAGGGCGGCGCGGGGCTGATCCAGCAGCAGCTGCAGCCAGGCCAGACAGGTCCAGCCGGCCGACTGATGCGGTGCCTGGCTCGTGATCGCAAGGAAGTCGTCGATCAGATCCTCCGGAGCCGCGCCGGCCTGGTAGCGGGCGAGGGCTTGGTCGAACAGGGAGGCTTCGCCCGACCCCGCGACCTCGCTGGTGTCGGTGGAGGACGGAGAGGGGGAGGGGGCCGTCATGGCAGCGCCGACTGGGATCGGTTCAGGTTCCCACGCCGGGCGACGGCCCACCGAGAGGCCGCCGGGGCGCCATGGCCTTCAGACGGCGAAGGAGCTGCCACAGCCGCAGGTCTGGGTGGCGTTTGGGTTGGTGAAGTTGAAGCCGCCGCCGATGAGAGCGGAGGAGAAATCGAGCTGCATGCCGTAGATGTACAGCAGGCTCTTCGGGTCGCTCACCACGCGGAAGGAGGGCACACCGGCCGGCTCGTAGACGTACTCCTCGTCGTCGCTGGCGATGGCGCCCGCATCGATGAAATCCATCGTGTAGCTCATGCCGCTGCAGCCGCCGGAGCGCACGCCCACCCGCAGCAGCTTGTCGCTGCCCTGCTGGGCCATCAGCACGGCCAGCTGCTTCATCGCCGACTCGGTGATCAGGATGCCCTTGCCATCGCGGCCGGTGAAGGTGACCTCGGCTGGGCTGGTGACGGGACTGGTCGTGGGGCCGGTTGCTGCGGGGGGGGCGGCTGGAGCTGGAGGGGTCGCGGTCTCGCTGCTCATGGGGGAGCTCATGGGGGGCAATCGCCCTTTTTCACCACTCTATGGAGCTGATCCGGAGGCTGCCTGGGGGAGGGCCGGAAGCGCCGCAGCCCGGGGGCACGGCTCGGGCCGCCGTTTCGGGGTGATGCCAGGCTCCATGCCGGCAGGAAGCTTGGCCGTGGTTGGTCGGCTTCGGGTCTGCGAGGGTCCGATCGGATCGGTTTTGCGACCCGGCTGGGCGGGAGGGAGCCGGTCCGCGCACACCGCTGGGATCTGGTATCCGGCGGCACTCCGGCCGGTTTCCCCCCTGGCTGGCGCCACACCCCCGCCCGGCCCCTCCATAGAGTCGGTCGATCACGGGAGTATGCAGGTGCGCGTCGCCATCGTGGGTGCCGGTCTGGCGGGTCTGGCGGCTGCTGTGGATTTGGTGGACGCGGGCCACAGCGTGGACCTCTACGAGGCCCG
>Ga0209299_1000736_pt1 | contig 18465 bp, 13 predicted proteins | sample S_140806_MF_Meta_FD_187326 | JGI IMG/M metagenome (GOLD analysis project Ga0209299, IMG submission 187326) | Freshwater microbial communities from Lake Simoncouche, Canada to study carbon cycling - S_140806_MF_MetaG (SPAdes) (version 2) | ecosystem: Environmental > Aquatic > Freshwater > Lake ...
AAGCCAGGTGTAGAGAATGCCAGGGACTTCTTTTCCTGATTCTGCGTGATGAATTGAAGAGATATAGCTGTCTTTACTATTTGCAACAGGTCTTGGAACTTTCAGTCCTGGTACCCTTGCTATGAAGTTAACAAATTCGATTTCACCGTGCATGTTCTCCAGCGTTCGAGTCGAATTCACATTGATGCGTAGTGCGTATTTATCTCCCGCTCCAGTGACGACAGAGAAAGTAGCATTGAATTCATAGTTAATGCATTTAACTTCAACCTCACTTAGACCATAGCCCGCGAGCATCTCTCGTGCCGTCTTAGTGAAAGACTCTATTTGTTGCTCACTTGTAGAATCAAAGAAATCTGAACTCACTACTTACTCTCCACTATCTCACCTGTTGTTGTATTTACCTGCTGAGAACTCATTGCCAGAAGCTGTTCACCAATCACGGCCGCGATCTTGCTTCCAATACCCGGTGTTGCAGCGATGTCTTCCACGGTTGCCTTACGAATAGCAGCTACTGAACCAAATCGTTCTAGTAATGCTTTTCTGCGCGCCTGTCCCAACTGCGGTATCTCATCGAGAATTGACTCCAACATAACCTTTGAACGTCTAGAGCGGTGGAAGGTAATGGCAAATCTATGCGCCTCATCGCGAATGCGTTGTAAGAGATAGAGCCCTTCACTGGAGCGAGGAAGGATGAGTGGATCAGATGAACCTGGCACCCACACTTCTTCTAATCTCTTAGCTAATCCACACAGAGCAATATCTGTAATTCCGAGTTCTGCTAACGCACGAGCTGCTGCATTGACCTGAGGATGACCACCATCAACAACAATGAGTTGTGGTGGGTATGAGAACTTACTTAACTTTCCACCAAGCTCTGCAACCTCTGCTTCATCCACAGATCTATCATCAAGCAATCTCTTGAGCCTGCGAGTAATCACTTGATGCATCGCTCGAGTGTCATCAAAGCCTTCTTCGGTATTGATGATGAAGCGACGATATTCACTCTTCTTAGCTAATCCATCTTCAAATACCACCATGGATGCGACGACGGATGTGCCAGAAATATTTGAGATATCAAAACACTCAATGCGAAGTGGCGTGCGGCTTAGATCTAACGCTTCTTCAATTTCTAGCAACGCCTTGCCACTTACTGCGGCATCATTGGCACGCTTACTTAAGAACTGAATAAGTGAATACTGGGCATTGCGCTTTACCGTTGCCAGAATCTCAACTTTCTCACCACGCTGTGGGACCTTCAATGAAACCGGTGCACCGCGCAAACCACTGAGCCAACTCTCTAGCGCCGTTGCATCTAGGGGAAGTTCATTAATAAGAATCTCCGCCGGAATATCAGTTGGAGCACTTTGACTATAGATGGAGTAGAAAAGTGCACCCATCTCATCATCGCCTTCTAGCGATTTACTTTGATCCACAATCCATGAACGAGATCCCTTAATTGCACCACCTCTAACAATAAATATCGACCCCGCAGCATGTGCGCCATCATGGTGAATTGCAACGATGTCAGCGGTCAGATTCTCAGGAAGTGCTGCTTCAGCAGACTCCTGTGCGCGCTCTATTGCATCAATAGAATCTCGAATCTTGCTAGCCCGTTCAAACTCTTCACGACTAGATGCCAGCTCCATCTCAGCTCGCAAAGTTGGAACTATGTCTGTATTTCCATTAGACATGAATTTCACTAAGCGGTCAGAGAGTGCTTTGTGATCCTCTTTGCTAATCCACTCAACACAAGGGGCAGCACACTTTCCAATATCACCAAGCAAACATTGACGTTTAGTCCGCTTTGCTCGCTCAAAGTTACTTGTGGAGCAGGAGCGAATTGGGAAAGTCTTTAAGACAACATCAAAAGTGCTTCGAAGCGCCCAGGTATGAGTAAAGGGTCCAAAGTATGAAATTCCGGGACGCTTAGATTTACGAGTAATGAAGATCCGTGGGAACTCTTCCTTGTTCGTAATTGCGAGATACGGGTAAGACTTATCATCTCTAAACTGCACGTTGTACTGCGGGGCATATTGCTTTATCCAAGAGAACTCTAATTGCAGAGCTTCAACCTCAGTATCAACTATCGTCCAGTCCACTCGCACGGCCTGATGCACCATGCGATAAGTCTTTTCAGCTAAGTTGCCCTGGAAGTAATTGCTCAATCGATTCTTTAAGTTGATTGCTTTGCCGACATAGATGACTGTGTCGGTAGCATCATAAAATCGATAGACCCCAGGGAGTTTTGGTATATCCGTTGGCCGATAGCTTTGGGGATCTGCCATATCACTTACTTCTTAACCGCTACTTTGCGATTACTAGCCAAAATTTCACCCAAGAACTGTCCGGTGTAACTTGCCTTCACCTTGGCCACATCTTCCGGTGTTCCTTGAGCAACTACTAGTCCCCCGCGGAAACCACCCTCTGGTCCCATATCAATAACCCAGTCAGAGGATTTAATAACATCCAAATTGTGCTCGATAACGACAACAGTGTTACCGGTATCAACTAGGCGATTGAGAACTCCCAGTAGCTTGCTCACATCTTCAAAGTGCAGACCGGTTGTTGGCTCATCTAGAACATAAATAGTGCGACCGGTTGATCGTCGCTGCAGTTCAGTCGAAAGCTTCACGCGCTGTGCTTCACCGCCAGAAAGCGTTGGTGCAGATTGTCCCAAGCGCACATAGCCCAAACCAACATCGTTAAGTGTTTTCAAGTAGCGAGCAATTGCTGGAACAGATTCAAAGAAGTCAGCAGCTAGTTCTATCGGCATATCTAAGACATCGGCAATAGTTTTGCCCTTGTAGTGCACTTCAAGAGTTTCACGGTTATAACGCGCACCATGACAGACCTCGCAAGGAACATAAACATCAGGTAAGAAGTTCATCTCAATGGTGATCGTTCCATCGCCAGAACAGTTCTCACAGCGCCCACCTTTGACGTTAAAGGAGAAACGTCCTTGCTGATAGCCACGGATTTTGGCCTCAGAAGTTTCGGCAAATAACGCACGGACCTTGTCGAACACACCAGTGTATGTAGCAGGGTTAGAACGAGGCGTTCGACCAATGGGTGATTGATCAACGTGAACAACCTTGTCGAGTAAATCAATGCCTGAAACCGTGCGATGTCGACCAGGAACTAGGCGTGCTCCGTTAAGTTTGTTAGCAAGAGTCGTATACAAAATATCATTTACTAGCGTTGATTTACCTGAACCACTCACACCGGTAACCGATACAAAAACTCCTAGTGGTACCTCAACATCAATATTTTGTAGGTTGTTTTCTTTCGCACCTTTCACAACCAATCGGCGCTTAGGATCAACTTTGCGGCGCTTGGTAGGAATCGTGATCGATTTACGGCCAGAGAGATAAGCGCCAGTAATCGATTCTTTAGAGGCAATCAAGTCTTCATAACTACCTGAGACAACAACGTTGCCACCATGCTCACCTGCGCCTGGCCCGATATCTACAACCCAATCAGCAGTTCTAATAGTTTCCTCATCATGTTCAACAACAATGAGTGTATTTCCTAAATTACGCAGACGCGTCAAGGTATCAATCAAGCGGCGGTTATCTCTTTGGTGCAGACCAATACTTGGCTCATCCAAAACATAGAGCACGCCAACTAACCCACTGCCAATCTGTGTTGCAAGGCGGATTCGCTGTGCTTCACCACCAGATAACGTTCCAGCTGGGCGAGCAAGTGATAAATAATCCAAGCCAACATCGAGTAAGAATCCAAGACGGGCATGTACTTCCTTCATCACACGTTCAGCGATTTGCGCCTCACGTTTATTGAGTTTGATCGCCTTAAGGAACTCTGCGCATTCCATAATCGAAAGTTCGGTAATTTCACTAATGTTCTTACCGCCCAGACTCACAGCCAGTACTTCAGGCTTAAGGCGAGCTCCCTTACACACATCACAAGGGGTCTCACGCATATACGCTTCGTACTTATCGCGGCTGTAATCACTATCAGTTTCACTATGGCGACGGTGAATGAATGGAACTACGCCTTCAAAGCCTGTTGTGTAGTTCTTAGTACCGTAGCGGCCCTTATACTTCATCTTAATTTCATACTCATAGCCATTAATAATCGCATCACGTGCTTTAACCGAGATCTTCTTCCACGGTGTATCTAGGGAGAATGAAACATCCTTTGCTAACGCCTCTAATAAGCGCAGGAAGTAATCTGATGACTGCCCGCCTGACCAAGGTGCAATCGCACCTTCATTGATGGAGATCGAATCATCAGGAATGATTAAATCATTATCAACTTCGAGCTTGGTTCCAATTCCAGAACATTCAGGGCATGCACCAAATGGGGAGTTGAATGAGAAGGAACGAGGCTCTAACTCCTCAAAGGAAAGGTTGCACTGATGACACGCCAAATGCTCACTATACGTGCGCTCCTTTTCTGAACCCTTGGCATCCACAAAATCTAAAAGCACAATTCCAGAGGCAAGGCGCAGCGCAGTTTCAATGGAGTCTGTGAGTCGAGTCTTTGACTCCTCTTTTGCAGTCAGACGATCAACCACAACTTCAATAGTGTGTTTTTCCTGCTTCTTTAACTTTGGTACATCGGTGAGTTGTATAACCTCACCATCTACCCGAGCACGTGAAAAACCTTGAGTAATAAGATCGGCAAAAAGATCAACAAACTCACCTTTCCGTGCCCGAACTATCGGAGCCAAAACCTGAAACTTTGTTGTCGGTGGCATAGTCAAAATCTGATCAACAATCTGCTGTGGTGACTGTCTTGTTACTGCCTGACCACAGGTGGGGCAATGTGGACGACCAGCACGAGCAAACAACAAACGTAAATAGTCATAAACCTCAGTAATTGTTCCAACGGTTGAGCGTGGGTTGCGGTTCGTAGATTTTTGATCAATAGAAACCGCTGGGGATAGTCCCTCAATGAAGTCAACATCGGGCTTATCCATCTGGCCTAAGAATTGACGAGCATACGCAGATAAGGATTCAACATATCGTCGCTGTCCTTCTGCAAATATGGTGTCGAAAGCCAGAGAGGACTTACCGGAACCAGATAGCCCCGTAAAAACAATGAGCGCGTTGCGTGGCAGCTCAATGGAGACATTTTTAAGGTTGTGTTCACGAGCACCGCGAACAACAAGTTTGTCGATAGTCACTAAACCCCAGCCTCTTCCATAGAACGCAGTTCCTTCTTCAAAATCTTTATCTCATCACGCAAACGTGCAGCCACTTCAAATTGAAGGTCTCCGGCCGCGGCGCGCATCTGATCAGTGAGCGAGCCTATCAACGCCATTAAATCTTGGCGCGGCAAAGAAGCCAACGATTTCACATAGAGCCCAGCCGTTGCTGCGCTCTTTTGATTTGCGCGCTTATTTGATGCCATCAGCTCATCAGTGTCCTCAGATTCACGGTTAATGAGATCAGTGATATCTGCAATCTTTTTACGCAACGGCTGTGGATCAACACCTTTTTCTAGATTGTATGCAACTTGCTTAGCCCGACGGCGATTAGTCTCATCAATAGCCTTTTCCATAGAGGCCGTGATGTTGTCGGCATACATATGCACTTCCCCTGAAACATTTCGAGCTGCGCGACCAATAGTTTGAATCAACGATGTTGCAGAGCGAAGGAAGCCCTCTTTGTCGGCATCCAAAATTGCTACTAAGGAAACCTCAGGTAGATCCAGACCCTCACGAAGCAAGTTGATTCCTATGAGCACGTCGTATTCACCAGTTCGTAGTTCGCGCAAGAGCTCAACACGGCGCAAGGTATCTACTTCAGAGTGCAGATATCGGACTCGCACTCCCTTCTCCTGCAAATAATCCGTCAAATCTTCACTCATCTTTTTAGTCAACGTCGTAACTAGAACACGCTCGTTCTTCTCAGCCCGGATCGTTATTTCATTGAGCAAGTCATCGATCTGACCCTTAATAGGTTTAATAACAATCTGTGGATCAACCAATCCCGTTGGTCGAATCACTTGCTCAACAACATGGCCATCAACCTTTGCCATCTCATACTTACCGGGCGTTGCAGAAAGATAGAGCTTTTGCCCAGTTCGTTCGATGAATTCAGGAAACTTTAAAGGGCGATTATCAAGTGCGCTAGGCAATCTAAAGCCATGCTCAACCAATGTGCGCTTGCGTGAAGCATCACCTTCAAACATTGCACCTAACTGTGGCACTGTCACATGGCTTTCATCGATAACTACAAGAAAATCCTCTGGGAAATAATCTAACAAACAGTTAGGAGCAGACCCAGCCGCGCGATCATCTAAATGTCGTGAGTAGTTCTCAATTCCACTACAAAAACCGATTTGTTCCATCATCTCAATATCAAAGGTAGTTCTCATCCGAAGTCGCTGTGCCTCTAGGAGTTTGCCCTGCTTTTCTAAAAGATTGAGCTGAACTTGGAGTTCATCCTGAATATCACCAATAGCCCGCTTCATAGTTTCAGGTCCTGCGGCATAGTGGGTTGCAGGGAAGATATACATCTCCACCTCATCGCGCATGATTTCACCAGTAAGAGGATGCAAGGTAGTTATCTTTTCAATCTCATCACCAAACATCTCGATACGAATAGCTAACTCTTCATACATAGGGATGATTTCGATTGTGTCTCCCCGGACGCGGAATGTGCCACGCTCGAAAGCAACATCGTTGCGCTTGTATTGAACATCAACGAATTTGCGCAAGAGAGCGTTACGTTCAATCTCATCCCCAACGCGTAGTTTGATCATTCGATCCACATACTCCTGCGGCGTGCCTAATCCATAAATACAGGACACGGTTGCAACCACAATCACATCTCTACGAGTTAAAAGTGAGTTTGTAGCTGAGTGGCGCAAGCGCTCCACCTCATCATTAACACTTGAGTCCTTTTCGATGAAGGTGTCAGTCTGTGGGACGTATGCCTCTGGTTGGTAGTAGTCGTAATAGGAAACAAAGTATTCAACGGCGTTATTTGGGAGCAGCTCTCTAAATTCATTTGCTAACTGTGCAGCTAGCGTCTTATTAGGTGCCAACACTAAGGTCGGCCGTTGCAGCTTTTCAATCAACCAAGCAGTTGTGGCTGATTTTCCAGTTCCAGTGGCACCGAGCAGAACTACATCTTGTTCGCCAGCATTGATTCTGCGGGCAATCTCTTCTATAGCCTCTGGTTGATCTCCGGCTGGAACATAATCACTAATTACCTGAAATGGCTCGACTCGACGTTGGAGTTCTGAGACCGGGCGCATTCGCCAAGCCTACTTTTTTACATCCTTATTCGCGAGTTCATCCCAGATATTTTCTACTTTACGCAGTAATTCATCTTCACTGCCATCATTTTCAATCAGGAAATCGGCTACGGATTCGCGTTGCTCTCTCGTTGCCTGGGCAGCAATGCGCGCTTCTATTTCAGAGATGTGTAATCCCCTGGCACGCAACCTGGAAACTCTATTCTCCATTGATGATTCAACGGTTACGACAATATCGAATCGATGTTGACCACCAGTTTCAAACAGAAGCGGGATTTCATAGACAAGAGTTTCATCAGCTTTCAGAGAGGCAACTGCCTCTTCGAACTCTTGGCGGACCCACGGATGAATGATATTTTCCAACTTCACTTTTAAAGCGGGCTCTTTAAATACTAACTCCCCCAAAGCACGTCTATCTATATCCCCATTTTTTAGAATTGAATCTCCGAAGATGCTCACCACTTCATCAAAGCCTGCTGAACCGCGCTCTATTGCTGCGCGCGCTAACTGGTCTGCATCAATCACGATTGCGCCAAGATCGGCAAAGTACTCAGCGGCAAGTGACTTACCGCAGCCAATGCCACCAGTTAAAGCGATTACGCGCATGGAATAAGGATAACCCGATTGGAAAAGAAAAAGGACCCGACGATTAAGTCGAGTCCTTTTATCTTAATTATTACTACTCAGCAGCTGGAGTTTCTTCGGCTGGAGTTGCAGCAGCATCGGCAACTTTAGCTTCTGCCTTCTGTTTCTTATGTGCCATGAAACGCTCCTGCGCTTGGGCATATTGCTTTTCCCACTCTTCGCGCTGTGTTTCATATCCTGGCTTCCACTCCTGTGAATCTGAATCGAAACCTTCTGGATAGATGAAGTTTCCTGCAGCATCGTAGCGAGCGGCCATTCCGTATTGAGTTGGATCAAATGCTTCAATCTCAATCTCATGTCCTTCATTGGCTTGCTTCAGAGATAGTGAAATACGACGACGCTCAAGGTCAATGTCGATGATCTTTACGAATAGTTCATCATCAACTTGAACAACCTGCTCTGGAATTTCAACGTGGCGTTCTGCCAACTCTGAAATGTGAACTAGGCCTTCAATGCCTTCGTGAACGCGAATAAATGCTCCAAATGGAACAAGCTTTGTAACCACACCTGGAACAACCTGATTGATTGTGTGAGTGCGGGCAAATGCTTGCCATGGATCTTCTTGTGTTGCCTTAAGTGAAAGTGACACACGCTCACGCTCGAAATCAACTTCAAGAACTTCAACAGTTACTTCATCGCCAACTTCAACAACTTCACCTGGGTGATCGATGTGCTTCCAAGAAAGCTCTGATACGTGAACAAGTCCATCTACGCCACCAAGGTCAACGAATGCACCAAAGTTTACGATTGATGAAACAACACCTGTGCGAACTTGGCCCTTTTGTAGCTGGTTAAGGAAAGTTGTGCGTGATTCAGATTGTGTCTGCTCTAGGAATGCACGACGTGAAAGAACGACGTTGTTACGGTTCTTATCTAGTTCGATGATTCGAGCTTCAACCTGCTTGCCAATGTAAGGAGTTAGATCACGAACACGGCGCATTTCAACGAGTGATGCTGGCAAGAAGCCACGTAGTCCGATGTCGACGATAAGTCCGCCCTTAACAACTTCAATAACAGTTCCGATAACAACTTCGTCGCGCTCTTTCTTGCCTTCGATATCTCCCCAGGCACGCTCGTACTGTGCGCGCTTCTTAGAAAGAATCAAGCGACCTTCTTTATCTTCTTTTTGAAGAACAAGAGCTTCAATAGTCTCGCCAACCTTGACGAGTGAGTTTGGATCTACATCGTGGCGAATTGAAAGCTCGCGTGAAGGAATAACACCTTCAGTTTTGTATCCGATGTCTACAAGAACTTCTTCGCGTCCTACCTGGACGATTGTTCCTGTTACTAGATCTCCGTCATTAAAATTTCTGATTGTGCCTTCGATTGCTGCTAGAAAGTCGGCAGCTGATCCAATGTCATTTACTGCAATTACAGGTGCTGTAGTCAAGTTGCTCCGTAGGGATAGATGAGTAGTAGTTCCCGCTTTCGCGGCTGGAGGGCAAGGGTACGGTTTGCGTATCTATTTGAGCAAATCCATGCGGGAAAATCACGCTCACAGATAGGATTGGCATAACGATGAAACGATATAAAGAACTATTAGCCTTTCCGCATGTTGTGACCTTGGCATTAGCGGCATTTCCAGCCCGCCTTGCCTATTCGATGATCGGTTTAGGAATCTTTTTTAAGGCAGAAGCGGAAACAGGATCTGTTGCAGTGGCTGGATTGGCTATTGGTCTGAACTCTCTTGCCGGATCTTTCACCGCTGGAATCCGTGGCTCGATGATGGATAAATGGGGTCAAAAGTGGCCCCTTCGAATTTTTGTTCCTTGTTATGCCACTTTGATATTGGCATTGAACTCAATGCATACTAAAGAATAAAGAATCAATTCTAATAACAGCATTTGTATTGGGAATCTCTGCTCCCCCAATCAATTTATCGGTTCGGCCATTGTGGAAAGACATTGTTCCTGAAAACTTCCTACGCACTGCCTACGCACTTGATTCAGCAATGATGAACACAACGACAATTTTTGGTCCAGTAGTAGTAACTTCACTTGCACTCTCATCACATCCGGCCATGGCATTAAATGTCACCTCAGCACTCATGATTATTGGTGGCACAGCTTTAGCTCTGACTTCAGTCTCCCGTAATTGGGTTCCTGAAAAGAAAGCCAAAGGTCAGCAAAAACTTTGGAGAGATAGAGCTATTCAACTTCTTATGTTTGAAGGCTGCTTCATTGGATTTGGTTGGGGTGTTTTTGATGTTGCCGTTCCAGCCTATGCAACCCAAGAAGGAGTTCCACAACGTGTTGCCTGGATCTTTGCAGCATTTGGTGTCGCAACGGTTATTGGTGGACTTTTGGGAGGTTTAGTCTCAAAGAAGTTAGCACCGCTTTCAGCTCTGCGAAATGCATATTTAGTGTGGTTCATAACCTGCATACCAATTGCCTTCACTTATCCAGATTGGACGATGGCATTAGTGGGAACATTTATTGGACTCATGGGTGGGGCAGTACAAGTTTTCTACTTTGAAGTTCTTGAAGCTGTGCGACCACAGGGATCACAAACTTCTTCTCTTGGTTGGATCTGGAGCGTTGAAGGATCTTTTATGGCAGTTGGCGCAGCAACAGGCGGTTGGATTTCAGAGCATTACTCGCCTCAAGTTGGTCTGGGATTACTTCCCTTAATGCTTCTCTGCGGTCTATTAATTCTCACATTAGGAAAGAAGCGTCTGCATGCTGCCAATGATGTACCAACTGAAGAAGAAGATTTGCAGGCCATAAAAGATATTTCAAACGAAGTTAAGTAGTTAGTGGGCAGCTTCGTGCCACGTAAGGCCTAGTCCAGCACTCACATCAAGAGGTGCTCGAAGCGGATATGCAGCACCCATCTCCCGCTTAACGAGTGCGCTTATCTGCTCTTCTTCACCCTTAACAACTTCAACAATTAACTCATCATGAATCTGCAGCAATAACCGGGATGCTAACTTTTCTTTCTCAATCGCGCCTTGAACTTTAAGCATCGCTAATTTAATAATGTCCGCAGCCGATCCTTGGATTGGTGCGTTGAGCGCCATGCGCTCGGCAACCTCTCGGCGTTGGCGATTATCGTGCATTAAATCAGGTAGATATCTGCGGCGTCCCATGATTGTTTCGGTGTAACCAACTTTGCGAGCATCCTCAACAACAACTTTTAAGTAATCTCGAATTCCACCAAAGCGCTCGAAGTATTTATCCATCAAATCTTGGGCAGCTGGCGGTGAGATATCGAGTTGAGCAGAGAGACCATAAGAAGAGAGCCCATAGGCCAATCCATATGACATGGCTTTAATCTGCCTGCGCATTTCAGGGTCAACATCATGTGCTTTAACGCCAAATATCTCTCCCGCAATTCTTGCGTGGAGATCTTCGCCTGATTCAAAAGCTTTAAGCAGTTTTTCATCATGTGATAAGTGGGCCATGATGCGCATTTCAATCTGACTGTAATCAGCAGTTAAGAGACCGACGTAACCCTTGCCTGCGATAAAGCAGTTACGAATCGTGCGCCCTTCTTCTGTGCGAACCGGAATGTTTTGTAGATTGGGCCCAGTTGAAGATAAGCGCCCAGTTGCTGCAACGGTCTGTTGGAAATGCGTGTGGATTCGACCATCTTTGGCAATCTCAGCAATTAATCCCTCAACCGTTGTTCCTAGCTTTTTTGTCTCCCGAATGCGCAGCAATGATGTAAGCACTGGATGACCGCTTTTTTGGTGTAACCAATCCAAACTCTCAGCATCAGTTGTATATCCAGTTTTAATCTTCTTTGTCTTTGGAAGCTTAAGCTCATCAAAGAGAACAACTTGGAGCTGCTTAGGTGATGCCACATTGAACTCATGTCCCACGGCCTCATGTGCCTTCTTTGTCTCTCGACTGACTTCACCTTCAAAGTAGGTAGCAAGTTTGTCTAACTCTTTCTTATCAACGGCTATACCTAAGGCTTCCATATTGGCTAAAAGGGCTGCGATGGGCAGTTCCATCTCTACAAAGAGATCCCACAACCCGCGCTCTTTAAGTTCGCGCGTTAGTGAATCACGCAAGGTGAATAACGCTCGCGCAGATGTAAGTAGCTCTTGTTCAGGGGATGAAGCGTTGATAGCACTGCCATCTCCCCAACGCTCTTGCAGATCTTTGAGCTCTTGGGCTCGAACACCTGGGTTAACTAAATAGGCAGCAAGTGAAGTATCAAACTCAATACCAACGAGGCCGCTACTACGCGCTAAAGACTTAGCATCATGGGCAATCTTTGGAATTGAGGTATCGAGGGCCCAATCCCCCATTGTTGATGAGTGAACCAGGAATATCTCTTCTTGAGAGAAGCCAACTGCATATCGATGCAGTTTTTCTTCATCCATTGAAAAGGTAATTGCAATAGCACCCTTGTGCTTAGCAATCTTTGCATCCAGCTCTGCTGGAGTTAAAACACCTTCACTGATCTCTTCAGCAAAGAGGGCAAACTCTGGTTCTGCAGCTTTGGATGTGCCTTTGAGAAGAATTGGTTTCATACGCTCTTTAAGAGTTTTAAACTCTAAGCGATCAAATAGCGGATTGGTTAGGTTCTCATCCACGCCAGACCAAGCAAGTGCATCAATGCTCAAATCCAAAGGAACTTCTGCGACAAGTTGTGTGAGTTCTCTATTGCGAATGACATTATCGATGGAATCACGTAGCGCCTGACCTACCTTGCCACCAACTTTGTCCACATTCGATAGAAGTTCTTGAAGTGATCCATATTCAACAACCCACTTAGCTGCAGTCTTTTCACCAACACCTGGAATGGAAGGCAAGTTATCACTGGGATCTCCGCGAAGGGCTGCAAAATCTGGATACTGCGCAGGTGACATTCCATATTTTTCTTGCACAGCATCTGGCGTCATTCTCGCTAAATCACTCACTCCACGCTTGGGATAGAGCACTGTTGTTTTATCATTTACTAACTGAAATGAATCTCGATCTCCCGTGCAAATGAAAACCTCTGTACCTTCTTTTTCAGCCCGCTTTGTTATTGTGGCAATGACGTCATCTGCCTCATAGCCCTCAACCTCGAACTGCGTGATACCAAAAGCAGACACAAGTTCATGCAGATAAGACATCTGGGAGCGAAACTCATCGGGAGTTTTTGCGCGGTTGGCTTTGTACTCTGGAAAGATTTCAGAGCGAAAAGTCTTGCGTGAGACATCAAAGGCTACGGCAACGTGTGTGGGTTTCTCACTGCTGAGCAGCGAGAGCAACATCGTGGCAAAGCCATAGATGGCATTGGTGTGCTGGCCAGATGCGGTTGTGAAGTTCTCAGCCGGAAGGGCGTAAAAAGCGCGATATGCCATTGAGTGCCCATCGATAAGTAATAGGCGTTTGCTCATGGGCACATCTTAGGTTGCACACTAGAATACGTCTCATGATCAACGAAGAGTTTCTTAAGATTTACAAAGAACGTGGCACCGGTGCACTAGATCAAAAGATGGGCATCAAGATTCTTGAAGCCGAACCAGGACGCCTCGTTGGCACAATGCCCGTTGAAGGAAACACCCAACCCATGGGCCTATTACATGGCGGAGCTAATGTTGTTCTTGCTGAAAGCCTTGGCTCAATCGGAACATCACTTCACGCCGGCCCTAACCGAAAAATTGTTGGTGTGGACATCAATGCAACTCACCACAAATCTGCAACAACTGGATTAGTAACAGGTGTTGCAACAGCAATTTCACTCGGCAAAACTTTATGCAGTTGGGAAATCGTCATTACAAATGAAGCCGGCGAACGCACCTGTACTGCGCGTATTACCTGTTTAATTCTGGCAGAGCGTTAAGAATGTGCTCCAGTGCCAAGGTATGCCTCTCGCACTGCAGGATCATTGAGTAGATCTGAGGCCTTGGCCTCTTTGACTACATTTCCTGTCTCGAGAATATAAGCGCGGTGTGCTCTCTGGAGTGCTTGCTGTGCATTTTGCTCAACGAGCAAGATGGTCACGCCCTGTTTATTGATCTCAGTAATAATGCGAAAGATATTGGCAATCATTTGAGGCGCAAGACCCATGGATGGCTCATCTAGGAGCAAGACCTTGGGACGAGACATGAGCGCGCGGCCAATGGCCAACATCTGCTGCTCTCCCCCAGATAAAGTTCCGCCAGCTTGTGAGACGCGCTCTTTTAAACGTGGGAAGAGTGTGTAGATTTTATCTAGATCCTCATCCATCTCAGCTTTGCGGTTTTTGCGGTGAAACTTTCCCATCTCTAAATTCTCTAGCACTGTCATTCCAGGAAAGATTCCGCGTCCCTCAGGAGCTTGTGAGATACCAAGATCGACGCGCTCATGTGCTGGAAGGTTTGAAATATCTTGACCATCAAAGATGATGGAGCCAGATGAGACTTTGCGAAGGCCTGAGATTGTCTTGAGTGTTGTTGTCTTTCCAGCACCGTTAGCACCGATCAAGGTAACGATCTCGCCATCGTTAACAACGACAGAGATGCCCTTAATCGCTTCAATCTTGCCGTAGTGAACGTGAAGATCTTTAATTTCAAGACGCATCAGCTGGCACTCCTAAATAGGCCTCAATCACCTTGGGATCTTTTTGGACCTTACTTGGTAGGTCATCTGCGATTTTGACACCGAAATCTAAAACGGCAACACGATCTGAGATTCCCATAATCAGGGACATGTCGTGTTCGATAAGAAGAACGGTGTAACCGGCATCGCGGATTCGCTTAATGAGTGCGGCAAGTTCAACTTTTTCGGCCGGGTTAAAACCAGCAGCTGGCTCATCGAGCAGAAGTAGCTGTGGGTTAGTTCCCATTGCACGCGCAATTTCAAGACGGCGTTGGACACCGTAAGGTAAGTTCTTTGCCAAACGATCTGCATATTCATCGATTCCAATGAACTTTAGGATCTCAAGTGCACGTTCCCGGTTTTCACGTTCCTCACGGCGAGCACGCGGCATACCGAATAAAGCACCAACTAACCCACTCTTTTTATGAGCATCCGTTGCAGTTATAACGTTTTCAAGAGTTGTCATATCTCCCCATAAACGAATGTTTTGGAAAGTACGAGCAATCCCCATCTGGGTAATTTCAAAGCGCTTTTGCTTGTTGATTACTGTGCCAGCAAAAGTGATGGTGCCACTAGTTGGCTTATAAACACCGGTAACAACATTAAAGACGGTTGTCTTGCCAGCACCATTAGGACCAATTAAAGCAAGAATCTCACCTTTTTTTACTTCAAGGTTCACCTCGCCAAGTGCTGTGACTCCACCGAATTTCATTGTAATATTTTCAAGGGAAAGAAGTGTCTCAGCCATTATGCATTCACCTCTTTCTTGTAAATAGCCTTTTCGCGCTTTTTACGTGGCAACAATCCATCTGGACGGAAGTTCATAACAACTACAAGAACTGTTCCAAATACAAGTAGACGAGCATCTGAGATAAAGCGGATGCGATCAGGTAGATAACCAAGAATTGTAGCTCCCACTACAACACCCCAGATATTTCCAATTCCACCAAACACAACGCAAGAAAGAATCAAAATAGAAACATTGAGCGTAAACATTTCAGGTGCGATAAATAAATTCTTAGATGCATAAAGGACACCAGCAGCTCCACCAACGGCTGCACCTAAGGTGAATGACCAAATTTTGTATTTAAGAGTTGGTACACCCATGAGTTCTGCAGCATCCTCATCCTGACGAATAGCCTCCCACGCACGGCCTGGACGGCGCACGCTGAGGCGGCGAATCATCCAGATGGTTAACAAAATCATTATGACAACAACCCAGAAAAATACTTTCTGATCATCTAATTTAAACTTCAATGGCCCAATATCTGGAGGCATCGGAACGTTTGCTATTCCATTTGGTCCCTTACTCCAGGATGAATTAAGTAAAACCAAGCGAACAATTTCACCAAAACCTAAAGTAACGATGGCAAGGTAATCACCACGCAAGCGAAGCGTTGGAAGACCCAGAATCACACCAGCCAACATTGCAAAGCCGATGCCAAATGGCATGATTTCCCAGGTGTTTAATCCCGTGTGCGTTCCCATTAATGCCATTGTGTAGGCACCAATTGCAAAGAAAGCCACATAACCTAGATCGAGCATTCCTGATTTACCGACAACAATATTGAGACCCAAGGCCATCAAAACAAAGACGCCTACTGGGTAAACCAAGACAGCATCGTAGGCAGCGATTGGTGTTGCTAAAAAGCTCGCGCCAGCAAACGGAAGAAGTCCAACAAGAATGACTGAGGTGACCGCAATTGCCACGCGCTTGGGGTGATTAGCTCGCTCCCAAATATCTGCGCCCCAGTCGCGAAGATTCCAATAGTTTCTAATTTTCATGAGTTATGCCCTCGTTGTCTGGACGGCTTCGCCAAATAAACCATTTGGCTTGAAGAGAAGAACTAAAACTAAGACGATGAAGACAGTTACTGCCTTCCACTGGGTGCCAAGAACTGCAGAAGCATAAACCTCAAGAAGGCCTAATGTGAGTCCGCCGAAGAAAGCACCACGGATATTTCCAATTCCACCAAGAACAGCTGCTGTAAATGCTGCCATACCCATCGTGAAACCAATATTAAATTTAGTGTATTCAAAGACTGTGATGTAGAAAAAGCCTGCAGCACCTGTAGCTAATCCGCCCACAAGAAATGTTGTGGTGATAACGCGGTTCAGGTTTACACCCATAAGTTTTGCCGCATCCTCATTTTGAGAAACTGCACGAATTGCTTTGCCCATGCGAGAGAGCTTAATAAATCGCTCAAGAACAAAGAAAATACCGGCAGCAGCGATAATTGTAATTACGGTATCAAGGCGAATGTTTGCGCCCCACACTTCAGTCAAAATGATCTTTTCAAGAACTCGGGGGGCTCCTACTGGTCGTGAGCTTGTTAATAGACGCATTACTTCTTGAAGTGCAATTGATATACCAATTGCAGAAATTAGGGTTGCTAGTCGGTTAGTGCCCTTCATGCGGAGACGACGGTAAGCAACAAATTCAACAAAGACTGCAGTGAGTCCGGCAACTAGCATGGACATAAGTAAACTTGTAATGAGAACCAAGGCCAGCTTTGCACCCGTGGCTGGTTCAGAAGTTTGCGTGTAATGGAAAATATCGCGCGAGGTTATAACTGTTCCAAATGTTCCCCACATGAAGATTTCGGAGTTCGCAAAGTTAATCATGCGTAAAACTCCATAAACCATGGTGTAACCAAGGGAGATCAAAACGTAGATAAATCCAAGGGCGATTCCGGCAATTGTCAGCGACCAGAACTGATCAATTAGTACTGCAAACATTGTTCTCCTTCGCTAATACCTCTGCGCGAGTATAAAGGTAGATGTTACGCAAGAGGTGGGTGTCTTGGCCTCTTTTTCAAGAGATTTCCAAAACACCCACCAACTTGTTAAGCGTCAGTCCTAGTTAATTACTTGATGATACCTGTGTTAACTAGAACACCATTCTTAGTTGTGAAACCAGCAAATAGTCCGTATGAAATGTCGCCATTTGCATCGAACTTGATTGTGTTTCCAGAGATGCTCTTACCGCTGTACGCGTTAACGAAAGCAAGCATCTTTGTGCGTGTTGTCTTTCCAGCCTTGATTCCAGCTAGCAAGATGTTTGCGGCATCGAATGACTCAACTGAATAAACACCAGATGAAACGCCCATCTTCTTTACGAAGTCAGCTTCCATCTTCTTGTCGATTCCAGCAAGTCCGCCTACGCCAGTTACCTTTGAACCTTCAGCTGCAGCTCCTGCAAGCTTTGGGAACTCCTGGTTGAATACTCCGTCGCCGCCAGCAAATACTGCCTTTGAACCTGAGTCACGAAGCTGCTTGATGAACACAGCAGCTTGGCTGTAGTAACCAGTGTAGATAACAACAGTTGCACCAGATGTCTTGATCTTTGCAATTGTTGGGCTGAAGTCTGTAGTTGTGTTTGGAACTGAATCTCCACCAACAACTGATGCTCCAGCAACCTTCTTCAAACCAGCTTCAACGAAGCCACGAAGAGGTACTGCGTATGCTGATTGGTCATCGAAAACGAAGACCTTTGCAGCTGAAACGCCTGCTGTTGCGTACTTAGCCAAAGCTGGACCCTGAAGGTCATCTTTACCTACGACGCGGTGGAAAATTGGTCCACCAAAGTCAGGAGATGCTGGGTCAGTTAGTGACACGCGTGTTGCTGATGGTGAAATCAACGCCATGTTTACTGACTTGTAATATGGAAGTGAAGCAATTGTTGCACCTGAGTAAGCAGGTCCTACAACGCCAAGAACGTTCTTGTTTGATGCAACACCTGGGGCGACTGTTCCAGCTACTGCTGGGTCTCCCTGGTCATCGATTGAAACAAGCTTAATCTTGAAGCCTGGGTTCTTTGCTTCGAATAGTTTGATTGCATACTTAACTGCGTTTTGCTCATCGATACCAGTTGATGCTTCTCCACCTGAAAGTGGGCCTTGGTAACCGATTGTGTAAGTCTTAGCAGCTGCACTAGCTGTTGGTACTGATGCAATGCCAAAAGCTAGGGCTGCAGCAGATACAACGGCAAGTGAACTCTTGATCTTCTTGTTCATTTAGTGCCTTTCCTGTTCTTGTGTCCCGGGACAGGGAGGCGCTTAGGGTAATG
>Ga0209299_1000739_pt1 | contig 18408 bp, 18 predicted proteins | sample S_140806_MF_Meta_FD_187326 | JGI IMG/M metagenome (GOLD analysis project Ga0209299, IMG submission 187326) | Freshwater microbial communities from Lake Simoncouche, Canada to study carbon cycling - S_140806_MF_MetaG (SPAdes) (version 2) | ecosystem: Environmental > Aquatic > Freshwater > Lake ...
CGGCGGCAGTTCGGCCAGCCGCTTGCCATCGAGGGCCCGTTGGGCGCAATCGATCAGCACCACCTGCTCGGGCGGCGTTCCTTGCTCCTGCAGCAGGCGGGCGGCGTTGAGGGCCACCACGCCACCAATGGAGTTGCCCACCAACTGCAGCGGGCCGGGGCCGATCCTGGCGCTGCAGTAGTCCACCACCTGTTCGGCCCAGAGGTCGAAGCCATAGTTCACCGCGCCTTCCAGGGGGGTGTCTCCCGGCAGGTTTGAGGGCGGTTTGGCGCTCGCGCCGAAACCCAGCAGGTCGAGGGCGTGAACGCGGAAGCCCGCCGCACTAAGGGCTGGGATCGTGTGGCGCCAGTGCCGCCAGGAGGCTCCGAAACCATGCACAAGCAGAACGGCACCCCGATCTGGAAGGCCGCTCAGGGCTGGACTGCAGACGGTGCTGATGGCCTGGCCCCGCCAGATCCACGGCAGTGTCTGCAGTCCGGTGATCACCGGCTTCAGACGCCCACCGTCTGGTTGGCCAGCAGGCTCTTGAGCTTGGACAGCTCACCGGCCCAGCGGGGATCGGGGGCCTCGGCATCGACGCTGTCGGCGTGCACCACCTTGTTCACCGCCTTGCGGCTGGCGGGGGAGGGGGCAGCGCCAGCGCCAGCGCGGCGTTCGCCGGGGCCAGCGGTGGGGCGACTATCACGGCGCTCGGAGATCTCGATCCGCAGGGCGTTGCCGCCGAAGTCGCGGCCATTGAGCTGTTCGATCACCGCATCGGCCAGCTTGGCGTCGTCCACGTTGGCGAAGCCGAAGCCGCGGCAGCCGCCGGTTTCACGGTCGTTCACAGCCTTAAAGCGCACCCCCGCTCCCACGCTCTCGAACAGGGCTTCGAGTTCCTTGGCATCAAAAGACTGCGGCAGGTTGCCGACGTAAAGGCGAATGCTCATGACGGGGGGCAGGAAAGAAAAACAGGAAGACTTCGGCTCGCGAAGAATCACGCCGAGGCACACGCAGTTAACCATGGCGAGGGACCTCACCTCTGGAGAGCCAGCGGCGAGCCTCGGTCAGCGTCTCACCATCATCGCCGTCGACCTGCGCCGGCAATCGTCCGAAGGCGCGTTCCTGGGTGAGGTGCTCCAGCAGTTGCCCCAGTTCCCGGCCTGGTTTCAGGTGGAGCCTGGCTTGGAGGGTGGCTCCATCGATCGGCGGGCGGGGGTGGAACAGGGGATCGTGCTGATTGCGCCAGCGCACCAAGGCTTGGAGGGCCCACGCTGGGTCGACCAGCAGGGCTAGAGCAGGGAGATCGGCCTCCAGCTGGCGGTGCAGGCGGAGCTGCTCGGGCTCCGGCAGGGCCCCGGGATCACCCTTGGTCCCTCGAAGTCGCTCCCACCAGTGGCGCAGACGCTGCACGCTCTGCTGGCGCTTGCGGCTGGCCCGCAGCTGCTCCAGGGCTTCCCCATCGAGCACCGCCGCCAGCCGCGCCAGGGGCAGGGCCTTCGCCGTTTCCTCCGGGCTGAGACCCCGGCTGGCGGCGGTTGCCAGGTCGAGGCCGGCGAGGGTCGTGCCGATTCCCTGGCTGCTGTCCTCCAGATCGCCCCGGGCGGAAGCGCCACCCCAACTCTCCAGCAGTCCGCACGTCACGGTCAGCTCCAGGCCGGCGGCCCCCTGCGGAGCCGCCGCTAGCCGTTCCAGTTCGGCCAGCACCCGCTCGCCAGCCACATCCCGGAGCCGGGCATGGTGACGCCGGATCCAGCCCAGGCTGGTGGGCTCAAGCTCGAAGTCCAGTTCGCATGCCAGCCGCACGCCCCGCAGCAACCGCAGCGGGTCATCGAGCAGGTTGGCTTCGCTGATGGCCCGCAGGCGCCCCGCCGCCAGGTCCGCCATTCCGCCGCTGGGATCGAGCAGCGCACCGGTCGGCTCGACTCCCGGCAGCGGCAGAGCGATCGCATTGGCGCTGTAGTCCCGGCGGAGCAGGTCGTCGTGCAGGTTGGCTCCTAGGCAGCGGGCCAGGTCGATCGTCCAGCCGTGGAGCACCAGCCGGGCGATCGAGCGTTCCTGGTCGAGCACCACGACCGCCCCCCCCAGCCGCCGGGCCAGGTTCCGGGCCAGCTCCACCGCGTCGCCTTGCACCACCAGGTCCAGGTCGGGCCGCGGCACCAGCCGTCCCAGCAGGGTGTCCCGCACCGCACCTCCGACCAGCACGGTTCTTGGCGGAAGGGCCTCCAGGGGCACCGGCCAGGATTCGGGCGCCAGGATCCGCCACAGCTCTCCGGCCAACGCTCCGGGCTCACAGGCCACAATGGGTGCCTGGCTTGGCCCTGGCGACATGTGCATCTGCGTGGATTGCCGCTGGGTGGATCGCTGCCAGGCCTATCACGCGGTGGAACGCCAGCACGGGGTGCCCCACCTCTGTGATCAGCCTGATTTCAGGCCGCGCCAGCCTCGCATTCACGTGCAGGTGCGGGATCTGCCGGATGGGGCGGTGGGGGTGGAATGGGATGTGCGGGCCTGCCCCGACTTCCAATCCGAATCGGGTCGCTGGCTACGGCTCAGGCCCGGCGAGGCGGTGCCGGCATGATGCTGGGACTTCCCCCTGAGGGCGGCGACCTCGCTGCGGAGGTCGGCCTGGAGGCGGCCAGCGATCCAGGGCCGGGCCCCTGGCTTCTGGCCCTGCACAGCTCTGGCGACACCCTCGGGGTGGCCCTTCAACGGCTCGGGGATGGGGCACCGCCTCGACTCGCCGCCTTCCCCCTCGGCCGGGCCCTCTCCAATGATCTCTTCGGCTGCGTGGAGGCGGTGCTGCCGGCTTCCCGCTGGCCGCAGCTGGCGAGGTTGGCGGTGGCCACCGGCCCCGGCGGCTTCACCGGCACCCGGCTCACGGTGACCCTGGCCCGCACCCTGGCCCAGCAGTTGGGCCTTCCCCTTGATGGCTTCGGCAGTTTTCTTCTGATGGCGCGGCGCCGGCTGGCTCAGCCGGACTGCCCGCCCACTCCCTTCTGGCTGGTGCAGGAACTCCCCCGTCGCGGGGTGGTGGCGGGGCTCTATGCCCCTGATCCGGAGCAGCGCGGGGGGGCCCTGGAACTCGCCGCTCCCCGCTTGTACCGTGAGCCCGCCGCCCTGGCCGAGGTCGAGGCCAGCCTCTTCATTGGCCCCGATGGCGAGGGGCTGTCCCCTCCGCCCGCCGTCCGATGCCCCGCCCAGGTCCACCAGCCCCCGGACGTGGCCGAACTGCTGCGCTGCAGCCAGGAAGCCGCCGCCGCCGGCCGGCCGGCCCCCTGGTCGCTGGTGCTGCCCCTCTACCCCACCAGCCCGGTGGATCCCGCCGGGCTGTGAGGACACGCCGGCGGCGGCGTCGAGGAGGAAGTGTCCGTCTCTGGGCGCTCGGCCTCGCCGGGGGCTGCCTGATGTGGCTCTCCCGGGGGTGGTGGTGGCCCCAGCCCCCTCCTCCCCAGATGATTCTGGTGCTGGGGGGGGATAAGGACCGGGAACTGGCGGCCGCTGACCTGGCCCGGCGCCACGGGCTGCCGGTGGTGGTGAGCGGTGGCAGCAATCCCGAGTACGCCCACTGGATCTTCGAGGAGCGGGAGGGGCTTTCCCCCCATCAGGTGCAGCTCGATTACCGCGCCCGCGACACCCTCTCCAACTTCACCTCCCTGGTCGACGACCTACGCCGCGCTCGCATTCGCCATGCGCTGTTGGTTACCAGTAGTGACCACATGGACCGGGCTCTGCTGGTGGGGCGGATCGTGGCGGGTAGCCGGGGCATCCAGCTCACACCTGTGCCGGTGCCCTGCGGCCAGCTCTGCGTCAAGGAGGGGCGCTCCAAGATCTGGGGCGACGGCTTACGGGCGGCGCTCTGGGTGATCAGCGGCCGCGACCTCAGGGGCTGGGCGGCAGTGCGGTTTTCCCCCTGGCTGGAGCGAGTCGGCTGGGGGGTGCAATCAGTCCTTCGTCGATCAGGCGGTTGATCGCCTCCTGGCAGGCCCGGGTGGTGCTCTCCAGATCTTCGCGGCGGCGGGAGGCCGGGGGTGGGATGGGATCCCCGATCCGGATGTGCACGGGCACCAGCCGCAGTCGGCTCTGCTCTGGTCCGAGGGCCCGGTGGCTGTTGAGGATCGCCACCGGCAGGAGGGGGGCGCCGCAGCGTGCCGCCAGCAGGGCGGCCCCGTGCAGGGGGGCATTCACCCGGCCATTCCGCTGGCGGGTGCCGTCCAGGAACACCCCGGTTGCCCAGCCCTGCCCCAGGCGTTGGCAGGCCACCCGGATGGCCTCCCTGTCGCTGGCACCCCGGGCGACGGGATAGGCGCCGCAGGCCCGGATGATTGGCCCCAGCAGGGGGACCCGAAAGAGTTCTTCCTTGGCCATGAAGGCCACGGGGCGCCCCAGGGCATGGCCCAGTAGGGGTGGATCCAGATGGGAGCCATGGTTGGCTACCACCACCAAGGCCCCCTGGGTGGGCACCTTGGCGTTGCCGGCGGTGCGTCCTCGCAGCAACCAGCGGAAGACCGGAAACACCAGCAGAAAGCTGATCGCCAGGTAGCTGAGGCTGGGTCGGGGCGAGCCGATCAGGGCGGGGGGGCTGGCGTTCGGCCGGCCCACCGTGAGCGCTGCGGGCTCGCCTGCGGGCCGCCGGGCAGGCGCCCCGCTCTGGCCCTTGGTCGGGCCATCGGCCGGCGGGGGCGGGTTCAACCCAGGTCCGCGGCGCTGCCGATCTGGGCGGTGGTGACCCCCGCACAGCTGCGCTTGATCAGGCCGCTGAGCACGTTGCCCGGCCCGATTTCCACGGCGGTGCCGATCCCATCGGCACCGAAGCGCTCCATGGTCTCCCGCCAGCGCACACCGGTGGTCATCTGGCGACGCAGGCGATCCTTGAGAAGCGCTCCCGAGGTTGCCGGGGTGGGGTCGGTGTTGCTCAGCACCGGCATGGCGGCATCGGCGAACGCCACGCCCTCCAGATCCGCTGCGAAGGCGGCGGCGGCCTCCGCCATGAAGGGGGAATGGAAGGCACCGCTCACGGCCAGGGGCATGGCCCGCTTACAGCGCAGCTCTCCCGACACGGCGGCCACGGCCTCGGGGGTTCCCGAGAGCACCACCTGGCCCTCGCTGTTGTCATTGGCGATCACCACCCCCTCGTGGGCCTCAACCAAGGCCTCGAGTTCGTCCCGGTCGAAGCCCAGCACCGCGGTCATGGCTCCACCGCCGGCGGCGGCCATCCGCTCGCTGCGGCTGCGGATCAGGCGCAGTCCCGTGGCTGCATCGAACACGCCGGCGGCGTACAGGGCCACCAGTTCACCGAGGCTGTGGCCCGCCACGAGCGAAGGGCTGCGGCCCTGGACACGCAGGCCGTCCACCAGCAGCGACTCAATCACGAACAGGGCGGGCTGGGTGTTGCGGGTGTCGTTCAGGTCGGTGGGGCCGGGGCTGCTCTCAGGGGCTTCCCCGGCGCAGATGGCTAGCAGATCCCTGCCGATCAGCTCGGAGGCTGCGCTGAACCGCTCCCGGGCACCGGGAAGGTCGAGCACCGCGGCGGCCATGCCGATTTTCTGCGATCCCTGTCCGGGGAAGACCCAGGCAATGCCCATTCCAGTCCGCATGATGTGAGGCCATGAGATTAGGCGGCGGTTGTTGCCGCCCCTACCCGGCAGGCCTCAGGCGGCCGGACCGCACCAGCGCAGCAAGGCCCCGCCCCAGCTCAGGCCCGCCCCAAAGCCGCTGCTGGCGATCAGATGGCCGCTTCGGATGCGGCCATCGCGCACCGCCTCATCAAGCATCAGAGGAATCGTGGCGGCGGACGTGTTGCCGTAGGAGGCCAGGTTGCTCAGGACCCGTTCGTGGGGCATGGCGAAGCGTTCGGCCACCGCATCAAGGATGCGCTGGTTGGCCTGGTGCAGCAGCAGCCAGTCGAGTTGGTCGGCGGTAAGGCCGCTGCTCTGCAGCAGTTCGGCCAGCACTGCCGGCACCTCCCGTACGGCGAACTTGTACACCTCCTGGCCGTTCATCTGGATCGGGCTGAAGCCCCCCACCTGGGCGCTGAGGCCCCCCAGCAGGGGCTGGTGACGGTCGACCTGGGCGAGGGTGAGGCAGCTGTTGCGGCTGCCATCAGAGCGCATCCGGAAGGCCACCAGGCCATCTTCCTCGGCCGGGCAGGCCTCCAGGGCCACCGCGCCCGCCCCGTCGCCGAACAGCACGCAGGTGCGCCGGTCATCCCAGTCGAGCCAGCGGCTGAGTTGGTCGGCGCCGATGACCAGCACCCGCTCCATGGCGCCGCTGCGCAGGTACTGGGCGGCGGTGATCAGGGCGAAGAGAAAGCCGCTGCAGGCTGCGGTGAGATCGAAGGCCACGGCGTTGGTGGCGCCGAGGGCCGCCTGCACCCGGGGGGCCGTTCCGAAAAGGTCGTCCGGGCTGGAGGTGGCCAGCAGGATCAGGTCGAGGTCGGTCGGTCGCCAGCCTGCCTGCTCCAGGGCCGCCAGGCCTGCCGCTGCGGCCAGGCTGGTCACGGTCTCGCCCGGTCCTGCCACCCTGCGGGCGCCGATGCCGGTGCGGCTGCGGATCCAGGTGTCGTCCGTGGCGACCCGCTGGCTCAGATCCTCGTTGCTGATGCTGGCGGCGGGGAGGGCGCGGCCGCTTCCCACCAGGGCCATGCCCCTGGCGGCGCCTGGGGTGGATGCGTTGGGTGCCAGGGGAAGCGGCATGGGAGGTGTCGTGGAGGGGGGGCCGGCCGACGCCCTGTCAGAACGCAGCGACACTGGGACCCACCCTCACTCGGCCTCAGTCAACCACAGGTGGCCGTCGCCTCCTCGCTGGCCTCCCGGCGGGCTGCGCTCCCATCTCCTCCCTGGCCCGCGACCTCAGCACCCAGGGCATGGAGGTTGTCCATCACGCCGTGACTGGCCGCCGAATGGGTGAGCCGCAGCGCACTCACGACCGACAGGGCCTTGCTGCTCCCGTGGCCGATCACACAGATGCCGTCCACTCCTAAGAGCAGGGCGCCGCCATGCTCGGCGTGGTCGAGGCGCTTCTTGATACGGATCAGGTTGCTGCGCAGGAAGGCTGAACCCACCTTGCCGCGCCGGCCGCGGGGCAGTTCGGCCCGCAGCACATCCAGCAGCACGCCCCCCACCGACTCCAGGAACTTCAGCAGCACGTTGCCGGTGAAGCCGTCACACACCACCACGTCGAAGTCTCCGGAGAGCACATCGCGCCCTTCGCAGTTGCCCGCGAACTTGAAGCGTCGTTCTCCAGCCAGCAGGGGGTAGGCCTTGAGGGCGAGGTCGTTGCCCTTGCACTCCTCTTCGCCAATGTTGAGCAAGCCGATGCGAGGCCGGCTCACCAGCAGCACATCGCGGCTGTAGATGTTGCCGAGCAGGGCGAACTGGTGCAGCCAGGCGGGCTTGCAGTCCATGTTCGCGCCCACGTCCAGCACCATCACCTGCTGGTTCGGGTCCTTGGTGGGGAAGAGGGCGCCGATGGCGGGCCGCTCGATGCCAGCCAGGCGGCCGAGCCGGAAGATCGCTGAAGCCATCACGGCGCCGGAGTTGCCGGCCGAATACACGGCCGTTGCGTCACCGCGCTTCACCAGATCCATGGCCATGTTGATGCTGGCATCGCGCTTGCGCCGCACCACGGTGGCCTCCTCGTGCATGCCCACTGAAGGGCCGCTGGGCACCAGGTCGATCAGTCCCCTGTTGATGGCGGTCTGAAGCTCCTCCTGGAGTCCCAAGGCAGCCACGGCCTTCTGCAGGGGCCCGCTTTCGGCCACAAAGCGCACCCGTAGGGGCAGGAGGCACACCGCCCGCAGGCAGCCCTCCAGGATCGGGCCCGGGGCGTGGTCGCCCCCCATGCCATCCACTGCCACCCAGAGGCGCTGCCGGTCGTCGATGGGGGCGTCTTTGCTCCCACCCAGGAGTGGGCCCCCACTCTGGAGAGTACCGCCGCCCTGCTGCAGGCGGCGCAGCGGATCGAGGACCAGCGGCTGCAGCATCGACCCGGCCACGGAGCTGGCGGCTCCAGCCACATTGCCCGCCATGCTGCCGGCCGCTCCGGCCACGCTGCCCGCCACTGAGGCGGTAGCGCTGGCGGTGTCCACTAGGGCGGAAGCGGTGTCCACGAGAGTGGTCACTGCGGCATTACGGCGATACCAGATCACCAATCGGCGGATCGCACGGCTCTGCTTGCCGCGGGATCCCTTGCCCCGATCGGGGACAAGCAGGCCTGATTCAGGCTCCTTCGGAGGCAGGGGAGTCAACGATGCGTTGGAAGAGGTAGCCGGTGCCCCGGGCCGTGAGGATCAGCTCGGGGTTGGCGGGATCATCCTCCAGTTTGGAACGCAGTCGGGAAATGTGGACATCCACCACGCGGGTGTCCACGTGACGCTCCGGCGTGTAGCCCCACACCTCCTTGAGGATTTCGCCACGGCTGAAGGGTTCCCCGGAGCGGCTCACCAGCAGTTCCAGGAGGCTGAACTCCATCCCGGTGAGCCGGATGCGCTCCTCGCCCCGGTAGACCTGGCGCTTGTTGGTGTCGATCCGCAGCTCCCCCACCTGGATCACGCCGGAGTTGGGGATGCCGGGACCCTGGTCCTTGTCCACCCGCCGCAGTACACATCGGATCCGGGCCTCCAGCTCCTTGGGGCTGAAGGGTTTCACCACGTAGTCGTCGGCCCCGAGCTCCAGGCCGGTGATGCGGTCGGCCACATCGCCCAGGGCCGTGAGCATCACGATCGGCACATCCGATTCCTTGCGCAGCTCCTGGCAGACCCCGTAGCCATCGAGCTTGGGCATCATCACGTCGAGCACCACCAGGTCGGGGTGCGACCGGTGGAACGCTTCGAGCGCCTCCTCGCCATCACAGGCGGTGACCACCTGGTAGCCGATCATCGAGAGGCGGGTTTCCAGGATCCGGCGGATGCTGGCCTCGTCATCCACGACGAGGATCGTTTCTTTGGCTGGGGAGGAGGCCGTCATCGTGCCTGGGGTCGGTGCATCACGCCTGGGAACTGGGATCGATCCCTGCGGGGATCTGGGGAATAAGAGTGTGGATCCCTGCGGTCGGCCCGCAGGTCGGGTGCCGAAGCACTACTCCCAACCGATCTACTGAAAAGGCCAGAGTGCCGCCAGGTTCACCGAACGCCACCTTTCTTCATACACAGTGGTCCCGCGGGACCTTCCGCCGTCAGCCTCCTGCAGCTCGGCATCGCATCAGCCGCACTCCGTTCGCCCTCCCCAGCCTTGGCCCGCCCCCTATCCAGCTACGTGTGCCAGAGCTGCGGCGCCCGCACCCGTCAGTACTTCGGTCGCTGTTCGGGCTGCGGTGGCTGGAACACCCTGGTGGAGCAAGCCGCCGTTCCCACCGACAGCCGCCGCCGTCGACCGGTGCCCGCCGCCGATGCCCCAGACGGCGTTGGCGGGCCGGGGAGCCCGCGGCGCTCCGAACCGATCGCCGCGGTTGGGGACCGGCCCCTGCAGCGCCTGACCAGCGGCTACGGCGAACTCGACCGGGTGCTCGGCGGGGGGCTCGTGCCTGGCTCCCTGGTGCTGCTGGGCGGCGATCCCGGTATCGGAAAGTCCACCCTCCTGCTCCAGTGTGCCCGAACCATGGCGGTGGGCCAGTCGGTGCTCTACGTGAGCGCCGAGGAGTCGGCCCAGCAGGTGAAGCTGCGCTGGCGGCGGCTGGCGGAGGAGGGGGAGGGGGCTTCCCACGCTCCAGTACGGCCCCCCGGCGCGGCGGACCGGGAGAACGGAGGCTCTGCGGCGGCCGCATCCGGCCTGCAGTTGCTGGCCGAAACCGACCTGGAGCTGGTGCTGCAGGAGCTGGAGGCCCTACGGCCCGCCGTGGCGATCATCGACAGCATTCAGGCCCTCCACGATGGCGAGCTGGGCAGCGCGCCGGGCTCGGTGGCCCAGGTGCGCGAGTGCGCCGCGGCCCTGCAACGCATCGCCAAACGCCAGCACACCGCCTTGCTGCTGGTGGGCCATGTCACCAAGGAGGGGCTGCTGGCCGGCCCCAAGGTGTTGGAGCACCTGGTGGATGCGGTGCTCACCTTCGAGGGCGACCGCTTCGCCAGCCATCGCCTGCTGCGGGCGGTGAAGAACCGCTTCGGCGCCACCCATGAGCTGGGGGTGTTCGAGATGCGGGGCAGCGGCCTGGTGGAGGTCACCAACCCCAGCGAACTCTTCCTCGGCGGCGAGGGCCCCGGCACCGGCACGATCGTGGCCTGCGAGGGCACCCGGCCGCTGGTGGTGGAGCTGCAGGCCCTGGTGAGTCCCACCAGCTATGCCAGCCCGCGCCGCAGCGCCACCGGCATCGCCGCCAACCGGCTCCACCAGATCCTGGCGGTGCTGGAGAAGCACCTAGGCCTGCCCCTTTCCCGCTTCGACTGCTACCTGGCGGTGGCGGGCGGCCTGGAGGTGGAGGAGCCGGCGGCGGATCTGGGGGTGGCCGCGGCGGTGGTGGCCAGCTACCGGGATCTGGTGTTGCCGCCGGGCACGGTGCTGGTGGGGGAGCTGGGGCTGGGCGGCCAGTTGCGGCCGGTGGGGCAGCTGGAACTGAGGCTGCAAGAGGCGGCCCGGCTGGGGTTCCGGCGGGCGGTGGTGCCCCGCGGTGGTCTGCCTCCCAGCCTGGCGGCCTCCCTCGAGTTGCAGGTGCTGGAGGCAGGTTCCGTGGCGGAAGCTCTAGTGGCGGCCCTGGGGGTGGATCCTGCCGCCGACCCCTGAGGGGGAGGGGCGGCGCCCCTGGGCCCTGTCACTGAACGGCCGATCGTCGGCACCTGGGTCGGCAGGTGTTGCGTTCCCCGCGTCGCTGGCTGGCGATCAGCTCGTCCGGCTCTGATTCCGCTGGTTTCCCTTGGCCGGTTGGCTCAGGTGCCGGGGGGCTGAACCCTCAGAAATACACATCGACATTGCTGCGGCCCGAGGATTTCAACCAGTTCTCGATGTCGAGGTAGCCGCCGGGATAGAGCTTCACAGCCTTGGTCCAGAAATCGGCGGCTTCGTCGAACCAGCGGTCGGCGGTGTCCTGGTCACCGTTCTCTTCGGCGATGCGACCCCGTTTCTCGAAGATCAGCCCCATGTTCTTGAGGCACGAAGGCGAGTTGGGATTGGCATCAAGCGACTGGCGGTAGTAGTCGAGGGCCTTGTCCTCCTCGCCGGTGCTCATGAAGATAATCGCCATGTTCTTCAGGATCTCGCCGCGGTCGATGGCGTTCTCCTCGAGGCGCAGGGCCTCCTCGTAATTGTCGAGGGCCTCGGCGTAGTCCCCGTCGTTCTGGGCGGAGAGGCCATCGCGGTAGTAGACGTAGGCCTCCTTGGCCTTGGGATCGATCGGCAACAGCTTCACGATCAGATCGGCCATCACCGTGAAGCTCTTGTCGATGAAGTTGTCGTTGCGCTGGGAGCGGGGCACGGCGTCACGTCTTGTTCTGCGCACCATCCTGCCCGCCGCTGCCTCTTAGGCGGGGCGGGACGGAGCGATCTCCCTAGCCTGAAATCCCCGATCGAGCCCCACCTGCCCCCTCCTTCTCCGGCCACCGCGGAGGTTGCCGCCCCGATGCATCCCGCCGTCGGATCCGGGCCCGCTGTGGGTCAGACCCTGCTGCTTGATGTGGAGGGGATGAAATGCGGCGGCTGCGTGCGGGCAGTGGAACAGCGCCTCACCCAACAGGAGGGGGTGCGGCAGGCCAGCGTGAATCTGCTCACCCGCACCGCCTGGGTGGAGCTCGATCGGGCCGAGGAGCGCCTGCCAGCCCTGCTGCGGAGCCTGGAGGAGCTGGGCTTCCCGGCCCGGCCCCGTGGCGAGGACAATGACCAACCCCCCAGCCGCCGTGAGCGTCTTCAGGAGCGCCATTGGTGGGAGCGTTGGCGCCAGTTAGTGGTGGCCCTGGCTCTGATGCTGGTGTCGGGCCTGGGCCATCTGGCCGATGCCGGTGCCCTCGGCCTGGCGAACACCCCTCTGGCCCAGCCCTGGCTCCATGCCCTGCTGGCCATCGCGGCCCTGGCAGGTCCGGGCCGGCCCATCCTCGTGGGAGGGTGGCGCTCCGCCCTCGCCGGGGCCCCCGGCATGGACACCCTGGTGGGGTTGGGGGTGGGCAGTTCTTTCCTGGCCAGTCTGGTGGGCTGGCTCTGGCCGGCGGGGGGCTGGCCCTGCTTTTTCAACGAGGCCGTGATGCTGCTGGGTTTTGTGCTGGCCGGCCGCTTCCTGGAGGAGCGGGCCCGCTACCGCACCGGCCGAGCCATCGAGGCCCTGGCCCTGCTTCAACCCGAGCAGGCCCTGCTGCTGGTGGATGGCGGGCGGCCCCGGCCCGTGCGGGTGGGGGGCCTCCGCCCCGGCGACCGGATCCGCATCCTCCCGGGCGACCGCGTTCCGGTGGATGGGCTGGTGCGCGAGGGCAGCTCCGCGGTGGACACCTCGTCCCTCACCGGTGAGTCCCTCCCTCAGGCCGTCGAGGCCGGCAGCGAACTCGCGGCTGGCTGTCTCAACCTGGCCGCTCCTCTGGAGCTCGAGGTGCTGCGGCGGGGCGGCGAGAGCGCCATCGCCCGCATCGTGCACCTGGTGGAGCAGGCCCAGCTGCGCAAGGCCCCGATTCAGGGGCTCGCCGACCGCGTGGCCGGCCGTTTCACCCTGGCGGTGCTGCTCCTGGCCGCATCCACCTTCCTGTTCTGGTGGCTCTGGGGCGCCCACCACTGGCCCGCCGTGCTGATGGCCGGGGCCCCCCACGGTCACGGCGCCCCCGGTCACGGCGCCCCCGGTCCGGCGGGCACCCCGCTGGCCCTGGCCCTGCAGCTGGCCATCGCCGTGCTGGTGGTGGCCTGTCCGTGTGCCCTCGGCCTGGCCACCCCGGCGGCGATCAGCGTGGGAAGCGGTGCCGCCGCCCGCGCTGGCCTGCTGTTCCGCGGCGGCGATGCGATCGAAACCGCCGCCCAGCTGCGGGTGGTGCTGTTCGACAAGACCGGCACCCTCACCCTGGGGCGTCCCCTGGTGACGGCGGTGGAACCGACTCAGCCCGAATCCGCTGAGCCCCAATCCGCTGGGTCGAACGGTGCCCCAGAGGAGAGCGTTGCCCTTCCATCCGTTGAGGATCAATGCGGGGTGAAGGGGATTCCCTCCGCGGCCGATCGCTTGGTGCAACTGGCGGCCAGCCTGGAGCGTGACAGCCGCCATCCCCTGGCTCATGCGGTGCTGCAGGAGGCTCAGCGGCGCGATCTGCCACTGCTGCCGGTGCGCGATCCCCGGGCTCTAGCCGGCGATGGGCTGGAGGCCCGGATCGAAGAGCCGGCGGCCCGGATGGCCGGTCTCAGTCCCGTTGCCGGGGCCCCTTCGCTGCTCCGGGTGGGGCGGCTGGCCTGGCTCGAGAGCGTCGGTGTCGTGGTCGATGGCGGTAGCCGGGCCCGCCAGGAGAGTCTGGAGGGCGGCGGTGCCTCCGTGCTGGCGGTGGCCCTCGATGGCGCCCTGCTGGGTCTGATCGCCGTGGAGGACAGCCCCCGGCCCGACGCGGCCGCCACCCTGGCAGCGCTGCGGGAGCGGCATCTGGCGCTGGGTTTGCTCAGTGGTGATCGGGAGGCCCCGGTGCGGCGGCTGGCGGCCCGGGTCGGCCTGCACAGCGCTGAGCTCGCCTGGGATCTGCGGCCTGAGCAGAAGCTCGACCGCATCCTGGCGGCTGGGTCGCGCGGGCCGGTGGCCATGGTGGGGGATGGCATCAACGATGCCCCCGCCCTGGCGGCCGCTGCTCTGGGCATTGCGGTGGGCACCGGCACCCAGATCGCCCAGGAGGCCGCCGATCTGGTGGTGATGGGTGATCGCCTCGATGGCTTGCCCCAGGCCCTAGAGATCGCCCGGCGCACGATGGCCAAGGTGCGTCAGAACCTGGTGTGGGCCTTCGGCTACAACCTCATCGTGCTGCCGATCGCCGCGGGGGCGCTGCTGCCTGGTTTCGGCATCCGCCTCTCGCCTCCCCTTGCCGCGTTGTTAATGGCGCTCAGTTCGATCACCGTCGTGGTGAATGCCCTCCTGCTGCAGGATGGATTCGCCAGCAGGGTGGAGCGGCGCGGGTGAACCGGGTGGAGCGGCCACAGGGCCTGGAGTCCCGAGGTGGGCCGCTGGGCGATCTGGGGGAAGCGGAGCCGTCGCGGCAGGATCGCCCCGGGGCCGCCGACTTCTCCCCGGGCCGCTTCGTGGTGCTGGAGGGCATCGATGGCTGCGGCAAGACCACCCAGCTGGAGCACCTGGGCCAGTGGTTGCCCACCAGTGGCCTGATGCCGCCCGGCGCCCGCCTCCTCACCAGTCGGGAACCGGGCGGAACCCCCTTGGGCCGTGCCCTGCGGGAGCTGCTGCTCCATTCCCCCGCAGACGCCTCCCCCTGCAGCGATGCCGAACTGCTGCTTTACGCCGCTGACCGGGCCCAGCACGTTGCCCAGGTGATCCGGCCCGCCCTGGAGGCCGGCGACTGGGTGCTTTGCGATCGTTTCAGCGGCTCCACCGCGGCTTACCAGGGCTATGGCCGGGGGCTGCCCCTGGAGCGGATCGCGGCCCTGGAGGTCTTCGCCACCGGCGGCCTGGAGCCCGATCTCACCCTCTGGCTCGACCTGCCCCTGGAAGAATCGCTGCGGCGGCGGGACGGCAGGGCCGCCGACCGGATCGAGGCCTCGGGCCACGCCTTCCTGGAACGGGTGGCGGCGGGATTCGCCACCCTGGCCCGCCAGCGGGGCTGGCAGCGGGTCGATGCCAGCATGCGCAGCGAGGTGGTGACCCAGGCGTGCCAGGCCACATTGCTGGGTCATGCCGCCGGGGCGCCCAAGGGGCGGGCCGATGGCTGAGCTCTTTGCCGGATTGCTGGGCCAGGAGGCCGCCCTGCGACTGCTGGAGGCTTCCCTGGCGCAGCGACGCCTGGCGCCCGCCTACCTGTTTGTGGGGGCCGACGGGGTGGGGCGGCGCCTAGCGGCCCTGCGGTTTCTGGAGGGGGTGCTCACCTCCCCCGAGCGCTGCCTGGAGGGCGATCCGCATCTGAGGCGGCGCCTTGGCCAGGGCAACCACCCCGACCTGCTCTGGGTGGAGCCCACCTATTCCCACCAGGGCCAGCTGGTGCCTGCCTCCAGGGCCGAGGCTGAAGGGGTGAACCGTCGCAGTGCCCCCCAGCTACGCCTGGAGCAGGTGAGGGAGGTGTCGCGCTTCCTGGCCCGCCGCCCGGTGGAGGCCGACCGATGCCTGGTGGTGCTCGAAGGGGTGGAGGCCATGGCTGAGGCCGCCGCCAATGCCCTGCTCAAGACCCTCGAAGAACCGGGTGGAGGCCTGCTGGTGCTGATCACCGCCGCTCCCGAGCAGTTGCTCAGCACGATCCGCTCTCGTTGTCAGGCCATTCCCTTCTCCCGCCTGTCACCGGAGTTGGTGCAGCAGGTGCTGGATGCCCTACCCCCTGGGGAGTCCACTGCCACGGGCACATCCGTTGCCACCGGCACAGTCGTTGAAGCCGCTCCAGCGGCTGTCCCTCCCGATCCCCCCGAGCTGCTCGATCTGGCGGCCGGCTCTCCGGGCGCCCTGCTGTTCCACCGGCTCCAGTGGCGTTCCTTGCCGGCGGGGCTGGCCGATCGTTTGCGGTCCTTGGGGCCAGATCCGGTGGAAGCCCTCCACCTGGCCCGTGACCTCACCGAGGCTCTCGATGGCGAACAGCAGATCTGGTTGCTGGGTTGGTGGCAATGGGCCCTGTGGCGAAGCCTGGGACAGGTGGGGCCCCAGCGGCGGCTGGAGAGGCTACGGGGCCACCTGCGCAGCTTCGTGCAGCCCCGTCTGGCCTGGGAGGTTGCCCTGCTGGAGCTGGCGGGAGGATCCACCCGCTGAACTGGGTTGGGGCTCAGGCCGCTTCGGTGCCATTCCCTTCGGATCCAATCGCCGTGGGGGCGGGCCGAGATTCCCTTTGGCGTTCGCTTCGGGCCGCTTCGATGATGGGCTGGAGGCTGGCGAGTTGCTCGCCCGTGGGAAGTTCCAAGCAGTAACCCGCGCCATACACGGTCTTGATGAAGCGCGGTTTGCGCGGATCGGGCTCCAGCTTGGTGCGCAGATGGCGCACATGGACCCGAATCGTCTCGATGTCGTCGCCGGGCTCGTAGCCCCACACCTCCATCAGGATCAAGGAGGGGGCCACGGTCTGGCCGTGCCGCTGCATCAGGCAGTGCAGCAGTTCGAATTCCAAGTGGGTGAGCCGCACCGCTTGATCGAACCAGATCGCCTCAAAGCGTTCGGGCACCAAGGTGAGGCACCCATAGCTGAGGATTTCGTTGTGTTTGGTGGACAGGGGGGCCCGTTCGCTCCGTCGCAGCAGAGCCTTCACGCGCACCATCAGCTCTTCGAGGTCGAAGGGTTTGGTGAGGTAATCGTCGGCGCCCGAGTTGAAGCCGCTCACCTTGTCCTTGGTGCCGCCCAAGGCGGTGAGCATCAGGATCGGAATCTTGGCAGTGCGTTCATCCCTGCGTAACCGCTGGCAGAGGGTGAGCCCATCCACCTTTGGCAGCATCAGATCCAGCAGGATCACATCGGGGCTGTACTGAAGGGCGAGGGCCTGGCCCTTGATGCCGTCTTCTGCCCGCTGAACATCAAAGCCACTGTGTTCCAGGTGGCCAGACACCAGCGCCCGCATGTCGCTGTCGTCCTCGATGAGCAGGATGCAGGGCTTCATGACGGTCGGGTTCTCGGATGCAGGACCGGGGCGACGGCAGCGGCGGGACTGCGAGGCTCAGGATTGGCGGCCATTTTCTCTCGCGTTCGCCCTGCTTGCATCACCAGACCCGGACATTGCGGTATGGGACCGTTCATTATGAAGGGGATCGGCTGCTGCAATTCCAGGGGGCCGTTCTGAAGAATCCAGCCTGGGAAAGGCCTGAGGCCCTTCGCAGGTTTCGCCGGGTCCGCGCGAAGTTGCCGTGATCTTCAGAAAGTCTTCCGGTTCCGACCGTCAATGACGGATGTGTTTCCGCTGCACGAACTGGCCCATGGCCGGAGCCTTTGGTGTGATCAGAACTCCCCGGGCGGGATTCGAACCTGCGACCAATCGGTTAACAGCCGACCGCTCTACCACTGAGCTACCGAGGAATGACCGCCGTGGCGGACTGCTGGAGCTTACCTTTCGGCCCCGCCGGCAAGCAAGGGGAGGAGGCTGGCCGCGTCCCGCCAGGGTCCCACCCGGCCCGCCTCCATCCGGGCGGCGCCGTCGCAGCAGTCGAGCTCCTCGAGGCGATGGGTGATCCAAAGGGCCGTGATTGGCCGCTCGTCCCGGCTGCAGAGCGACCGGATCAGGGCCAGCACCTCTCGCTGGCTGTCGGGATCGAGCAGGGCGGTGGGCTCATCCAGCAGCAGCAGGTCGGCGTCGCTGGCCAGGGCGCCGGCGATCGCCAGGCGCTGTTTCTGACCGCCGCTGAGGGTGTGGATCGGCCGCCGTTCCATATCGCCTAGGCCCACCTGCTGCAGGGCCCGCTCCATGCGGGCGGTGCGCTCGAGTGCCGTCAGGCCGGTGGGGAGCCCCAGCTGCAGATCGCTGCCGCAGCTCGGCAACAGCAGCTGGTGGTCGGGGTTCTGGAACACCAGGGCGGGTTTGAGGAGGGTGTGAACCGTGCCGCCATCGGCATGGAGCAAGCCGCTGATCAGGCGTAGGAGGGTGCTCTTGCCACTGCCGTTACTTCCCACCAGCATCCACAGCCCCGGCCTGGAGATCTCGAGATCGCAGTGGTTGAGGGCCGGCTGGCCGTTGCTCCAGCGGAACACCAGCCCGCTCACCCGCAGCAGCGGCGGGGGGGGGCGATCAGCCATCGAGGCTGAAACCGGGGCGCTTGCTGCCGCTGGATGCCGCTGATTTCTCGTAGGTCTGCACTGCCAACACCTCGCCACTCAGCAGGCTGATGTGCTTGTGCTCGTCCTTTTCGCAGTGGAGCTCCAGCACCTTGGGGTGGCCGCTCTCGATCGCCTGGCGCACCTCCCGGTAGAGCGCCAGGGCCGCCTCCTGCTCCTTGCGCTGCACGGCGATCGGCATGGGGCTGAGCCGGAGGGAGAGCTCGACGACGTACATGGTGAAAGGAAGGGGTTAGGCCACTCTGGCGGAACGGTGGTGGCGATGGCCTGGGCACTGGTGGTGAGGCCGCGGCGGCTGTGGTGGATCGGCCACGACGAAGCGGGTCGAGCAGCCAGCCCGTTCACCGGGCGCCCGTTTGGCTCAAGGAAGAGCGCCGCCACCAGCGCCCGTCAGGATGGCCTAAGCAAATGTGCTCATTCAGCGGGCGGGCTTCGAAGGATCGCCGCACTTCCGGTCCGGATGCCCGTACGATGCCGGTTGTAAAGCTTCATTAAGTCACTCATGACGATCGCTGCAGGGCGCTTGCCCCAGCGGGGATGGTTCGACGTCCTCGACGACTGGCTCAAGCGCGACCGCTTTGTTTTCGTTGGTTGGTCCGG